>Ga0172367_10004601_pt1 | contig 17078 bp, 10 predicted proteins | sample Lak10m_FD_114542 | JGI IMG/M metagenome (GOLD analysis project Ga0172367, IMG submission 114542) | Freshwater microbial communities from Kabuno Bay, South-Kivu, Congo - kab_022012_10m | ecosystem: Environmental > Aquatic > Freshwater > Lake | place: Democratic Republic of the Congo: South-Kivu...
AATGTCATGAATGACAAAATCCGTGAAGGAGCATTAGCTTCCGGCGTTCCGGGTTCAGTCGCAGGCTTGCTCGATGCACTTCGAGACCATGGCACGATGTCCATAAAAGATATTCTCGCACCCGCAATCGATTTAGCAGAAAATGGATTTATTCTTGATGCTTCGATGATCAGACAATTTGACAAGGATATGTCATTATTCAAGAAATTTCCATCCACGATGAAAATCATGACCAATAATGGAATTCCATACATAGTTGGTGATCGATGGAAGCAGCCTGATTTGGCGCGCACACTCAAACTCATTGCAGAAAAAGGCAAGGATGGATTTTATAGAGGCGAGATTCCCCGCTTGGTGTCTGAAGCCATGAAACAACATGGTGGCATCATGTCCGAAGAAGATTTTGCAGAATATTCCGCTATCAAAAGAAATGTTGTGAAAGGCTCATACAAGGGATATGATATCATCAGTATGTGTCCACCAAGTTCCGGCGGCATCGCTCTCATTCAAATGCTAAATATTCTCAATCGATATACTTTCAAAAAAGAAGAGTGGCATACAGCAAAACATGCACATGCAATGCTATCCGCCATGAAATTTGCTTTTGCCGATAGAACCGTGCATCTGGGTGATCCCGATTTCACACATATTCCCTATGAAATGTTGCTTTCACAGAACTATGCTGACAAATTATCTGCATTGATTCCTTCTGAAAAAGCCATCCCTTCCTCATCCATTAAGGCCGGTGACCCAAAGGCATTTGCCAAAGAAAGTGATGAAACGCTCCATTATTCCGTGATTGATTCAAAAGGCAATGCCGTCAGTGTGACAACCACGATCAATTCATGGTTTGGATCAGGTTTCATAGCCGAAGGAACAGGGTTCTTTCTCAATAATGAAATGGATGATTTTTCCGCAAAACCCAATACGCCCAATCAATTCGGGGTGATGGGCGGTGATGCCAATTCGATTCAACCCGGCAAGCGCATGTTATCTAGCATGACACCGACCATTGTATTGAAAGATGGAAAACCCAGACTTATTCTTGGTGCTCCGGGTGGATCTACCATCATTACCACCGTTTTGCATATTCTCACGAATTGTCTTGATTTTGGAATGAGCATAGACAAAGCCGTCAAAGCACCAAGATTCCATCATCAATGGATGCCTGATGCAATAGATTATGAGGAAGGAGCATTTGATGCCAGAACAATGAAAACACTCATCGACATGGGTTATCAATTCGGGAAGAAACGCGTCATCGGCATTGCAGAATGTATAGCGGTGAATCCATGGGAAGGAGTTATTTTTGGGGCATCGGATACAAGACATCACAGCAATGGAACTGCCGAGGGATGGTGATGTTTCTTCCCTCAAAGCAAACAATCATACTCACTATGCGTCAAAGGGCGCATCGAAATTGCACTTATACATAATCCTATGAATACTCAATCAGACATTGCATCGGTTCATACAATGGCCGAGGCGAGCAGAACGATACAACAAGAAATCTCCAAAGCCATCATTGGTCAACAAGACATCATAGAGCAATTGCTCATTTCATTGTTTTCTCGTGGACATTGTTTGCTCGTCGGTGTTCCCGGATTAGCCAAAACACTGCTCATCCGCACATTGTCGAGATCACTAAATCTCTCCTATAATCGCATTCAATTTACGCCCGATCTTATGCCCAGTGATATCACAGGTACGGAAGTGATCGAAGATGATATGTCAACCGGTAAAAAACAATTCCGTTTTGTGAAGGGTCCTATCTTTTCGAATATCGTTCTCGCGGATGAAATCAATCGTACTCCACCAAAAACACAAGCCGCATTGCTTGAAGCCATGCAGGAACATTCAGTGACAAATGGTGGAAAGACCTATCAATTGGAAGAACCATTTTTTGTATTGGCAACACAAAATCCTATTGAACAAGAAGGTACCTATCCTCTTCCCGAAGCACAACTCGATCGCTTCATGTTTAATTTATGGCTCGATTATCCAAGCGAAATGGAAGAAGCGGATATTGTTCGCACGACAACCACGGAAATTGTTCCTGATATCAAACCCGTTCTTTCTGCAGAAGATATCATTCGTTTTCAAGATATCGCGCGAAAAATTCCGGTTTCCGACAATGTGATTAATTATGCCGTTTCACTTGTGCGCGCAACCAGACCCCAAACAACGAATTCTAAAACCGTGAAAGAATTGCTCAGCTATGGAGCGGGTCCAAGAGCATCTCAATATCTCGTTCTCGGAGCCAAAACAAGAGCCGCGATGCGTGGTGCATTCACGCCTGAAATAGATGATATACGTGCAGTTGCCGAACCAGTATTACGACATCGCATTGTTACCAATTTCAGCGCCGAGGCGGATAATATCACTCCATCCAATATCATTTCAATGCTCTTGAAAGAATTGTGATGTCTCCTTCGGGAAGAATATGTTTCATTTCCATTTCACTCAATTCGATGAAAGCATTTAGCTCTCTAGTTCTTCTTACATGTATTTTCATATTCTCTTCCTGCTCGATGAAGGACTCAAAACAATCGCTTGATGAACTATTCTCCGACTATAAGGAATTTATCCTGAGAGAATATCCCATCAGTGCAACCTATGATGGGGATCATCGCTATGATGATAAGCTTACCGATTATTCTGAAAAGGCAATCAAAGGTCGATTTGATTCTGTGCGAGTCTTCTTCGAGAGAGCGAAAGAAATTGATGCTTCCGATATTCATGGAGAAGATTCACTTTCCCTTTTGCTCTTCATTGATGATCTGAAAAGCACATTGGAAGCAGAGCAATTCAATGCTCATTATATGCCTATCACTCAGCAAGATGGCATTCACATCGAATTCCCGCAGATTATAGAAATTCAACCATTCAAGACTGTCGAAGATTATCATCACTATGCGCAAAGACTCAGTGGTTTTTCCAAACAAGTGGATGATATCATTGACAATATGCGCAAAGGCATGAAGGCAAAAATCGTATTGCCGAATTATGTCGTCCAACAAATCATGGATCAAGTCTATCCATTTTTTATGGATGAAGTTGATAGCCTGCCATTCATGAAACCCTTGGAGAATTTCCCGACTACTTTTACCGATGAACAGAAATCACGTATCAGAAGCAAAGTGAAATTCGCAATTGACTCATCTATTCAACCTGCCTATTCAAATTTGCATATGTTCTTGCTCTTTGAGTATTTGGACAAATCACGCAGAGTGGATGGCATATATGCACTTCCTAAAGGCAAAGAGCGCTACGCACACATGATTCGCAAAGAAACAACGATGGATATGAAACCCGATTCCATCTATGCAATCGGCATGAGCGAAGTGAATCGCATAGAAGCGGAGATGCAGAAGATTGTCAATGAACTAGGTTTCAAAGGAACGGCGGAAGCATTCAAACAACAATTGATACACGATCCCAAGAATTTCTATTCAGACAAAAAACCCATGATGGATGAATATCGCAGGATATTGTCCATCGTTGATTCCAAGCTTCCTTCGCTATTCGGTAGATTACCCAAATCACCTTATGATCTCAAGGAAATTGAACCATATCGAGCTGCGGCTGCACCACAAGCATATTACTATTCCGCACCGCTTGATCGTTCACGTCCGGGATATTTTTATGTGAATACCTATGACTTACCGTCAAGGCCAAAGCATACCATGACTGCATTAGCATTGCATGAAGCCGTGCCGGGTCATCACTTACAAATTGCAATTGCACAAGAATTACCGGGATTGCCATGGTTTAGAAATCAAATTGGCATCAATGCATTTGTTGAAGGTTGGGCATTATATTCCGAGAGTCTTGGACATGATATGGGATTATATCAAGATCCTCATCAACGATTCGGAGCATTGGCTTTTGAAATGTGGCGAGCTTGTCGATTGGTGATTGATGCCGGCATTCATACGGGAAAAATGACCCGCGAAGAAGGCGTGCAATTCATGATGAAATATACAGGCAATGCAGAATTGGATGCCCGTTCGGAAGTAGATCGCTATATCGTATGGCCGGCGCAAGCACTCTCATATAAGCTTGGTCAAATGCATATACTCACGCTTCGCAAAGAAATCGAACAATCACTCGGCAAGAAATTCTCACTCAAACAATTTCATGATGCAGTCTTGGCGCATGGCCCCCTGCCCCTGCATATATTGAGTGATCAAGTTAGAAAGACTCTTATTCATTGATATGACCATACATGTCTCCAACACCCAAACACAATGATGCATTGTCCGATCACATCATTGAGATATTAAAAGCATCCGCCCCCGAGATGATGAAGCTCAATGATTTGGCAAAGGCACTCAATATCCGCTCAGACAGTAATGAATATGATGCATTGAGAATCAAACTCAATGATATGGATCAGCGGAAACAAATTTATAAATCGACAAGAAGACGCTTCGGACTTCGACCTCTCGGTGAGATAAGTGCTTTTACAGGCATTCTCCGTTTTCAATATAATCGTGGAAGCGTGGAAACGGGATCCAAGGAATTCCCTATTGTCTATGTCCGTGAACAAGAATTACGAACAGCACTGGATGGTGATCATGTGCGTGTGAAATTACTCGCACTCAAAAAAGGGAAAAAGCCCTATGGCACCATCACAGAGATTCTGCAGAGATCGGAAATGCCGATCAGCGGAACGCTCGACTGCGATGATGACTTTTGTTTTTTGATTCCCGATGATGATAAATATCCCGTTGACTTTCTCATTCCAAAACGGAAAATGGGTAATGCAGTCCATGGAGATAAAGTCATTGGGAAATTCATCAAATGGGAAGACAGACATAAATCACCCGAAGCCGAAATCATTGAGATACTCGGAAAATCCGGCGATCCATCCGTTGAATTTGCAGGAATCATGAAAGAATTCGAATTGCCTGCTTCCTTCCCTGCAATTGTGGAAGAAGAAGCCAAAGCAGTTGCAGTGATTCCAAGTGAAACAGAATTGAAGAAACGCAGAGATCTTCGTGATCTCACCATCATCACCATCGACCCCGATGATGCAAAGGATTTTGATGATGCATTATCGCTTGAGAAATTATCCAATGGCAATATGAGACTTGGCGTTCATATCGCTGATGTTACAGCATATGTTGCAGAAGACTCCGCATTGGACAAAGAAGCATTGAAGCGCGCAACGAGCACATATCTCGTGGATCGCGTCGTACCAATGCTTCCCGAATCCCTTTCCAATGTGATATGCTCATTACAACCTCATGTCACCAGACTCGCCTTTTCCGTGTTTATGGAATGTGATGCGCAAGGCAATGTGATTGACTATGATATCGCTGAAACTGTGATCAATAGCAAAAGAAGATTCACTTATGCTGAAGCTCAGGACATCATCGATACAGGCAAAGGTGATCTTCAGGATTTGATTCTTGATTTACATGCTCTTGCAACTTTATTACGTGAGAAGCGTTATCGGTCCGGCGGTGTGGATTTTGTGACCCAAGAGACAAAATTCATTCTCGATGAACAAAGAAATCCCATCAAGGCGATATTGAAATCCAGAACAGATGCCACTTCACTTGTTGAAGAATGCATGCTTCTTGCAAATCAAACGGTTGCAATTGCATTGGAGAAGATGAGTAAAGACATGCTCAAAAAAGGCCTTCTTCCATTTGTCTATCGCGTGCATGATGAACCCGACATGATAAAACTCAAAGGAGTATTGGGCTTTGTTCGACAACTCGGCATTCAAGTACCGAATGGCACACCAAGTTCGAGACAATTGAATACTATACTAGAGAATGCAGATCATCTACCTGAAATAATGATCATCAATCAATTCATGCTTCGCTCGATGGCCAAAGCGATTTATCTAGAAGAGAATATTGGACATTATGGATTGGGTTTCACACATTATACCCATTTCACATCACCAATCAGAAGATATCCGGATGTCATTGTACATCGTTTATTGAAAGAATATTCTCGCAATAAACCAACCGATGCACGATTCAGATATCTCCAAGATTATGTTGTCGAAGCATCTGCGCATTGCTCATTGAGAGAGCGCTTGGCAGTTGATGCGGAAAGAGCATCAATCAGACTTGCTTCTTCGCAATTGGCAATGAAATATAAAGGCGGAATCTTCAATGGTCGAGTTACAGGTGTGACGAGTTTCGGACTCTTCATCCTCCTTGATGAATTGAATATCGAAGGCCTTTTGCATATGAGCGATCTCAGCGATGATTACTATTATTTCGATGAAGCACAATTCCGCTTGATTGGAAAGAAAACAAAAAAAGTGTTTCGCATTGGTACAACACTCACCGTGAAAATCAGCAATGCGAATATTGATAAAAGACAGATCGATCTGTCACTCGTTGAACAGGAGTAAAAAGTGAATCTTTCTTATGTTTCCCGCATACTACTTTTCGGGATATTCTTACTGAGTATGAGCTTCGAGATCATTTCCGCCGAAGGAATTCGTGCGATTGTGGATTTCAAGAATGTCAATACTGATCGCGTGCATGTGACGCTCTATCCACCAACTTTCACCACTGATGAAATCCTCTATGTGATGCCCGCTTCCATTCCCGGTACCTATGCCAAAATGGACTTTGGATATTTCATTAAAAACTTCAAAGCAACTGATAAATCAGGCGGATTTATTCCGGTTCGCAGATTGAATGACAATGAATTCCTCATCATCGGCGGAAATCGTTTGGCGAAAATTGAATATGATGTCAATGATACATATGATGATACCACCCATACACTCGATGTATTCAATCCCGGCGGAACAAATATTCAGCAAGACACAAATATCATGTTCGGCGCGCATGGTTTTCTCGGATATTTTTCCGGGAATCAACATGTACCATATACACTCGAATGCATTAAGCCCTCATATTTTTACATGGCTACATCACTTGACAAACAGCAAGTGAATGATACGCTTGATATATTGAAAGCAAAGAATTATGATGCATTGGTTGATAATCCTGCCATGCTCTCAAGACCCGATACAGTAAGCTATATGCAAGGCGCGACGAAAATCAATATCGCAGTCTATTCCACCGGCGGAAAAGTCACTGCAGAGATGGTCGCCAAAGTCATAAAGCCAGTCACAAAAACAGTCGAATCATTTCTTGGAACGATGCCTGTTGATCGCTATACATTCTTATTCTATTTTGTTGGTCAAGATCGTAAAGATCTTCGTAGAAAAGAAGCTTATGGTGCATTGGAACATAATTATAGTTCGATGTATTTCTTACCCGAGACCAGCGATCAAGCAATGCTGAAATCATGGATTGCACAAACCGCTGTCCATGAATTCCTTCATATACTTGTACCGCTCAATCTACATAGCAAAGAAATTGCGCGATTTGACTTTCGCGAACCCAAGATGTCCAGACATCTCTGGCTCTATGAAGGTGTTACGGAGTATTTTTCAGTACTCTCTCGCGCTCAATCCGGTGATTTGAATGAGAAAGAATTTCGTAGAACAATTCGACAAAAGATTTTCGGTTCGATGTTCATGATGCCAAAGCCGGTTGCAATGACTGAGCTCAGCAAGAATGTGCTCTTGCCGGAATATCAAAAAATGTATGGTGTTGTCTATGAAAAAGGTGCATTACTTGGTATGTTTCTCGATATCACTTTGCGTGAGCAATCCGGCGGAAAGATCACATTGCTTTCGCTGATCAGAGAATTGACCAAGAAATTCGGTCCGGACAGACCATTCGAAGACACTGTTCTCTTCAATGAAATTGAAGCGGTTGCAGGAAAAGACATCAGACCATTCTTGAATACATATTTCGATTCAGCAACAGAAATTCCTTATGCAGACATGTTCGCGAAAATCGGATGGAAATTTGTAGAAGAAGATTCTATTCAAGGATTTGCATTTTCAGGAGTGCGTGCCCGCATGAATGATACTGCTCTGCAATTGAGTGTGAGAAAGGAAGATAATATTCTCGGCGCAAAGCAAGGCGATATCATCATCTCAGTCAATGGCATTAGCGTAAATCCAAATGATGAAGAAGTAAATGAATCGATTATATCAATGATCAATGATCCCGAGTCAGAAGATGAAGTTTCCATCTCTGTCAAGCGTGAAGATGATATCATCACGCTCAAGGGTTCTCCGAAATCAACAAAGAAACAAGACAAATCCGTGATACTTGAAAATCCGGAAGCAAATGAGGTACAGAAAGCCTTATTACAACATTTATTGAAACATTAAACTCAGATACTCATGACCACCCCAAGAAAGTCAGATCATGTAAACATAGTTCACGGTTATGCACTTCAGGATCCATATCACTGGATGCGCGAGAAAGACACCGATGAGGTTTTGTCTTTTCTCAATGAAGAAAATACATATATGAAGATTGTATTATCCGATACAGAGTCATTACAAGAAGAACTCTATGCGGAGATGCGTGGTCGTATAAAAGAAGCCGATATGTCTGCTTCAGATTTGATCGATGACTATTCCTATTATAGTAGAACAGAAGAAGGAAAGCAATATCGCATCTATTGCAGAAAGAAGAAAGATTCCGATGTCGAAGAAATCATACTTGATGCCAATGCGCTCGCGGAGGGTCATCCCTATTTCGTATTGGGTACACTTCGCATAAGTCCGAATCATCGCTTTCTTGCATATACCGTTGATCTCAATGGATCCGAGCATTTCACAGTTCATGTGAAAGATCTTCAGAGCGGAAATCTCTTGGAAGATACATTGCAAGAGGCGGATACTTCCATTGAATGGCATGCGGATTCAAATACATTTCTGTATATGCTTCTCGATGAAACGCGCAGGCCATATAAGATTGCGCGACATACTCTTGGAACATCACAATCACAAGATGCAATCATCATACATGAACCGGACGAAGCATTCTTTCTAGGAATTGACAAATCACGCGATGGCAAATATCTCTTCATTGAATCCGGTAGCAAAACAACATCGGAAGCATGGATTATGTCTGCACATGATGCCAATTCTCAATGCATGAGCATAGCAGGAAGAGAGCATGGGCATGAATATCATGTCAATTCACATGCAGACATACTCTATATTCTCTCCAATCGCAATGGCGTGAATTTTTCGCTCTTTACAGCTGAGATATCAAAACCCAAAGATTGGAAAGAACTCATAGCTCATCGTACTGATACAAAGCTTGAATGGATTGTCACCTATGATGCTCATCTCATCATTGGTGGTAGATATAATGGACTCGAGCAAGTGCAGGTATTTGGTCTCAATGGCGAATCTCATTTGATATCATTCCCGGATCCAGTATACGACATCACTCCCGGGAAGAATCCCATGAATGATTCCACCATATTCCGTTTTCATTATAATTCGCCGATATGTCCTCCAACAGTCTATGATTATGATTTCATCACAAAAGAATTGACCATCATCAAAAGAGATGAAATACCCGGTGGATTCAATCCGGCAGACTATATCGTAGAACGTCATTTCGCAAAAGCCGAGGATGGCGTCCTTGTTCCGCTTACCATTCTTCGCAAAAAGGACATAATGCTTGATGGCAAAGCGCCTGCTTTCATGGTTGGATATGGTTCTTATGGATTTCCGATGCCGACCACTTTTTCCTCATCTCTCATTAGTTTGCTCAATCGCGGTTTTGTGTGCGCGAGAGCGCATATTCGTGGTGGCTCGGACATGGGAGAGCAATGGTATTTGGACGGGAAATTGCAGAAGAAGAAAAACACCTTCACCGACTTCATAGCATGTGCCGAATATCTGATTGAAAAAGGATTCACTTCCAAAGAACAGCTGGCCGTTCAAGGTGGAAGCGCAGGAGGATTATTGATGGGTGCAATCGCAAATATGCGACCCGATCTCTTTCACACCATCATTGCCAGCGTTCCATTTGTCGATCTCATGAATACCATGCTCGATGCTTCACTTCCACTCACCGTGGCTGAATATGAAGAATGGGGCAATCCCAATGTGCGTGAAGATTTTGAATATATGCTTTCCTATTCTCCGTATGACAATATAGCCCATCAGGATTATCCCAATATACTGGCGATTGCCGGATATCATGATCAGCGAGTCTCTTATTGGGAGCCCTCAAAATGGATTGCAAGATTGCGTGATCACAACACCGGAAATTCCACTATTTTGCTGTATACTAAGTTCACGGCAGGACATTTCGGTGCATCGGGTCGTTTCGACTATCTCAAAGAATTGGCTTTGGAATATGCATTCATTGTAAAATATTCCGAATTGTCTTAATCTCGGAGCAAATGTAATGGAAGCAAATCAATCTCATGAATATCATTATAAAGTGGATTTCTATTGGAAGTCACTTGCAATGTATGGTGCGGCATTATTGATCTATGCCACATTCAAAGGTTCAATTGAAGAAAAGACTTTAACCATTGCAATCACCGATCCAATAGTCTTGCTTTTGGCTTGTTTCGTGGCATTATCCGCCATTTCACTCTTCATCAATCATCATGCTCGACGCGTGATCGAAATCACCGAAGATTCCATCATCTTTAAGAATAGATTCAGAGAAAGAATAGTCAAACTACATGATATCAAAAGCATCATTCTTGTGAAAGATCGTCGCTTCAAAGTGAATACATTGAATGCAGTAAAGATCAAAATACAAGGGAGAAGAAGACCATTGCGATTACGACCATCTCTTTTTGATCATGAAGAAGCACTCATTGCTGACCTCAAAGCATTGAAGCAAAACATACAATCACAGAAAGGTTGATGATGAAGCAGTTCTTCATGCAATCAATGGCCTTCCTCTTGCTTTCTTCTTGTTCGGTCATGGCATTACTCCCCATTCAGCCTTCGAATGCAATGATTTTCAAGAATCTCTCAAAAGAATTATCTACATGCATAGTCAAAGAACTCAGCATTAAAGAACTTCACTTGGAGATTATTGGAGGGACAGAAGAAAAGGAATTTCTACGCTCGGAAATCATGAGCAATGAACAAATGATTCGATGGTCAAATGAAACAAACAACACCGTCATCATTACACCCAGTGAGATGCGAACCATCTATGAAACAATTGAGGATGATGAACGCGTCAAAAGAACGTGCTTGCTGAATGCCGACATTAGATTTGAAATAGCACAGTCATCACGCATTCAACAATGCACCCTACTGCAGTTTTCCGATACAGTCAGAAGAGCAGATATACCCTCACTCGAAATACCTGCATATCCCTTTTGCAGAGCAGATATACCCCAAAATGAATCCACATTATTCGATGGTATCATCAAGCCGGTGATCTATGTCTTGACATTTGGTTTTTCGGCCTATCTTCTGTTCGGCGTCAGATCATCGGATTAAAATTTCACGCAGACATTTTTGGTCTCGGTGAAAAATCTCAATACTTCAAATCCTCCTTCTCTTCCCACGCCGGAGTCTTTCATGCCTCCGAATGGTGTTCTCAAGTCACGCAATAACCAGCAATTCACCCAGACTATTCCAAATTCCAAAGCATTTGCCATGCGATGTGCTCTGCCCAAATGTTGTGTCCATAGATTCGCGGCAAGACCATATCGCGTACCATTGGCGAGCGATAAAGCTTCTTCTTCAGTTGAGAAAGATTGCAATGTGACCACAGGTCCAAATATTTCTTCTTGATTTGTTCTGCAGGAATTATCCAAACCTTCAATGACCGTTGGTTCAATAAACCAACCATTCTTACAGCGACCTTCCGGCGAGACAATGTTTCCGCCACAGAGAATCGTTCCACCTTCTTCTTGAGCCAATTCAATATAGGACATCACTTTTTCCATATGTCCTTTGGAAACCAATGCACCAATATTTGTTTCCGCTTCAAATGGATCACCGACTTTGAGTTGCTTGACCTTTGCTATGAATGCATCACGGAATTTCTCATAGATTGATTCTTCAATAAGAATTCGTGAACCACATAAACATATTTCACCTTGATTGGTGAAAGCAGAGCGTACGGCTTGGATCACAGTTTCATCAAAATCACAATCAGCGAATATGATGGACGGATTTTTTCCGCCCATTTCCAATGACAATTTTTTAAACATTGGAGCGGCAATCGCAGCAATATGTTTACCGGTCACAGTTCCACCCGTAAATGAAATTGCCGTGATATCAGGATGCGCGACAATTGCTGAGCCTGCATGTAATCCTGTACCATGAATGATATTCAAGACACCTTCCGGCAATCCCGCTTTCATGCAGATATCGGCGAAGAGTGTTGCCGTATATGGAGTCAATTCGGATGGTTTGGCAATCACGCAATTCCCTGTGGCAAGCGCGGGTGCGATTTTCCAAGTGAACAGATACAGTGGAAGATTCCATGGTGAGATACAACCCACGATTCCGATTGGCGCATGCACAGTATAATTCACCATGCCTGTTCCGCCATGGGATTCCGAAGCAAAGTGTATGATTTCCGTTGCAAAAAATTCAATATTCTGAATCGCTCTCGGAATATCCATCACTCTGCTCAAAGAAAGAGGTTTCCCTTGATCCTTGGATTCCGCCTCGGCCAATGCATCGAATGCATCTTTCATGCCTTGTGCAATATTGAGCATGATGCGAGAGCGTTCTTCGACAGACATTCCCGACCAAATCGGAAATGCAGTTTTGGCAGCTTCCACTGCCTTTTGAACATCATGTTCATTCGAATCAGGTATGCGAGAAAACAGTTCGCCGGTGGCAGGTTCCGGATTATCCAACCATAAGCCATTGATAGGTTCTTGCCAAGTTCCGCCGATATAATTCAAGAGAGTATTCATCATGATTTCATGCAATTATTGATATGCAAAAATGGTCAATTTTCCCGCCTCAAGAAAACTCCCCGAAACTTCATGCTGAAAGGCCCGCCAAACCCATAATTTTCAGTAATTTGTCAGGGACTATTTCAGGAATCTCATGGAAGTTTTTTGGATCATACTCACGGGATGTTTAACGGCCATAGCATGTGCTTTGGCAGGTTCATTCCTCATTGTTCGCAATACTTCCATGATAAGCGATGCAATTTCACATGCGGTATTACCGGGGATTGTTGCCGCATTTTTGTTTACCGGATCAAGAACAGGCATTCCCGTCTTGATTGGGTCTGCTTCGGTCGGATTACTCGCTACTTTCCTCATTGAATTTTTACATCGAAAAGGCAGAATGCAGACGGATGCATCTATAGGTACCATTTTTACGATGCTTTTTGCGATTGGCATCATCATGATTACGGCATTTGCCGGGAATGTGGACATAGACCCCGAATGTGTACTCTATGGAGAAATCGCTTATGTACCTTTGGATATGATCAATGTTTTTGGGCTTGATATCCCATATTCAGTTATCCTGATGTCGGGGGTTTTATTGAGTACGATAAGTGTCTTCACATTCGGTTATCGACAATTTCTTGCGAGTTCTTTTGATCCCGATCATGCAAGATCAATGGGTATCAATATTGATTTTTGGCATTATGCATTGATGACATGTGTTTCACTCATCACTGTCGCTGCATTCGATGCTGTAGGTGCAATACTTGTTGTTGCATTATTCATTGTTCCACCGGCCACTGCTGTATTACTTTTCAAGCAAATGCATCAGATCATGATTGTCTCATCTGTCTTTGGGATCATCTCAGCAATTATTGGATATGTACTTGCAGATGCAATGAATGGCTCTATTGCAGGTGCAATGGCTACCATCACAGGAGTGGAACTTTGCATTGCCATTCTCTTTGTGAAATTGAGAAATAGATTTTTTACCAATGAGATTGGGAGCAATGTATGAAGCATATACGGTTACTCATATTGATACTGATTATGTTTTGCATACATAAACAAGATCTCAATGCTCAATATTGGAAAAGTGCGACATTACCCACAAATGTTACGAATAATTATTGGTTGGATGTCTATTTCCTGCCCGGCAATACACAGCTTGGTTGGGTCTGTGGATTCAATGCGGCGACTGTTCGTACAACCGATGGTGGCAATACTTGGATTTGGAGCAGAGTCACACAATCGCAAAATCCAATGCTTGAGAGCATACATTTCGTGAGTCCTCAAATTGGCTTTACATCGGGTCCACAAGGCATTTGGCGCTCGAATGACGGAGGCGCTACTTGGTTTGACATTTCACCACCCAATCTGCAAGGTTCATTATGGGGATGTTATTTCAAAGATCAGAATCTGGGATTGGTTGTTGGAGGAGGTTGTGGTGGACCTCAATTATACTATCGCACCACTGATGGTGGAAGCACTTGGACATTGTTTCAAGGCAATGAACCACAGAGCGGCATGTGCGATTTGATTTTGGACAAAGCAAGCGATACCGGATATGCATCAAGTTCCGGTGTGATTTGGCAAACAACAAATGCCGGGCAAACATGGAATGTTTTTTCACGATCCAATACCATCAATGCATGGCAAGAGGAAATTGCTTGGCTTGGTGATAGTTTTTTGGTTCCATATAGTGGTAGCACATGTCAAGGTGGAGGCGGTGGAGGCGGGATGTGTTTCTCCACAAATAAAGGGCAGACATGGAATCGAGTGGCCGCGCCTGATAATCTCTTCGGTACATATTTGACATCTGCCACCACCGGTTGGGCATGCGGATATGATCGATCTGTCTATTATACTTCGAATGCCGGTAGAAATTGGGAAATGCGCAATTGCGGAACAACAGGTTCACTTGATGATTTACACATGTTCTCTGACACAACGGGATGGGTAGTCGGAGAGGGAATTTACAAACTCATTCCCGGTTATCACGAAGTACTTCCCAAGAATCCACTCATATTCTCAACCACATGCGTGAATTCCATGAAGAAGGATTCAATCTTGATTCGGAATGTGACATTTGAATCCACCATTGTGACACTTACATTGACCGGTAATGCTGCAAGTGATTATATCGTCCCCTTCACTTCTTTTGCTCTCGGTGCATGCGAAGAACGATTGATACCGATCTTTTATCGTCCGACAGCTTCGGGTACACGCAATGCCAACTTGGGCATCAGCATGATCAATCCACTCGAAACATTCACGGTGCAATTGCAAGGCACTGCATCAGACATCACGATGGATGCGGGTGGTCGTGATACATTGTCCATCGGCAGCCATTTGGTTGGCTCCACAAGTGATTCTACATTCATGGTACATAATCGTTCCAATGCGGAAATAACACTTTCATCAATAGATCCACTCGATTTTCCTGCCGGACATACATTACTATGGAATATGTCTCTACCACTGAGAATTCCTGCAAAAGATTCAGTGCTGATGCGTTATCGTATCATCATGAAAGATACCGGTAGAGTCATACAACGCTTTCAATTCAGATTTGGACTATGTGATAAAACCATTGCATTTCAGAGCATTGGGACAGCACCAAAAATTTCATCTCCGGAATCATTCACCATTCTTGCAGATTGCAAATCAATAAAAGACAGCGCCTATTTTGTTTCCAATATGGGAACCGCACCACTTATCATCCATGGTCTATCGCTTTCAGGTGGTGATAGTACTTCATTCTTGATTGGTTCAACTATTTTACCAATGATTATCCCACCGGGTAATACCGGAACAATCATTTTGCGATATATCAAAAGAGCGCCACTTGATCCCGATGCAAAATCTCGATTATTGATCTATCATTCCGATACTCTGCTAAATAGAGTTTCTCCAAGAGTCGTGAATCTTACGGGAACAAGAGCCTATGCGCTTGCCGGACCATTGAATGATTCCATTTGGGCGGGAAGGCATTGTTTGAAAGATAAAGGAAATGCCTCCATCACACTCGGACTTATCGGTCAAGGAAATACACAAGTACAAAAGATTATTTCACAATCGGGTCGCACAACAATTGTATCGCCAAATACATTTCCCATTGCTGTGGCAAATACTCTATCTGTAAACATACAAACCACTGCAAATGTACAGGGAAGATATCGTGATACGCTTTTGATTCTGAGTGGTCCATGCAAAGACACAATTCCGATGATTGTGGAAGGCGAAGCCATAACAACAGACATTGCTTTTGCTGATTCCATTCTTACCGGAACCATAGATCAAGGTATGACCGAGATCATGAACTGGGATCTGCTTTCAATCGGAACAGCATTAGCCGACATTCGGAGAATGCGACTTGTCAATAATCAAGAAATTCGTTTGACCAATCCATTACCGAGTCCTGCAATCATAAATCCCGGAGAAAAAGGTATTGTTTCGCTGACGGTCAAACCCACACTCAAAGACACTCTTTTACTTGACACGCTATGCATTGAAGCGCAGAAGGAATGTCCGACGACGATTTGCATTCCTATTCGCATAACCGTTCGTCAAGCAAGATTTGCATTGATCGATTCAACTTTGTCATTCTCCATGCGATGTGATACAACATTGCAGAGAGACACAATCTTTATTAGCAATCCAGGAATGCTGAATGACACCATACAGCAAATCAATGTTTTGACTAATATGGGTCAAGCATTTTCACATGATGCAGGAATCACTCTTCCATATATCATGAAACCAAGCGATTCCATTCCAATTGTCTTTTCATTTGCGCCCAAAAGTCAAGGCATATATTCCTATGCAATCGAGATTATTTCCGCTTCTTCAATCACTGTCGGAAAAAATCAATTGATTTCACTTTCGGGTACATTTGCAGCTCCCGAGATTATGGTTTCACCGACTCTGTTTGATCTTGGCATGCATGAATCATGTGCCAAAGATTCTTCGATTGCAATTCGCGTACAGAATACGGGTCTTGAAGATGCAATCATCAGTATGAAGAATTCGACATCGATTTTCGCATTCAGTGATCCAATCATCAATATTCTTGCGATGAGTGACACGATCATTAATGTCTCATATATCCCAAGAAATGCTCCAAAAGGAAGATGGAACGATGTATTGTATTTCACAGATACGACATGTGGTAGATTACTTGCTATTCCTGTGACAGGTTTCATGGATTCCATTTCGATTGCATCCAATCCACCTGCACTCGATTTTGGTAGAATATATCGCGACGATTCTCTTGAACAAACAATCATCATCACAAATACTTCCCAGTTCTC
>Ga0172367_10004602_pt1 | contig 17077 bp, 13 predicted proteins | sample Lak10m_FD_114542 | JGI IMG/M metagenome (GOLD analysis project Ga0172367, IMG submission 114542) | Freshwater microbial communities from Kabuno Bay, South-Kivu, Congo - kab_022012_10m | ecosystem: Environmental > Aquatic > Freshwater > Lake | place: Democratic Republic of the Congo: South-Kivu...
TCTTCTATACTTTTCAGGTCTTTCATTATTTTTATAATTTTTTAATAAATATTATAATTGATAACCAGTAATTAGATTTATTAATATCACTTGTATAAAAAATAAATATTGGTCGTTTATTTATACCTGTATGTTTATTTTTATTTTTAGTATAATATTCATTTACACGTTTAATTGATTCTATCATTAATTTTTCAAATGATATATATGTAATTGCATCAAATATTTTTTGACAAATTATTTTAATTTTTAAATCATCACATGCTTCAATAAATAATTTTATTTGTTTTAATCAAGTGGTAATAGTTTATATGTTTCTATAGTCATTTTCTATATTATAAAAATTTTTATTTTATTTAAAAATAAATGAATAAATATTTAGTTCTTTTGTTATTACATACATCATCTTCATTGTTTATTCCAATTAATCATTATTTTAATAATAATCTCAAAAAAATTTCAAAAAATACTAACATTAATAATAATTTATATATACCAAAATTATCATTAAAAATGTCAAATAATGATAATGATAATAATAAAAATAAATCAAAAATATTTTTAATAATGATCATTTAGAAAATAATGAAAATGATATTTATTTAATTGTTTATAAAATTTACATTTATTTTTTGATTTTTATAAATTGGATTTTAATTGTATATATAATTAAAAATACTTAAGAATATTTTCATTTATTTATAACAAATCAAAAATGAATTATCTTAAATATTTAATTTGTTTCTTATTTATTGTTCAAATATTATCAAATCAAAATTTAACTATAAATTCTACATTACAAATTTTAGGAAATAATATCACACGTCCAATATTAAGTTCAAGTGCAACACGTGCAAAATATTTTCTAACTAACTTATATTAGTTTTACTATATATTATTTCGCTATTAGATCTTTTTAAACTTTCACCAAGTTTTCTTTTGTTTTCTTGAATTGTAGTAAAAGAATTACTTTTTATATGTTTTTTTATTTTATCGTTTACAAGTTTAATTTCTGTTAATATTAAATTTGAAATTTTTAAATAATGTTCTAAACTATCATATTTAATTTTTAATTCCTTTAAATCATTTAATATTATATTACTATCAAACAATATAAAAATAATTAAAAGTAAATATATTTGATTTAAAAAAGATTCCGACATAAAGTTAATAATAATTTTATTTATTAAATAAATAAAATTATTAATTAACATAAATAATGAAAGAATGTTTTTTTCATCTTATTATATAAACATTAATTAAATATACTAGATATTCAATTAATATTTAGAAAATAAACCTTCTTTCATTATTTATTTAAAATAATTGAATGTTTTAAATAGATGGTATAAAAACTGATTTAGAAGATGAAGATTTTGTAGATACTTCAGGTTTTCTTAATATTCTTCTGGTTGCGTTCGTTAATTTAGTTATTTTTCTATTTAGATATCTTATTCATTTTGCTAATAATCCTATTGGATATTTATATTTTTTATATTTATAAAAGCTTGTTTTACTTTTCCTTTATTTTACCTTTCGCAAAACTTAAAAAATCATAAATACTGAAATTTTATGGAATATTTTCATTCTTATTATAATAGTAACTAATATTATGAAATATTCCATAAATATTTATATATTTAGAAGAGATTTACGAATAAATGATAATAAAACACTTAATTTATTAAATAATAATGATATATTACCTATTTTTATTTTTAATAAAAATCAAATTGAAAATAAATTAAATAAATATTATTCAGCAAATGCAGTTCAGTTTATGTTTGAATGTTTTAATGAAATGCCATATTTAAATTTTTATTATTCAGATAATGATATTAATATATTAAATGAATTAAATAAAAGATATATAATAAATTCAATAGGATTTAATAAAGATTATACACCATATGCTATTAAAAGAGATAATGAAATTAAAACCTGGTGTATTAAAAATAATATAAATCTTATAACAAGTGAAGATTATACATTACATGATTTAGGTTCAATATGTAAAGATAATAAACAACCATATTTAAAATTTACGCCATTTTATAAAAAAGGTTTATTAATGAAACCAAATGCATTATTAACAAAATCATTTAAATTTATAAAAGATACATATAGTTTAAAAGATATTTCATTTTTAAAACCACCTGAAAATAAAAATATAAGTGTCAGAGGTGGAAGAAAAAATGCATTAATAATATTAAATAAATTAAAAAATAACTATTTTAAAAATTATGATAAAGAACGTGATTATCCATATTTAGATAAAACAACAAAATTAAGTGCATATATTAAATTTGGATGTATAAGTATCAGAGAAATTTATTATTGTTTACCATTAAAACATGGAATAATACGTGAATTATTTTGGCATGATTTTTATGCTAATATTACATATCATTTTAAATTAGAAATATTTAATAAAAAATATAAAAATATTAAATGGGATAATAATAAAACACACTACGAAAAATGGAAAAATGGTTTAACTGGATTTCCATTGGTAGATGCAGCAATGAGACAATTAAATACAACTGGATGGATGCATAATAGATGTAGAATGATAGTTGCATCATTTTTAACTAAAAATTTATTTATTGATTGGAAATTAGGTGAGGAATATTTTGCAACTAAATTAGTTGATTATGATCCATCATCAAATAATGGAGGATGGCAATGGTGTGCATCAACAGGAACAGATAGTCAACCATATTTCAGAATATTTTCACCAATAGCGCAACTAAAAACATATGATAAGGATTGTTTATATGTTAAAAAATGGATTGAAGAATTAAAAAACATTAATAATAAAATTATAATAAATTGGGAAAATAAACAATATACAAATATAAATTATCCAAAACCAATTATAAATTATAAAACTACATCAAAAAGATTTATTAAAGAATTTAGTGATTTATAAATTTGAATTTAATTTATTATAATTTTTCGCTACATTATCTCTATATGATTTTGCATATTTTAATTGTGTATCTATATCTACCTCCTTTGTATTAAATCTCTTATCCCAAATAACATAGTAAATTACATTAATATAATACCATACAATATTGAGTACACTTAATATAGTTTCATGAAACATCATCCAAAACAAATATATAATATAACATAATAATAAATAAAATAATAATTTAAATGCAATATTTGTTATTTTTGTTAAATCAGGTAATTTTAAATCGTCGTCAACTCCTGCTATATATGTAGAAGAATTTTTATCTTCAATTTTAATTAATTTTGATAAGTCTGTTTTAGTGCCACATGCTGTTTTTGTATCTTTTGATTCTTCATTTTCTTTATTTGGTGTGGGAGAAATATTATTACTGATCCCTTCATTTGTATATAAAAAAATATGATTATACGAAACTAATAATTTATTATAAGTTGGTAGATTTGTGTCTGTCCAACCAGATTTTTCACTATTATAATACTTTATTACACTTTCTGTGGTATCTGTTCCATTTTTAGTAAAAGTACTAAAACTGAATTTATTAACAAAAATATCAATTTCTTTATTTGTTTCTATTTTAATTTCATCTAATTTCAGTATAAAATCATTAGTTTTTTGTTTTGTGTTATAAGTATTAAAAATAAATTCTAAATATTCTTTTGTTGTTTTTTTAATTTCGTCTGTGTCTTGTACTAATTTTTTAATATTTTTGAATTTTTCATCTAGACTGATTATAAATTGATCACTATTTTTTGTTGTTGTAAAATATTTATCATATAATCTATTAAAAGCTGATTTAGTATCATATAATAAATTAATACTAAAATCTGTGTTACCATCATAACATATATTAATTGCTTTATATAAAATATTTGCAGCACGTTGTATAATTTTATATTTAATATCGTCTTTAAATTGTTCTTTACGATTATTTAATATATTTTTAATATTAAATGGATGTTTATCAATATCTGATAAAGAAATCTTAAATATGTGGCTAAATAAAAAATCATGAATATGATATGCTAAATAATATGTATGTACAAGATTTTCATCAGTAAGTATATTATTTTTACTCATTTCTTGATATATAATTAAATTATTACCATTAAAATTTTTATTTTTAGATGATATAATATCATTATATAATTCAAGATTTTTTATTATATTATCATTTAAAAATTTTTCAATTATAATTGGTGAAAATATATTATTATCTATAGTATTATTTGTATAATTATTATTAGTTTCATTAATATCATTACTATAAATTAATTTTTCAAGAATACCTTTTAATTCATTAATAGTGTTATCATAATATTTATCATCTATGTAGTTTTTAATAGTAAAATATTCTGACTTTTTATTAATACTATTATGTTGAGTTATAAAATATAATAGTTTTAATGTGTTCTTAGTATTTGCAAAAATATTTATAAGTGATAAAGGAGAATAATCAATTGTATTTGCATATATACCATCTGATGCAATTGATTTTTCAATACATATTTGTTCACCTTTATTATTTAAATATGGCATATAATTTGATTTACAAGGTTTATAACATTTAAGAATATCTTTTTTATTATATGGACCAGTATCTTTAAAAAATTTATTATTAAAATGATAATTAGGTATAACAATCCAATCATACCATTTATCTTGACAAAAAGCTTCTTTTTTTATAGGATCAGTTGTATAAAGTCCATATGGATCAAATGATGAAGTATCAATTGAAATTTTATTTTTACTAATTTTTAATTTATTTTTGCTGTTAGCTATAAACTTCGTATCAACAATACATCTAGATGTTGCATTATCAAAAGTATATAATGGTGAATTAGTTGTAATAACACAATTTTCATAATATTTATCATTATTAAATTTATAACAAATATCTTTTTTATCTGGTTTTATTTCATATATATATTTATTATCAGGAGTATTATCACGAAAATTTGCATTTAAATCAGAATATGAATTTTTGGTATTTGTATCAAAAACTTCACTTTTATTTGTTGTTTCACTCAATTTATATTTTAAATCTGTTGCTAATGTTTTTTCTGCTTTAATTGAACATTCTTCAATTGGTTGAACATAATAATTTTTTTTATCTGAACAACTCATTATTAATTATTTATATTATTTTCTTTTTTGAAGTTAATAAATTATTCGTGTAAAGATGGATATGTAAATTTATTTTCATTCATATTAAATAGTCTATTTACTTCTGTTTTTTTATAGATATCATTATTTATATCAATAATTTTTGATGCTAAATCTTTAAATAATATACTATTAGGGTCTGATATTATATAGTCTTTGGTTGATTCAGATTCTGGCATGTTATAACTAAATTTAGAAGTATTTGTAATATATTGAGGTGTAAATTGTAAGTTACTTTTTGTTAATTGCATATTTACATTATTATTCATAAAATTATAAACATAAGCATAATTCATGTGTTTTGGTAATTTATCTAAATCTGTATTATTTGAATTACTAAAATCAAAATCTATTTCTATTTTATTAGGTGTAAATTGAGATGTAATATAATCAGTATTAGTATTAATTTTAAAATGATTTATATTATCAGGTCTACCATTTATATATATTTCTCTATTATTTCCAATTAAATCATTACCTAATAATTTATTAAAATTTGTTTTAAAACTATTATAATTAATTAAATAAGATTGTGGAATATTATTAGCAAAAGCATCTTGCATTTGTTTAAATATATCAGTTGATGATGATGTTAATGTAAAACTATTAGCTGATGAATTTAAAGAACTTCCACTAATTGATTTATTACTATTACCTCTATTAAAAAAATTAAAAGCAAAACCAAAAATTAACATAATTATAAAAATTAAAACTATAGTTTTAGGTACAACACCTTGACCTGAATTAAAAATTGTTATAAAAGTACTAATAAATTGAGGCAAATTTGAAAATATCACTTTTAATATTCCAAGTATTGCAGAACCTATATCTCCAATTATCTTAATTATTTTATTTATAATGTCCCTTATTCCTAATATAAAATTTTTAAAAATAGTCCAATAAAATGTTACATAAAATTCAAATTTTTTTTGAGTAAAGATATCAATTTTTAAATTAACTTTTGATCTTTCAAGTTCACTTTCTTTTACTTTTTCTAATTCTACAATTGTTTGTTCAGCATTTTCCTTATATTCTTTATATTTTTTTGTTAGTTTTTCTAAATTATTATTTCTTTTTTCATAATCAATATCTTCTGCTAAAAATTTACCATAAACATTTGCAGTTTCACCTAATGGAAAATATTCAAGAAAACTAGTTCCTCCTTTAATTTTTAATTTACGTTTATCTTTATGATTTTTATTCATTATTAAATTTCTATTTAATATAAATAAATGAATTTATATTATATAATATTTATTATTATAATAACAATATATATATATTGTTATTTTATATTTCCAAATTCTATTTTAATACTTCAAACAGATATAACAGATTTTAATTTTAATAATTTATATTTAAGACAACCAATAGTATTAAATGATATATTACAAGAAACAAATAAATTAATTGATTTATGGTTTAATTATAATTTTATATATTCAAATATTACATATACCAATAATTGGACACAAAATAAATATAAATATTTATTTATAAATGCAAATGAAGATACTGAAATAATTATATATAAAGCCAGTTGTGTAAATGAAATACCAAAAGAGACTGATAATATAATAGCAATTAAATTAAAAAAGAATCAATCAGTAATATTACCATTTTATTGGAAATATTATATAAAAAATAATGTAGAATTATATGGAATTCATGATATAATTACTTTTTTCCTTTCTTTGTTTGTTTAACAACACCTAATAAATCATTATTATAATCTTGTAATATTTCATCTTTATATATATTCCATTCAGTTAATAATTCATTTAATTCATCATACCATATATTTATAATAGATGTATTTTTAAGTTTAATAATATCATCATTAAGTTTTGCAACTTCTGATTCTAATTTTTCTTTCTTTTCATTTGTTAATTGTGAGATAGGCATTTGTAATAAATAATTATAATTATCATTAATTTTAATATAATTTTTAGTAGTTAATTGTTCTTCAATCAAATGTAATTTTATATTCATAATTTGTATATTATTTTCAATAACATCAATAATAAATTTAATTTTTTGTGATAAAATCAAATATTCATCTTCCATGATTTTAATTTGTTTTTCTTTACGTTCTTGATATTTGTAAATACGAACTTCAAACCATTCTAATAAAATTTGATTAATAGAATCAAATTTTTTAATATTACCATATTTAGTAAATAAATGTAAATTATTCAAACTTAAATTTTTATTTGAGATTAAATCAAATTCCTTTACTAATTTATCATCTGTTAAAACAGATTTTGCATTATCAGATAATTTTAATATAAATTTAATATTTTTAGTTGTATAATGACTTTCAAACCCTTTCAAATATTCATTATTTTTCACCAATAATTGTTCTAAAAATATCTTATAATCTTCTGTCCACATACATACAGGTAATTCAGTAATTTCAATCGTTGTATTATCAAGCCATTTATATACACCTTTTGATGTATATGAACCCTTCTCATTTTTAAATATTTCTCCTTTAAATCCTAAATAATAAGGAATAATATCAGCTATTTCAGTTTCTTGAATAGTTTCAATAGCTATTTTAATATCATCTATAGATAATATATTTAAATGTTTAACAGATTCTAATAAACTCATATAAATATTAATAATATCTGTTGGATTATATTGAGGAATATTTGTTGAATATCCTGTACCAATTCCAATAGCTCCATTTACTAATATCATTGGAATAATTGGAACATAATAATCAGGTTCAATTGATAATCCATCTTCATTTAAATAATTTAGGATTTCATTATCTATTTCCTTAAATATCAATTTACATAATTTGGATATTATAGTGTAAATATATCTTGGTGATGATGCATCGTCACCACCTTGAATACGTGTTCCAAATTGTCCATTTGGTGATAATAAATTTATATTATTAGTTCCAACATAAATTTGAGCCATTTTAATGATAGCTTCTTGTAAAGAATGTTCACCATGATGATATGCAGTTACTTCACTAACATTACCAGCTAATTGTGCAACTTTAATTTCATTTGTATATAATTTACGTTTAAAACAAGCATACAATATTTTTCTTGTGCTTTCTTTTAATCCATCCATAATATTAGGAATACAACGTTCAAGATTACGATTACTAAAATGAATTAAATCTTTATTAATAAATGTTTCATAATCTACAATATCATTTGTATAGTCTAATATATCATTTTTATTGTATTTTGATAGCCATTCTTTTCTATCATCAGCACGTTTTTTATTAAATGCTAAACTAATATACTCATTTGAGTTTTCAGTATATTTATATGTAATTTTTTTCATATTTCTAAAATATTCCTTTGCTTCATCATTTGTTGATGTTCCCAATCCTTTATAATATTTAATTTTCCATCCAGTTTTATTTGTTTCTGACCATGTTTCATAATCAGTCATATTATAAAATGATATTACTTCTTTTGATTGATTATTTGTAACTTTAATAATAGGAGTTAATAATGATGTCATAAAACCATCAAATTTAAATAATGATGTCCATAAAGATTGAAATATATTAAATAATAATCCTTTAATATGACTTCCATCATGATCCTGATCAGTCATAATCATAATTTTTCCATATCTTAATGAATTGATATTATTTGTATAATCTTTATTTTGTTCTAAACCAAGAATTTTTTTAAGATTTGTAATTTCAGCATTTTCACTTATTTTAGAGTAACTTACATCATTTACATTCATAATTTTTCCACGTAAAGGAAATACACCATATAAATCTCTACCTACTACACTTAAACCAGCAATAGCAGTTGATTTTGCTGAATCTCCTTCAGTTAATATCAATGTACATTTATAACTATCTTTTGTTCCAGCTAAATTTGCGTCATCAAGTTTAGGAATAATAATTTTATTAACTTTTTTACCATCTGTTTTAACTAATTTTTTTTGTTCAGATATTTCATTTGCATTTAATGCATTTTCAATGATACCAGATTTATATAATTTTTCATAAAATTTTTCAGATAATTCACATTTTGACCCAAATTTATTAAATTGAGTTGTTAATGTTTCTTTCGATTGACTATCAAATGACGGATTTTCTATTACACATTTCACGAATATAAATAAATTATCACGTATATGTTGATATTTAATTGTCTTTTTTTTCTTTGCTAAAGTCATATCAATCAGTTTTTTTGTAATATTATTTAATAAATAATCTACATGTTTACCACCTCTAATTGTATTAATTCCATTTACAAATGAAATTTGTTCAAATATTCCATTATTTGAAATTGCAACTGCTACTTCCCATCTGTCATTAACCTTTTCATAAAATCTAGGTTGAATTGTTTTAGTATCAAGATATAAATCAACATATTTTTCAAAATCTTTAATATTAATTTTAGTATCATTTAAATATACATTAACAGATACATCAGTACATGCAGATACATCATATACACGTTTTTTAAATAAATTATAAATATCATCTGTCATTTCTTGTAATCCAAATTTTTCATAATCAGGTAAAAATGTGATTAATGTATAAGGTTTCTTTTGACAAGTTTTAATATCAGGTTCATTAATAACAGTTAAATTATCCTTAAACGTTTGTTTATAAATTTTTTTACGAATATGATCAACTGTTTCTATTGTAAATTCCTTAGAAAATATATTAGCTAATTTAATACCAAGTCCATTTACACCTCCAACAGTTCTAATTACATCATCATCATAATTTGATGAAGTTAATAAATGTCCAAATATCATTTCAGGAATCCAAATATCATATTCACTATGTTTAATGATTTCAATACCATTACCATCATTAAATATAGATATAATACCAGTTGCTTTATTAATATGAACTTTAATATTTTTAACAGGTAATGTTGTATCTGATATATCTTGTCTTGTTCTTACAGAATGATCAATTGCATTAACTAGAGCTTCATCAAATATTTTAAATAAACCTGGAATATATGTTAATTGTCCTTTAATAAATTTATTAGAATTATCTACATAAAATGTATCAATTGTACATGATTCAATAGTGCCAATATACATTGCTGGACGACTATAAATATGTGAACGTAATTCATGTTTTTTATATTTATTTTCAATAGATGTCATTTGCTCTTATTATTTAATTTTGCTTTTAAATAAAATCATTTTTTAATTATTGAGCATATATAAATCCATAATTATAAGTATCCATAGAATTTTCAATTTCTATATCTTCACCTCCTAATATATATGAATCATCATCATTATCAGGTTCTTTATCATTATTTAAAGGAATATCATCATCAGGATTATCATTTTTAACTTTAACACCAATTTTTTTAAGTTCTTTTAAAACATCTTGTTCATCTCTTGATTTTCTATTTAAGGCTGCTATTAATTTATCTTTATTTTCCTCACGAATTTTATTTATATAATTAATTTGGTCTTCTAATGTAGGCATATTTGCATTTTCAATTAATTTTAAAACTTTATTTATAATTTCATTTGTAATATCATCCATATTTGTAATTTTAATTTTTGAAATTAATTTTGGATTTTCATTTATTTCAGGATAAGCAGGTAAACACATACATCTTATTATTATTATAGTTCTTATTTTATATATATCATTTATATTATCATCATTTATTATTGATGATAAATTATCTAATTCATAAATAGTATTATTAATTTGTTTAATAAAATCATTTGCTGCCATTTTTAAATTTGTATATAAGATATTTGATATAGATGATAATATTTGTTTATAATTAAAAAAATTAAATTCTTTAAATATTTGTGATTTTTTTTTAAATAAATTTGTAATATATATATCAGTATGTATATTATAAGTAATTCTTAATTTTGTTTTAATATCTAATATATCATTTTTTGATAAAATAGTATTATTTTTTTCAATATTATTAAACCATTCATCTAATGAATTATCATATATATCATATATATATTCATTTTGTGATATATTTGAATATTTTTTTTTTAAGTTTTTTTGATTTTTTAATATATAAAATCTTAAATATCTTTTTTTATTTAAAACACGTTGTTTAGCTAATTTTTCTTTAATTGATAATAAATCTTTTCTATTAGATAATTTTAAATAAATATCTGCAGTAAATGAACTGTCTATTTTTTCCAAACAACATCCTAATAAATATTTATGAATCTTTTCATATTTAACTGAAGGCATATATAATAATGCTTCAATAAAACTTTCTAAAAATTTGTCAGATTTTTGTAATTGTTTTAATTCTTCTAATCTTTTAGGATTTTTTTTATCATCTTGTGTTGGTATAAATCCTAATAATTTTTTTTGAGCTTCAACACCTTTATTATTTTTTGCTATTTTTTTAAAATCATTTATTTTTTTTATATAAATATCCTCTGTTTTTAATTTATTTATAATGATTTTTTTAAAATCAACATCTAATTCTAAATAATTTAATTCTGATTCACCTTCTGTTAATTCATTAAATATATGTTCAAAAATACACATTATATAAATTAAAACACCACCATTTTTCTCTTTAACTTCCATATTTAAAGGCATTCCTTCATTATTCCATGAATTTATACATAATTCATCTTCTTGATTTAAACGTATATAATAATCATTATTATTAATTTCATTTTGTATTTGAATAGATAAAATACAAATAAAATCATATATCATATGTAATGATTGTTTAATATAATCATTTATTGCTTTTACTAACTCTTTATCTTCTGATGAATTATTAAGTATAAATGATTCGTTTTTTTTTAATTGTTCTTTATAATATGAATCATCATATTTACCATTATAATTATTTTTTATAATAATATATTTTTCTGGAATACCTCTATGTAATTTAAATAAATGTTCTATAATTTTATTAATATCATATTTTAATTTTTTACTAATATTTAATAATATTGTATTTATAAATGGTGAAATAAAAGTTAATGTTTCATAAAAACCCTTCTCAATTATATAAATTGATTTATTATAATATTTTTTAATATCTATATCATCATTATCATTATTTATCTCATTATTGATTTCATTTGGTTCATTATTATCATCATTTACAAAAACTGCATTTTTTTTATATTCATCAATATGAAGTGGTGCACCCTCATAATCTTTAATATCATGACCTAATTTAATTTCATGTAAATCATGAATAAATGTAAAAGATATCTTATAAATATCCTTGTATTTTGATAATAATAATTTAAAATTATTTTCAACATTTCTAAAAAATTTATTTATATTTTCTAAATCATTTTTAGTTATTAAATCATATGTATTAATAATATTATTTATTGAAGTATTCTTTTTTATATTTCTTAATGTTTCTAATATATTTTCATAATTATCATTATTAATATTATTTATAATTTCATGCAAATTATTTAAAAATGGTAATTCATTTGTGTATTCTATTTCTTTTTTTAATTGTTCCATTTTATTTATTAAATCTTTTGATGCATTTTTAGTTATTTCTAATAATTTATAAGTTGTTTTTAATATATCAAAAAATATAAATTTATTATTTATTAAATTAAATGGGGTTATTTTTAATTTTTTATATTCTATTTCATAAGAGTCTTTATCTTCTTTAATTAAATTATTTAAATGTGATTTTAATTCATCATATTGATTTGTTTTTAATGCATCAATATCATAATTATATTTATTAAATAAAATATTTAAATTTTCATAATAAAATTCATCTTTATCTATTTTATCTAAAGGTAAATTTATATTATAATTTAATATCATATCATCTATTGATTTAAAATCTTTTGATAATAATAATTCTCCCTTTGTTCTATTTTTATATAAATGAGACACTATTTTATTATTTAAATAATCATTTATACCTGTTATTGGTTCATAAAAATATACACCTAAAACTGGTATTTGTCGTTCGTCATCTTTATAAATTATAAAATTATCATTATTATTTAATTCTAATAATGATTTATCTTCTGAAATAAATTTTATATTTGTATTCTCTAAATCATAAATTAAAGGAAACCATAATTTATTTTTATTTTTTGCACCAAATATTATTTGTTCTTTATTTAAATCATTAATTTTTTTTATAAATTCTTCTATATTTAAATCACTAAAATTATTTCTTTTTGCATTTGTGACTATTATGAAATTATTTATATTTGGTTTTTGTTGTTGTTTTATTATAACTTCATTAAATAAAGATAAAAAATGTTCCGTTTTTGCAGATGATTTAAAGAAATTAAATAAATAATTATAAATATCTTCATTTGAAAAAGCAATAAAAGATGGATTATTTTTAATTATTTCTTCTAATGATACAATTTCATAATAATCTATATCTTCTAACTCTTCTTCTTCAATAATATAATCAGTAAAATTTTCCATATATCTATACAATATACATAAAAATTAATTAGTTTTATATTTTATGAACGAGAATAAATTAATAATTTTCTAGTATATTTATACATAATAATACGTGTATTCCATTCATATTTTTGAATAATAGAATTAGCATAATCAAACATATAATTAATATTATTATATTTAAATAATATAATATAATTATTAGAATTATTTTGAAAAATAATATAAGAAATGTTATATAAATTATTATTAAATATTAGTTCATCTTTATATTCGTCAAAACCATTATAATCATTAATTTTATTATATGTAATAATATTATTAAAAATATCAGTTTCATTAATTGAGAAATTATCATGTATAATTAATAAATGATAATTAGAATTAAATTCATATGATTTTGTATTATATATCTGTGATATTTCAATAGTTCCTTTATAATTATTAACAATAAATTTAAAATAATTATTAAGCTGTAAATAATATTTATTATTAATAATATAAATATTTAATGTATTTATTAAAAATAAATTATAAATATAAATAATATAACGTATATTCATATTAAAATTTTTTTTTATTTTCATTAATTGAATAAATTCATCATGATTATTCATATTAAGCAATTTAATAATAATAAGTTCATTATATATATATTTAGCATATAATTCACATTTATTTTTATTATTAAATATATCAATTAATTGTTGGAGTTTATTATGATATAATGAATAATTATTAGTTATTAATTTTTTTGAATCGTCACTAAATAAAACTCCAATAATAATTATTTCAATCCATTGAGTATGATTTGATTTTTTAGTATTTAATATAAAATCCATATAAATTTAAAAATATAAATTTAAAAATCATTATTTGTAAAAAAATGACAATTTATTTTAAAAGACAAAAATTAATGTTACATAACAATTTAGAGTTTGAGGGAATAATTCAACATAATATAATTATTGAAAAAAACATATCAGAATGGAAAAATATTAAAACAAAAATTATTAATAATTTTAAAGATATTGATTTTAGTTATTATAATTTAACAGATATTAAAATATCCAAAGCAAGAATAAAAACAATTATAAAGAGTTGTTTAATGAGAATTTATGAACATTTATATACAATAAATGAATATGAATTATCAACATTTATTGATGAATGTTTATTAATAATTATAAATAAAATACAAACTAATTGAATTCATTATCAATTGTTTTAAAACTAACTAAACCATGCATTAATAATTTTCTATGAAAAACCTTTAAATCATTATTTGTTTTTAAAAAATTATCTCTAAGTTTAATAATATGTAATTTACCAATATAATAACATAATGCTTGACCAGGCATAGTAATATATCTATCAATTTCATTATTAATATCTTTTGTTTTATTAGGTAAATATTTTTTCATAAAATTAAAAGCTTGTTTATATGTCCAACCATAATAATTAATACCTGTATCAACAACTAATCTTAATTTTCTTAATAATGACATTTCATTATTAGTGTCATCATAATTTTCACAATAGGTTTCCATATAATGTGCAAAACCTTCAGTTAAAGCAGTATTTGAACAAATATAATATTTATATTTAGGAACTTTAAAATGTTTTTGCATATATTCAAAATGAAAACTATGCATAACTTCATGCATTATTAATGAATATATTTCATTTTTTGAAACTTCTTTATATAAAGATAAATTAATAAATACTTTATGTTCTAATGGTTTATAATATGCCAATGGTGCAGATATTTCTTGAGTGGCATTCATTGCTTCAATTATACATATTTTTTTAGGAACATAATCAAAATAATTTTTAATGATATTAGTAAATATATGATTATTATATTTAATACAATCTTTAAATAATTCATTTCGTGATGAATATGTATTTTTATGTTTATTTGTTTTTTTTAATAAATCTAAACCAATTTTATGTATGTCTTCAGGAGATAAATCAATTTGTCCTAAATAATCTTTAATTATATATTTATAATGTTCTTTACCATTCTTTAAATAACATAAACCAATTTCATCTCTACATTTAGGATAATATGTTTTTAATATAAAATCATATAAATATTTATATTTATTAAGTGATTTAATTTGCGATAAAAATTTTTTAATAATAATTTTAGGATGTGTTATATTTAATTTTAATCCTTCTTTTGCACTTATTATATGTTGTCTCATATAAATATCAAATTCAATTATTCGTAATTTTTCACAGTTTTTATTTTTTGGATATAAATATATATTGTCATTATAAAAATCTAATATTAAATTATTATAAGATGAAAATAATAATAAATGTAAATTATTATTATAATAATATAATTGTTCATCAATAATTAATTTTAATTCAATATCATCTGTATCTAAATATTTATTTAATAAATTTTTATATTTTTCTATAAATTCATTTGATAATTCATTATCATAATGTGATATAGTATTTGTATCTTTATATCCTAATATAAATTTTTCATTATAGGATAAATTAATTAAATCATCAGTAAATTTTTTAAAATCATTCATAATTATATCTATTAAGAATAATTATAATTATTCATAATAGATATAATTATGAAAATATTAATTCCTTTAACTGTTATTACAATTATATGTATTGTAAGTATAATAATATATAATAGAAATATATATTTTAGTGAAGATTTTAATGATATATCAAAATATAAACAAAATACCATTGAAGATGAAATAGATTATGCATATGTTCCAGTAAATCCATATTTAACTGAAAATATATCTGATTATGAAATTATAGATATATATAAAAATATATTAGAACGTTCACCTACATTACAAGAATTAAAAGAAAAATCATATTTAACTAAAAATGAGTTAACTGAATTATTATATAATTCTGTAGAATATGATAAAAAACTTAAAATACAGGATAATTTAGCAGATAATGGTATTGAAAGAAGTATTGCAAAACGCAATTTACTTAAAAAACTTATAGAATTATATAGAGAAAAAATTAAAAAAGATCCTCCTAATGCAATGATTATACCATTACGTGATTGTTATTTACATTTAAAAAGTAATATGTATTTATTTAGAGCATTAATTGAAAATGGTAATTATTTGAAATTTGAAAATGAAGTATTAACAACAACTACATTAACTCTTAAAAAAATATTAGAAATTTTTAAAAAATATTTTAATTATTTAGAATTAAAAATTAAAGCAGAAGAGTATATTAAAATATCAAAAGGTGGCAAAATTGATAATAAATCTGAAATAGATGTAAATATACTTAAAAAAGAATTAGATAAAATAACAAATGATATTAAGAAATCTACACCATCAGTATCTGCTGTATCTAGTATAAAATTAAGTACTAATCCAATTACAAATATTAATGAAGTTAATAAATATTTATCAAATAAAGAAAAATTTAATAATGATGATCATAAAGAAGAATTTGAAAATGATGATCATAAAGAAAAATTTGATAATAATGATTATAAAGAAAAATTTGATAATAATGATTATAAAGAA
>Ga0172367_10004603_pt1 | contig 17076 bp, 17 predicted proteins | sample Lak10m_FD_114542 | JGI IMG/M metagenome (GOLD analysis project Ga0172367, IMG submission 114542) | Freshwater microbial communities from Kabuno Bay, South-Kivu, Congo - kab_022012_10m | ecosystem: Environmental > Aquatic > Freshwater > Lake | place: Democratic Republic of the Congo: South-Kivu...
CTTCAGCCTGATGACCTTCCTGGTGGCCATCCCCACGGGCATCAAGATCTTCAACTGGGTGGCCACGCTGTACAAGGGCTCCATCAGCCTGGAGAGCCCCATGCTCTACGCCATGGCTTTCATTTTCCTCTTCAGCATCGGCGGGTTGACGGGGTTGGTGAATGGCGCCCTGGCCACGGACATTCATGTGCACGACACCTACTTCGTGGTGGGTCACTTCCACTATGTGATGTTCGGCGGCACGGGCATCGCCCTCTTTGCCGCCCTGCATTACTGGCTGCCCAAGATCACCGGCCGCATGGTGGACGAGAAGAAGGCGAAGCGGGCCTTCTGGTTGGTGGTCATTGGCTTCAATCTGCTCTACTTCCCCATGCTGGTGTTGGGAATCATGGGCATGCCCCGCCGCTACCACGACTACCTGCCCATTTTCCACACCCCGCACATGATCAGCACCATCGGCAGCTGGGTCTTCGCCCTGGGCCTGGGCCTCATGTTCTGGAACCTGTGGAGCAGCGCCCGCCGGGGCGCCGTGGCGGGCAACAATCCCTGGGGCGGCACCACGCTGGAGTGGCAGACCACCAGCCCGCCCCCCACGCTGAACTTCGACGCCCCCGTGGAGGTGACGGCGGGCCCCTACGAGCGGCCTGAAGGGAGGACGGCATGAGCGAGCAGGCCCTGGCCCACGGCGCCCACGCGCCCCACAAGGACTACGAGGGCGCCAAGACCGGCATGTGGATCTTCCTCTTCACGGAATTGCTGCTCTTCGGCGGACTCTTCCTGATCTACAGCGTGTACCGCACTCTCTACACCCACGACTTCCATCTGGCCGCCGGTCACCTCAATGTGCCCCTGGGCGTCACCAACACCTTCGTGCTGCTCACCAGCAGCCTGACCATGGTGCTGAGCGTGACGGCCCTGCAGAAGGGCGATCGTCAGAGCGCGCTGAACACCCTGGGGTGGACCCTTTTCCTGGCGGCTCTCTTCCTGGTGATCAAGTTCTTCGAGTGGAGCGCCAAGATCGAGCACGGCCTCTACCCGGGTTCGCCTGTGCTGAAGACCCTGCCTGCGGGCGAGGGCCTCTTCTACGGCCTCTACTTCGTCATGACCGGCCTGCACGGCTTCCATGTCATCGTGGGCATGGTTCTTCTCTCGGTGATGGCCCTGCAGGTGAAGAGCGGGCGCGTGCACCAGGGAGACTTCGTGAAGCTGGAGAACGCCGGCCTCTACTGGCACCTGGTGGATCTGGTGTGGATCTTCCTTTTGCCCCTCTTCTACCTCACCAACTGATGGACGCCACCATGCACGACCAATCCCAATCCCATGGGCACGGCGACGGCCGCACGCCAAGTCACGCGCCGCAGCCATACGCGCTCTTCATCAAGGTGTGGGCGGCGCTCATGCTGCTCACCTGTGTCACCGTGGGCGCCTCCGTCAACTGGCCAGGTGCGGTGGGCACGGCGGTGGCCATGGCCGTCACGCCCATCAAGGCCAGCCTGGTGCTGCTCTTCTTCATGCACTTGAAATGGGAGCCGCCCGTGTTCAAAATCATGTTCCTCACCGCTGTGGGGCTGATGGCCGTCTTCTTCGGCCTCAGCTTCTTCGATTATCTCTACCGCTAGGAGGCGCCATGCAGGGAGTTTCAAGCTATTCCGGCGTCGTCGACCAGGCCTTCTGGTACATCCTGGGTGTTTCGGCGATCCTGTTGGTGGGCATTACGGCGGTGATGATCTGGTTCGCCTTCCGCTACAGCGTGAAGCGCAATCCCAAGCCGGCGCAGATCCACGGCAGCGTGGCGCTGGAGACCTTGTGGACGGTCATTCCCACTCTGCTCGTGCTCAGCATGTTCTGGTACGGCTGGACGGGTTTCCGCCGCATGCGCGACATGCCCGAGGAGGCCATGCTGGTGAAGGTGACGGCGCGCATGTGGAGCTGGAGTTTCGAGTACCCCGACGGCCGCCGCAGTCCGGAGCTGGTGGTGCCCGTGGGCCAGCCCGTGCGGCTGGAGCTGCAGAGCAAGGATGTGCTGCACAGCTTCTTCGTGCCTGCCTTCCGCATGAAGGAGGACGCGGTGCCCGGCCGCACCAACCGTGCCTGGTTCCAGGCGGACAAGGTCGGCGACTACGACCTCCTCTGCGCCGAGTACTGCGGCGATCAGCACAGCAAGATGCTGGGCAAGGTGCGCGTGCTGCCCCAGGCGGATTTCGCCCACTGGCAGGCCAACCCGCCGGCCATGGCCACCGGCCCCGAACTGCTGGCGGCCAAGGGCTGCACCACCTGTCACAGCCAGGACGGCAGCCGCCTGGTTGGCCCATCCTTCAGGGACCTGGCCGGCCGCAGGGAGACCGTGGTGGAGGAAGGCGTGGAATCCCCGGTGACTGTGGACGAGGCCTATGTGCGCCGAAGCATCCTGGAGCCCAAGGCCCAGGTGGTGAAGGGCTTTGATCCCGTCATGCCCGAGCAGCGGGATCTCCTCAGCGACGAGGAGCTGGACGAGATCGTCAAGGTGCTGCTGGCCAACTGAAGGAAGGACAGGGCATGAAAACCCTGCTGGAGCTGATGAAGGTGAAGATCACGGCCGCCGTGACTTTCACCACCGCCGTGGGTTATGTGCTGGCGCGCGGCGCCTTCGACGGGGATGTGGCAGCGCCTCTGCTCGGGCTCTTCCTGCAGGCGGCGGGGGCTGCCGCCCTCAACCATGTGCAGGAGGCGGATGTGGACGGCCTGGTGCCGCGCACGGCCACGCGCCCCATCCCTTCCGGCCGCATCTCCCGTGGCGCGGCCGCAGGGTGGGCCGCCTTTCTGCTGGTGGCGGGCAGCGCCGTGCTCTTCGCGGGTCCGGGCTGGCTGCCCATGGCCATCGGACTGGCCACCGCCGCGCTCTACAATGGCGTCTACACACCGCTGAAGCGGCGCACGCCGTTCGCCGTGCTCCCCGGCAGTTTCATCGGCGCCCTGCCGCCCCTGGCGGGCTGGGTGGCGGGCGGAGGCTGGCCCCAGGATCTCACCATCCACCAGGTGGCCTTCTTCTTTTTCATCTGGCAGGTGCCCCACTTCTGGCTGCTCCTGCTCTTCCACGAGCGTGCCTATCGGGACAACGGCCTGCCCAGTCTCTTCGACCGCTTCGAGAAGCGGCAGATCCTGCGCCTGACATTCGCATGGACCAGCGCCACGGCCATCACAGGCTTGATGATGCCCCTCTTCCGCGCCGTGCGCCACGATCTGACGGGCTGGCTCATCGCCCTTTCGGCCCTGATGCTCATCGTGGCCGCCGCTCGCTGGCTGGGTGCCGGTTTCCGTCCCGCCACCACAGAGGTGGCGGCGGAGGCGGCGGGCCGACGCGTCTTCATCCGCTGTTTCGCGGCGGTGAACAGCTACGCCCTTTTCGTGATGGTGGCCCTGGTGGTGGATCGCCTGGCGTGATGCAGGGGGGAGAGGCGCCCCTGGAATGGTAGCTTCAGGCCGTCAGTCCGGAGGTCCCCCCATGTTCGAGTCCTACATGGCCTGGGTGAAGGCCAGTCCCTTTACCAGCGCATTTGTGCAGTTCGCCGTGCTGGGCACCCTGGGCGAGCTGCTGCCCTGGTGGTTGAAGCAGGGCAGGGCCCTTCCCTGCACGCGCACGCAATTCCTGGGTAAAATGGCCGGCTGGGGCTTGCTGGGCCTGCTCATCAAACTGGGCTTCCTGATGATGAAGGGCGCCACGGTGGCGGTCATCGACCACGGCCTGCTGCCAGACACCTTCCGCAGCGGCCTGGGCTGGGCCTTCGCGGTAAGCGTGCTCACCAACCTCTTCTTTGGCCCGCAGATGATGTTCGGCCACCGCCTGTGGGACAACATCGTCCTGCGCCAGCGCAACTGGATCGGCCTGGAGAAGGCGTGGTGGACGCTCATCTGGTTCTGGATTCCCGCCCACACCATCACCTTCAGCCTGGAACCGGAACTGCAGATCGGCCTTGCGGCGGTGTGGAGCATCGTGCTGGGCGTGATCCTGGGCTTCACCACCCGCAAGGGCCGCGCGTCCAGCTGAGACAAGCAGCGCAAACCTTGCCCCCTATCGCCTTCACCTCCTCGTGTTCGGGTCTCGCAAAGCATGAAAAAGGGCCCGTCCTTTGCGAACGGGCCCTGGATGAGCCGGATAATCCGGGCCTACCAGCGCTGGCGATCCCCGCCACCGCCACGGTAGCCACCACCGCCGCCGCCGCGATGCCCGCCGTCCCCACCGCCCTGACGGGGCTGGGACTCGTTCACCTTCAGGGCGCGGCCCATGAAGTCCATGCCGTTGGTCTTGTTGATGGCGTCGGCGCCGGCCGCGTTGTCCGGCATTTCCACGAAACCGAAACCGCGGCTGCGGCCCGTCTCGCGATCCATCACCACCCGTGCCGCGCTCACCACGCCATACTGCTCGTAGAGCTGGCGCAGATCGTCATCCTGCGTGGAATAGGACAAATTCCCCACGTAGATGTTCATGCCTGCTTCCTTTCTGGTGTCATGCGCTCCATCACCGATTCTTCAACCATGACACAAGATGAAGCTCGGCAAAAGGGCCCTGCGGCCCCGGGCGAAAATGCCAACCGGAATGCGATCACGCAACTGGCGGAGCCGGCGTGGAGCCGCGTGCGCCCGCCGCGCCGCCGTTGCAGGCGTTCATGGCCTCGCGCATGCCGCGCCGCAACCACAGGCGCACGCCGTCCTCCGCGCGGCCAAGCATGCCGCCCACATCCTCGCGCAGGGCATCGGGAATGGGCGCCAGCACAAAGGCCTTGAGCTGGGCGCCGGGCACAGGGTGCAGGGGACGGAAGCCCAGGCGCAGGCGGGGCACTTCCGGCCCAAGGTGCTGCACCACATGGCTCATGCCATTGTGGTTGCCACCGCTGCCGGAGTCGCGAAAGCGGATCTCGCCCAGCGGCAGGTCGATGTCGTCAAAAGCCACCAGCACATCCGGCGCGTCCACCTTGTAGAAGCGGCACACCTCGCCCACCGCCTGGCCTGACAGGTTCATGAAGGTGGTGGGTTTCACCAGCACCGTGTCCTCACCCTCCACGCGCAGACGGGCTTCCAGATAGGAACCCCGGCCGCTGCGGAAGGGCGTGGCGCCGGCCAGCCGGTCCACAAGGAGAAATCCCAGGTTGTGCCACGTGTGACGGTAGCGCTCCCCGGGATTCCCCAAACCGCAAATGATGCGCATCAGGTGGCTTACTTGACGCGGGCCTTGGTGATCTGGACAACGGCGACGTGGTCCGGATTCAACAGGCGGATGGTGTCGGTGTGCAGATCCTTCACCAGCAGGTTGCGGCCCGCCTCGAGATCGTTCACATCGATGTCGAAGAAATCGGGCAACGCGGACACCTGGCAGCTGACCTTCACCTTGGCCATCAAGCGGCGCAGCTGGCCACCCTGCTTCACACCCACCGGGTTGCCCAAAAGGCGCACGGGCAGGTCGGTGCTGATCTTCTGGTCCGGGGTGACCACCAGGAAATCCACATGCAGCACTTCCTCGCTCACGGGGTGACGCTGGATGTCGCGGATGAGGCAGGACAGAGTCTTGCCGTCGGCCTGCAGCTCGATCTTGCGGGCGTGCTTGGCCAGGGCCATCTCCAGATCGTGGGCCTTCACCGATAGGTGGAGGGTTTCGTGCTTCTGGCCATAAACCACCACGGGCACCATGTGGCCACGACGGGTGGTGCGGGCTCCGCCCTTGCCAAGGCGTTCACGGGGTTGGGCGTCAAGGGTGAATGCACCCATCGTTCGATCTCCTGATTTGTTGGTCTCTTAGCCGAACAGCGTCGCGATGGACTGTTCGTCGTGTATCATGCGCACGGCCTCGGCGAAGATGGGCGCCACGCTCAGCACGCGCAGGCGCTCCACGCCAAGATCCTCCCGGTAGGGAATGGTGTCCGTGACGATCAGCTCCCTCAGAGGGGCGGTGTTGATGCGCTCCACCGCCTGACCGGACAACAGGGCGTGGGTGCACACGCAGGTGACGCTGATGGCGCCCAGATCCATGGCAACCTTCACGCTCTGGGTCATGGTACCCGCCGTGTCGGCCATGTCGTCCACGATGATGACATTGCGGTCGCGCACCTCGCCGATGAGATTCATCACCTCCGCCACATTGGCGCGGGGGCGGCGCTTGTCCACAATGGCCAAATCCGCGCCCAGGCGCTTGGCGTAGGACCGCGCCATCTTCACCGAGCCGATGTCCGGCGCCAGCACGGTGGGGGAATCCAGCTTGAGCGTCTCCAGGTAGGGCAGCAGCACGGCCCGTCCGTAGAGGTGGTCGAAGGGAATGTTGAAGAAGCCCTGGATCTGGTCCGCGTGCAGATCCATGGTCAGCACGCGATCCGCCCCCGCCGCCGTGAGCAGGTCCGCCACCAGCTTGGCGGCGATGGACACGCGGGGCTGGTCCTTGCGGTCCTGCCGGGCGTAGCCAAAGTAGGGGATGACACAGGTGATGCGACGGGCGCTGGCGCGCTTTGCGGCGTCCATCATGAGCAGCAGCTGCATGAGATTGTCCGCCGGAGCCACGGTGGACTGCACCAGGAAGACATCCTTGCCACGGATGTTCTCCTGGTACTTGACATAGAGTTCTCCGTCGGAGAAGCGGCGCAGGTCCACTTCCCCCAGGGGAATGCCCAGACTGTCGGCGATGCGCCCCGCCAGGTGGCGGGAGATGTCACCGGCGAAGATGCGGAGCTCCGTCACGGCTGGAGGCCCTCGTCTGCACTGGATAGGGACCGACCCGCGGCCCCCAGTTGTCAACTATGATGCGTGTTCCGTCGACCAGGCGCCATCGTCCTCATCCACCGCGCCCTGGTCCGCGCCCTGCGTTCCCAGACGCTGGTAGGCCGCCAACACCTGCTCCTCGATCTCCTGTCGGAAATCGTTTGAGATGGGGTGGGCAATGTCCCGGTGGCTGCCGTCCTCCATGCGCCTGCTGGGCATGCACACGAAAAGTCCGCGCTGTCCCTCAATCACTTTCAGGCCCCGAACCACGAAGACATCGTCCAGGGTGATGTTCGCAAAGGCGCGCAGGCGCTCCTCACGCCGCAGGTTGACATGAACCTCGGTGATGCGCATGGTCCTCCCCCATTTCAACTTGCCCGCCCGACGCGGCACCCAGGGGGAGGGTGAGCACCACGACAGGGTGGCGGGATTGCAGTTGCCGCGCCACGGCCTGAGCCGACGAAACGCTGTCAAAGAGGCCAAAGACCGCCGAACCGCTGCCGCTCATGGCCGCGTGGCGCGCCCCTTGCTTCAAAAGATGGCCCTTCAGTTCGCCAATCCGCGGGTGGGCGGCGAAAATGACGGGCTCAAAATCGTTGCCAGGCCAGTCGGATGGATCCATGTGGCCATTCACGAAATCATGGGAACCTTGAAAGCTAGCGTAGGCTCCCTGCTTTGTCAACGAATGGGATAACTGCGCATAGGCCCACGCCGTGGATACCTGCAACCCGGGCCACACCACCAGAACGGCATCCTTGAAAAGAGGTGAAATGGGGTTCAGCACCTCACCCCGGCCGGTGACATGCATCCACTGCGGTCGCAGGAAGAAAGGAACATCGCTGCCCAGGAGCAAGGCGAGTTTTTCCAAAGGAAATGCCGGGTTCCCATCTCCCAGGCATTCCTCCAACAGGAGCAGGCAGGCGGCGGCATCGCTGGAACCGCCTCCGAGGCCCGCGCCGGCGGGAATGATCTTGTGCAGTTCCACTTCCAAAGGCTGATCGGCCAGAGCCCGACCCAAGCGCCGGGACTCCTCCCGCCAAAGGCGCAAAGCCTTGACCACCAAGTTGTTCGCATCCATGGGCAGGGCGGGATCCGAGCAACTGAAACAATCCTTGCGGGCGGGGCGCACACGCAGGACATCGTGCAGCTCCAAAGGCACGAAGACGGATTCCAGGTTGTGGAAGCCGTCCTCACGCCTGCCCAGAATTTTCAAGCCCAGATTGATCTTGGCCGGGGCCTGCCTCTCCCGCCACGCCATCAAGCCACTTCCGCCGCGGAGCGTCGCCGGGTGGAGCGTCGCCGGGTACCCTTTGCCGTGTCTCCGTAATAATAATAGCGATTATAATAGTGGTAATAATAGTAATAACTGCCATATACGCGCTTAATGTCGTAATCGTTCAGCACCGCGCCCAGCACTTTGCAGTCGGCCTGTTGCAACTTGGACAGGGCCTCGCCCACTTCCCGATGATGGCTGGAATTGCTGCGCACCACCAGCACCACGGCATCCACCAGGCGCGAGAGGATGGTGGGATCCGTCACCGGAACCACCGGCGGCGTGTCCACGATGACGAAGTCGTACTCCCGTCGGGCCCAGGCCAACAAATCGCCCATGGCGGCACTGGCCAGCAATTCCGCGGGATTGGGCGGAATGGGTCCGGCGCTGAGCACCTGCAGGTTCTCGATGTCCGTGTCGGAGATGGTGGCCACAGCCGTCTGGTTGCCAGCCAGCACACCGGAAAGGCCCACATTGCGTTCCAGGCCGAAATTCTTGTGTGCCGTCGGGCGACGCATGTCGGCATCGATGATGAGCGTGCGGCGGCCGGTCTGCGCCAGGGTCACCGCCAGGTTGGCGCTGGTGAGGCTCTTGCCCTCCTGCGTGGTGGAGGAGGTGACGATGATGGCCGGCGCCCGCTCGCCCGCCGTGCTGCGTGCGCCGCTCTGCTCCAGGTGCATGAGCAGCGTGGTGCGCAGGCTGCGGTAGGCTTCGCTGATGGGCGATTTGGGGCTGAAGTGCGTGATGAGCTTGCGCTGCACCTTCCACGCATCCTCTTCGCGCAGACCCTTGCCTGCCTGCTGGCGCAAAGCCCGCTCCAGACGCCGCACATTGATGGTGGGCACGGCGCCCAGTAGGGAGAGCCCCGCCTTGCGCAGGTCTTCAGGGGTGACGATGCGCGTGTCGAAGAGGTGGTAGACGAAAGCCGCTCCCACGCCCAGCAGCACGCCCAGCAGCATGCCCAGGAGCAGGTTGAGGCGCTTGTTGGGGCGCACAGGATGCTCCGGCACCTCTGCCTTGTCAAGCAAGCGCACATTGCCAATCATGCCCGCCGCCACCGCCTGGTTCTCCTGGTACTTCTCCATGAGCAGGCGGTAGAGCTTTTCGTTGATCTCCACATCACGGGTGAAGCGCACATATTCCCGGCCCGCCTCCGGCAGCAGGCGCAGACGGGCTTCGAAATCCGCCACCACCTTGCCCTGGGCGTCCCGGGCGGCGCGGAGGGCCCGGCCCTCCACCTCCAGATCGATGATGCGCTCGAAAATCTGCTGCATGGTGCCCAGGGGATCGGAGCTCTTGATCTCGCTGGCGGAGAGCTTGTTGGTCTCCGTCTTCATGGCGGTCTTCACCTTGCGCAGCTCGTCCTCAAGACGGCGCACATAATCCTCCCAGCCGGGCTCCGCCTTGGCGCGCACATTGGTGATCTGGGTCTGCTTGTCGGCGATCTCCTTCGACAGGCGCTCGATGGTGCCCGTGCTCAGATTCTCCACATCGTCCACCAGGCTGCTCTGGCCCTGGCTGTACTGGCGGCGCAGGTTCTCCAGGCTCACCTCGTTGCTGCGCAGTTCCAGATCGATGCGGCTGAGTTCCGTCTGGGAGTTGGCGCTCTGCTGCACGATGGTGGCGGTCTCCACATCCAGCGCCGCCAGCTTTGAGCCCTCCTTGAACTGGGTGAGGTTGGTCTCGGCGCCCTGCAGACGCAGGGTGACCTGATCAAGCTGATCCTTGAGGAAGGAGGTGAGCTCCGTGTACTCCGCCCGGCTGAACTCCTGGTTTTGGCTGTGGAAGTGGTCTGCCAGGGTGTTGGCTAGGTAGGCCGCCTCGAAACCGGTGGGGGCCTCGATGCTGATGGACAGCACATTGGAGTTGAGCACCTGTTTCACCGTCAAGCGGGCCAGCAGCCACTCGATGGCCTGGTCCTCGGAGAAGGAACGCGGCTTGTCCGGGCCGCCCAGCATGGCCAGACGGTCGGCATAGGGCCCGCCACCGGCGGTGAGCACCACCTCCCGGGCCAGACGACGGCTCTCCAGGATGCGCAACTGGTCGGCCACGCTGAAACTGGCCACGGAGCCCGCGCCATCCAGGGACAGGCCGGCCTCCCAGGGGCTGCTGGACAGCACCATGGCGGTGGCGTTTGCGCGATAGACATAAGTCATGCGGGTGTTGATGAAGAGGGCCATGATCACGGCCATGGCCAAGGCGCCCAACACGAACCAGCGTCCCGCGTAGAGGATGCGGTAGAGCTCGCCCAGGTCCAGCCGCCCGGCCTCGTCCTCATCCAGCTGGGGCGTCCTGCCCTCACGCGAAGTCTTCACGCGCCGCTCTCCTTCCATTGCATCACATCCGAAAACCGCAGCCTGAGCAGGGGCAGGGCCACAAGTCCCAGCAGGGTGAGCACCAGCCAGGTGATGAGGTGGTTGCCCAGCGCGAAACTGGTGGCCTCCTCGGCCCCGGCGCCAATGAGGCCCATGGCCAGCGCCGTGAAGTACTGCACCGTCCCGAAGGCTCCCGGTGCGGCGGGGATCATATAGCCCAAACTCACGAAGACCAGCAGCAGCAGCAGGGATGCCACCGGCGCCTGGCTGTAGAGCTGCATCTCTCCCTCAAGCCCGTAAGCGTGCACCATGCAGGCCAGCGAGGCCAGGTAGCAGCTCATCAGCAGGGCGGTCTGCCCCAGCAGCAAGAGCGCTTCCCAGGGGGAGCGCAGAATCTCAAGCCCGGAGGAAAAGGTGGCGAAGAGCCTGTGCAGGCGCGCCGCCGGCTTGGCGGGCAGGAAGCGCGTGAGCAGCCGCTCCACCAATTCCAGGCTGTGGTCCCGCCAAATCACCAGCGCGAGCAGGACGGCCAGGCCAAGTCCCGCCGCGCCGCCAAGCAGTGGCGCCAGATCGCGGAAGCGCGCCAGCACCCCCAGGGCCTCGGGGCTGACGCCGCCGGCGGCTCGCAGCAAATCGCCCTGCAGAAGAAGCATCAACACCAGCACGGAGAGGGCGCCGATCATGTCCATCATGCGCTCCAGCACGATGGTGGCCAGGGCACCCGCCATGGGCACCTGACTGCGCCCCGCCAGTGCGCCTGCGCGCAGCACCTCGCCAAGGCGCATGGGCAGCAGGTTGTTGGCCATGTAGCCCAGGTTGGTCAAGTGGAACATGCGCAGCATGGGCACGCGGTCCATGGGGCGGGCGATCACGCGCCAGCGCCACGCCCGCACGACCAGGGAGAGCACCAGAAAGACCAGAGCGCCGCCAAAGGGCAGCCACTTCAGCTGCACCAGCAAGCGCGCCACCGTGGGCCAGTCCACGCGTGTGCCGAGAAAAGCCTGCGCCGCCGTGATCTCACCGCGCATCCACGCCCCGGGTGCCGGGCTGAACACGAAGAGATAGATGAAGAAGAGGGATATGAGCAGGGCGATGAGGCTGCTGCGCTTCATGGACGCCCCCCGCCGGCCTTGTCGGAGCGCAGGTCGATGAGCTCCATGCCGGCGGGCAGACGGAAGGTCAGCTCCTGTCGCCGCGAGGCGCGATCAGGCCAGGACTGCCGCCTCTGCACCACAAAGCGCATGCGCGTGTCGCTGAAGTCCGTGAAGGCCACATCCGCCGGCCACCACTGCCCTTTCTCTTTGCGCAGGGTCAACACCACTTCGCGCATGAACTCCGATCCGCTGCGCGGCTGCAGGCGCATGACTTTCCGCTGCTTGCCCGCGCTCTTGAGGGAAAGGGGCCGGAAGCGCTCCTCCACCAGGATGAGCAGTTGATGGGGCAGGAGCACATCCTCGCTCTGGCCGGGCCGCTCCAGCAGCACCTGGGCACCGCCATCCTCCCATCGCCACAGACTCTTGCCGTCGCTCAGGAGGTGCAAGCCCTCCGCATCCACGCGAAAGGCGCCGTCGGGACAGGCCAGCAGGCGGCCGCGCACGCGCAGCGTGTCCGTGCCGCGCCGGGGCACCTGCTGCTGCTCGAAGGTCAGTTCCCACACATCACGCGCCTGGAAGGCCTGACGCACCTGCCGAAGCAGTTGCTCAGCCTCACCGGCGCGGGCGCTGTTCAGGCAGCCCACCAGGAGAATCAGCAGGAGGTGTCTCACAGGTCGCGATGCTCCTCGATCCAGGACAGATCCACCAAAACCTGACGCGCCTTGGAGCCGTCAAAAGGACCCACCACGCCGGCGATTTCCAGCTCGTCGATGAGCCTGCTTGCCCGGCTGTGCCCGATGCGCAGACGCCGCTGGAGCACCGAGACCGATCCCTGCTGGGAGAGAATCACCTGCTCCGCCGCCTCCCAGAAAAGCTCGTCGCGGGTGGCGCTGTCCGCGGGGGACCCGCTGCGCGCACCGCCATCCACCTCCCCCGACACCGGCAGGCGGAACTTGGGGAAGTCCCGGCTCTGCCTGCGGATGTGGTCCAGCAGGGCGCGGATCTCCTTGCCCGTGATGAGGCTGTTGTGCATGCGCACGGGCTCGGGACTGCCCGATGCCAGGTAAAGCATGTCGCCCCGCCCCAGCAGCTGGTCGGCACCCATGCAATCGATGATGGTCTTGCTGTCCACCTTTTGCCGCACGGCAAAGGCGATGCGCGCGGGGAAGTTGGCCTTGATGAGTCCGGTGAGAACATCCACGCTGGGACGCTGGGTGGCAACAACCAGGTGGATGCCCACCGCCCTCGCCTTTTGGGCCAACCGGGCGATGGATGTCTCGATTTCCTTGCCCGCCGTCATCATCAGGTCCGCCAGCTCGTCGATGATCACCACCAGGTAGACCATTTTGTCGGGCAGGCGGTCCTTGCGGCCCGGCAGTTCCAGATCACCGGCCTCCAGCCTCTTCTCCACCTCGCCGGACTCCAGCGCCTCGTTGAACTCCTGGATGCTGCGGTAGCCCGTCTGGCTCAGGTAGCGGTAGCGGTTGTCCATCTCCACTTCCAGCGCCGCCAACACGCGCACGGCGTCCTGGGGATCGGTGATCACATCGCCTTCCACGCCGTCCATGCCGGCGATGAAGTGATCGGCGATGCGCCGGTAGTCGGAGAGCTCGATCATCTTCGGATCCACCATCACGAACTGCACTTCCGTGGGCAGGGCGCGCAGGAGGATGCTGCAGATGATGCCGTTCACGCATACGCTCTTGCCCGACCCTGTCTGGCCGGCCACCAGCACATGGGGCATGCTGCGCAGATCCGCCACCGCCGCCTCGCCGCTGGATGTCTTGCCCAGCACCACGGCCAGCGGGCTGTCGCTGCGGGTGAACTTCTCTGTGTTGACGATGCTCTTCATGAAGACCGTGTTGCGCACGCGGTTGGGCAGCTCGATGCCCACGGCGCCCTTGCCCGGCACCGGTGCGATGATGCGGATGCGCTCGGCCTTGAGTTTCATGGACAGGTCGTCGGCCAGGGCCACGATGCGGCTCACCTTCACGCCGGGAGCGGGCTCCAGGTCATAACGGGTGATCACCGGCCCAGGGTGCACATGCACCACGCGGGCCTCCACGCTGAAATCCTTCAGGCAGGCCACCAGGGCCTCGGAATTGGCGCGCAGGTCCTCCTCCGTCACATGGTACTCGTCGGCGGGAGGATCCGCCAGCAAGTCCACGGGGGGCGGCTTGTAGCGGAATTCGCTGGTGCGTTCGGCGCGGAAAAGAGCCTCGTCCTCCACCACGGGCTGGGTGATCTCGAAGTCCTCCTCGGCCTTGCTGCGGGGCGGGTTGGACACCGGCGCGCGGGCAGGAAACTCCGGACCATCCATGAAAACGGGCGCGGTCTCCGCCTCCCGCAAAGGCTCCTCCTTGACCATGGGCGGGGCTTCCGGCCGCTCTGGCAAGGGACTGCGGCGACGGCCACCCTTCGCAGGCGCTTTGTCTTCCGGCGGAGACAGGGTCTCCTCCAGTTCGCGGGCCTCCGCCTGTCGGCGCGCCAGCTCCCGCTCGGCGGCCCGCTCCGCGCGGCGCGTGCGCCAGTCATCCAGGCGCTCGAGCAGGTGGGGACCAAGCGTGCCCATGCCCGCCAACAGCTTCTCCAGTGTGGGTCCAGGATTCCAGCGGAAAACGATGGCCAGGGTGAGCAGATCCAGGGTGGCGAGCAGGATGAAGAGACCCACGGATCCCGTCCACTCCTCCACCAGCTGGCGCGTCAGCAGGGCCAGCCAGGTGCCGGAGAGCCAGGCACCGCCGCTGTCGATGCCGTGCAGGCCGTAGACGCGGGCTATGGCGCCGTGGGTGAGGGCGCCGGCGATGCCCAGCATGAGCAGACGCAGATTGCGCCCCCACACCGCCTTCGGCGTGGTGCGCACCAGGTTCCACCCGTAGAGGGCCATCATGGCGGGAAAGACCAGGGACCACACCTGGCCAAGCCCCCAGGTGATGAGCGTGAGGGAGAACCAGTGGCCCAGGCCGCCCAGCAGGTGCAGGTCCTCGTTCTGGCGCGCCGCCACCAGCGCAATGGCCAGAAAGAGGCTGAGCCCCATCAGGCCAATGCCCGTCAGCACGCGACCCTGCACCCCCTGCCGTGCTGCATTGCCCACCCGCGCCATCAGTGGATATCCCTCCCTGCCTCCAGGGGTGCCACGCCCACTTCATCCCCTTCCACCATCTGCTCCTCACCGGCGGCAGGCGGGCGAAGGCCGATCTCCTCGCCAATCTGGAAAGGCAGCACATCCAGGCTGTCCACCTGGGCGCACATATCCAGATCCGCCCCCAGGCCCAGGGCCTCCAGGCGTCGGCCGTGGGCGGACTCCGCCAGGCAGGCGCGGGGTTCCGCCGCCCAGCGCTCGGCCAGAACCAGCCCGACCTTGGCAGCGTCGTTCAACTCCACCTCCGCCGCGGGCAGCAGTTCCAGCACCCGCGCGACGAGCAGGCCCGCGCACACGGCGTCTTCCAGGCAGAAGCGGCCGTTCTGGCCGGAACAGATGATGACCACATGGCGCTCGGCGCCGGCCAGCCAGCGGGCGGCCGCCCCCAGGTTGGCCAGGGATGCCACGGCCACGGCGCGCAGGTGGCGCAGGGCGGCCAAGGCGGGTGTGCCGTTGCCCGTGAGCAGGATCAGATTTGCGCCCTTGAGGCGCGGTGTGGCGAACTCCGAGGGACTGTTGCCCACATCGAAGCCCGGGATGGGACGCGACTCGCGCTCGCCGCCCAGCAGCACGCGGCTGCGGCCCAGCGACTCCACCAGCTCCGTCACCTCGCCAAGATCCGACACCGCCATGATGCGACGGCACCCTGCCGCCATGGCGTGGCAGATGGAGGTTGTCGAGCGCAGCACATCGATCACCGCCACGCGGGCGTCCCGCAGGCCGTCCTCCTCGCCGGAGGGCAAGGGTTGACGAGGCGGTGTCAGCAGCAGGTCGAGTTTCAGCGGCACGGCACATCCAATTGCACAAAGGGCGTGGGCACCACCCGCGCCGCACTCCGTCGGCCACCCATGTCCACCTCGAAGTCCACGCCCGTCACCGCGTGGGGAAGCGCCAGGTAGGCCATGCCAATGGCTTTGCCCAGCACGGGGCTGTGCCCGCCGCTGGTCACCACGCCGATTTTCTGGCCGTCCATGAAGCAGTCCTGGCCGTGGCGGGCGATGCCCCGGCCCTGCACCTCGAAACCCACCAGGCGGCGGCTGAGACCCTCCGCCTTCTGGCGCTGCAGGTACTCCAGCCCCAGGAAGGGGCGGCCCTTCTTCATCTTGGTGATCCAGCCCAGGTCCGCCTCCAGCGTGCTGGTGCCGTCATCGATGTCGTTCCCATACAAGGCGTACTTCATCTCCAGCCGCAGGCTGTCCCGGGCACCCAGGCCGATGGGCCCCATGCCGCCCTCGCGCAGGGCGGGCATCACCAGGTCCCACAGCGCCGCGGCCTGCTCGTTCTTCACATAGAGTTCGAAACCGCGCTCGCCCGTGTAGCCCGTGCGGGCCAGGATGAGGGGAATACCTCCCAGGCTTCCCTCACGGAACCAGTAATAGGGCAGGTCGGAGAGATCCTGGTCCGCCATGCGCAGCACCAGCTGGTAGGCTTCGCGGCCCTGCAGGGCGAGCAGGCTGTACTCGTCGCTGCGATCCGTCAAGGTGACGCCCTCGCCCACATGGGACTGCAGCCAGGCCCAATCCTTGGCGCGGTTGGAGGCATTCACCACCAGCATGAATCGCGTGTCGTCCATGCGGTGCACCAGCAGATCGTCCACAATGCCGCCCTGGGGCGTCATGAAAGCCGAGTACTGCACCTGGCCGTGGGCCAGCGAGGCCACATGGTTCACGGTGACCGTGTCCAGAAAGGCCTCGGCGCCCGGGCCTTCAACGAAGAACTCGCCCATGTGGGAAACATCGAAGACGCCGCCCAGACGACGCACCAGCAGGTGTTCCTCGATGATGGAGCCGTATTGGATGGGCATGCGGTAGCCGGCGAAGTCCACCATTTTGGCCCCGCAGGCCAAGTGGCGGTCGTGAAGCGCGGTTTCGTGAGCGCTCATCTATGGGCCTCTCGGATTGATGGAGTGTGGTCCGCAATCTAACCAACGGCATGCGATATTCTGCCATGGACAGGCCCTTCGCAAACCGCCCGATCCGCTTGAGCAGTGCCGCCAGGGCTCTTGTCCTCCTGGCGCCCATCCTTCTTTTCACCCTCTCCTCATCCTTGGCCGGCACCCGGCTGGACGCCACACGCCACCAATTGGACAGCCTGGCGAGAGTGCAGGAACAACAGCGTGGTCGCTTGAGCGAGCTGAGCAACAAGGAGGCCGGGGGCTTGGCGCGTCTGGATCGCCTCGAGGAGCAGGGCGCTGCCCGACGCCGACTGTGCCGTCAGCTGGAGACAGAGATCCAGCTGCTGGAGCTTGGTGAAGTGCAGCAAAGCCAGGAGCTCGAGCTGTCCTTGCTTCGCCAGGACAGTTTGTCCCGCTCCCAAAAGGTGGTGCGGGGCCACGACGCCTCCCTGCGCCGGGAGAGCGCCGCCCTGGCGCGTCGTCTCTTTCCCTTGCGACGCATGAACAGCATCGCATTGTGGCTCTCCACGGCGGGGCGGGAGCGCGAGAGTCGCAGCCTGCGCCTGCTGCCCTGGCTGGCGGAGGGCTTGCGCCACAGCCTGGCCCGCCTGGCTGGCGTGCAACAGCTCCTGCAGGGA
>Ga0172367_10004604_pt1 | contig 17074 bp, 13 predicted proteins | sample Lak10m_FD_114542 | JGI IMG/M metagenome (GOLD analysis project Ga0172367, IMG submission 114542) | Freshwater microbial communities from Kabuno Bay, South-Kivu, Congo - kab_022012_10m | ecosystem: Environmental > Aquatic > Freshwater > Lake | place: Democratic Republic of the Congo: South-Kivu...
GTTAAGCGCCTTGGCCAGGATGCGCGCCAGGGTGGTCTTGCCGACGCCGCGCGTGCCGGTGAACAAATATGCATGGTGCAGTCGCTGTTGGGTGAGAGCGTTGCTCAGGGCGCGCACTACGTGCTCCTGCCCAACCAATTCGGCGAATGATTTGGGACGCCATTTGCGCGCCAGTACCTGGTAGCTCATGCAATAACCAAGGGAGAGAAAATCATCGCAACTGTAGCCTAATCGCGGCAGGAAAAGAAGGGGCGAGCCCAACCCCCGGCACTTGCTCGAATAGTTGTGGCTGCTTCCTTCCGGATCTGACCAGGTTGGCTACCTTGCAATGCGGGGAGGCCCGCCCGAGACATTGTACCTGAAGAGCGCGGCTGACGGGGAGGTGTCGTTTCTTTGGTTGTTTGTCTCGCCCCGTTGTATCTAGCTATATAAGTCGTTGGCGAATCACTCTGTAAGCCTTACGGAATGCGGCATCAGGAGATTTTGTAGATAGTGTTTGACGAGTCATTTTGACTGTTCTAATCTGGGCTGACAGAAGGGCTGGAAAGCCCGTATTTACTGGCTTCCGGGATGATCAGTATTAACTATATTAATAGTCTGTATTAATAAATAGGAGCGTTGTTCCATGTTGAAATCGCTGCATATCACTCCGAGCAAATGCACCGGCTGTCTGCAATGCGAGATGGCGTGTTCCTACGAGCACTATGGCATCTTCAATATATCCAAATCGCGGATCAAGGTGTTCAATTTCGAGCATGAAGGGCGCAAGGTGCCCTATACCTGTACACAGTGCGACGAAGCCTGGTGCATGCATGCATGCCCGGTCGATGCGATCAGGATGAACGCATCGACTGGCGCCAAAGTCGTATTCGAGGCGACCTGCGTTGGCTGCAAGGTATGTACCGTCGCCTGTCCTTTCGGTACTGTCAATTACGTCGCCGAGACCGGCAAGGTGCAGAAGTGCGACCTGTGCGGCGGCGATCCAGCCTGTGCCGCGGCCTGTCCGACCGGCGCCATCACCTACGTCGATGCCGATTGGACCGGACTCGACAAGATGCGTCAGTGGGCGGCCAAGACTGACTCTCAGGCAACGGTTTGAGGAGCAACGAACATGGCATGGACTAAAAAAGTACTGCGCGTCAATCTGACGGCCGGCACCTGCACTGTAGAACCATTGAATATGGAATGGGCACAGCAATACCTTGGCCAGCGCGGGTTGGCTACCAAGTACCTGGTTTCCGAAATCGACCCCAAGGTCGATCCCCTGGCGCCCGGAAACAAGCTGATATTCACCACCGGCCCGTTGACCGGCACCTCGGTGGCCACCGGCGGCCGTTACTCGGTCGTCACCAAGGGGCCGCTGACCGGCGCCATTGCCTGCTCCAATTCGGGCGGTTATTTCGGCGCGGAACTCAAGTTTGCCGGCTGGGATATGATCATCTTCGAAGGTAAATCAGCCAAGCCTGTGTATCTGTCGATTGTCGACGACGTTGCCGAATTGCGCGATGCCTCTCATCTATGGGGCAAGACGGTATGGGAAACCGAGGAGATGATCAAGACAGCCCACCAGGATCCGCAATTGCGCGTATCCAGCATCGGCCGCGCCGGAGAAAACCAGGTGCTGTTCGCCGCCATCGTCAACGATCTGCACCGCGCTGCAGGGCGTTCGGGCGTGGGTGCGGTGATGGGTTCGAAGAATCTCAAGGCGTTCGCCGTTCGCGGCACCAAAACTACGCCGGCCCCGCTTGCCAATCCGGAAGAATTTTTCAAGGCGGTCGCTGCGGGCAAGAAAGTGCTCGCCGCCAATGCAGTGACTGGTCAGGGCTTGCCGACGTACGGCACGCAGGTGCTGACGAATATCCTGAATGAAATTGGCGGCTTCCCCACACGCAATTCCCAGGATGTCCAGTTTGAAAATGCCAGCGCCATCTCGGGCGAGGCCATGCATGAGAAGCGTGCCAGCGATGGCAAGGCCAATCTGGTCACCAACGGCGCATGCTTCGGCTGCACGATTGCCTGCGGACGCATTTCGAAGATGGATCCGAATCATTTCTCCGTCAAGGACAAGCCCCAGTACCATGGCGCATCCGGCGGGGTCGAATACGAGGCGGCATGGGCGCTGGGCGGGCATTGCGGCGTTGGCGACCTGGAAGCATTGACCTATGCCAACTTCCTGTGCAACGAGGATGGCATGGATCCGATCACGCTGGGCTCCACCATTTCGGCGGCGATGGAGTTGTACGAACTCGGCATCCTGACCAAGGAGGAAACCGGTATCGAGATGCCATTCGGTTCGACCGAAGCCATGGTCAAGCTGGCGGAATGGACAGCGCAGGGCGTAGGTTTCGGCAAGGTTATCGGCCTGGGTTCCAAGCGGTTGTGCATGAAGTACGGCAGGCCGGAGCTTTCCATGACGGTGAAGGGGCAGGAGTTCCCGGCTTATGACGGGCGCGCCTTGCAGGGCATGGGGCTGGAGTACGCGACATCCAATCGTGGCGCCTGCCATGTGCGCGGCTACATGGTCTCGACCGAGGTGCTGGGCATCCCGTTCAAGACCGAACCGCAGGCTACCGAGGGCAAACCGGAACTGCTCAAGGCGTTTCAGGACACCACGGCAGTGGTGGATTCGACGGGTATCTGCCTGTTCACCACTTTCGCCTGGACCATGAATGACATTCAGCCACAAATTCAGGCGGCATGCGAAGGCGACTGGTCGGTAGAGAAACTTAACCTGATAGGCGAGCGCATCTGGAACATGGAGCGGGAATTCAACCTCGCTGCCGGTTTTACCGCCAAGGACGATACGCTTCCTCCGCGCCTGCTCAAGGAAGGTTGCAAGACCGGACCGCAGAAGGGTGCAGTCACCCGCCTGGATATCATGATGCCGAAATATTACGAGGCTCGCGGCTGGACCAAGGAAGGCGTCCCGACTCCGGAAACCCATAGTCGGCTGGGGCTGTAGACATAAGGGACTAGGGGCTAGGGACTAGGGTTTGCCGGTAAGCCGGATTTTCTAGCCCCTAGTCTCTAGTCCCCAGCCCCTGATTTTAGAGGTTAAATCATGAGACATGTCATCATAGGCGCCGGACCTGCCGGGATAGTCGGGGCGGAAACTCTGCGCAAGGGCGATCCGTCGGCGGACATCACCATACTGAATGGCGAGAAGATCCCGCCCTATTCGCGCATGGCAATCCCTTACCTGCTGAACCAGGAAATCGACGAGGCAGGCACATATCTGCGCAAGGACCCCGGCCATTACGAGCGGCTGCGCCTCAAGTTGGTCGATCAACTGGCGACTTCCATCGATACCGCGAACCGGACGGTCAAACTGGATAACGGACAGAGCCTGCCTTATGACCGCCTGTTGATTGCTGCAGGTTCGGTCCCCAGCTTCCAGAAGATTCCCGGCATTGATTTGCCCGGAGTTCATGCCTGCTGGACGCTGGCCGATGTGCACGCCATTACCGCGCGGGCCAAGCCCGGCACCCGCATCGTCCAGATGGGGGCTGGCTTCTGCGGCTGCATTATCATCCAGGGATTGTTGGGGTATAAGTTCGACCTGACCATCCTGGTGCGCAGCGGCCGCATGGTGTCGCGCATGATGACCCCGACGGCGAGCGCCATGATGAAGCGCTGGTGCGAATCCAAGGGGGTAAAGGTTGTTGTCAACACCCAGTCGGAAAAGATCACGCAGGCAGCAGATGGCTCCCTGGAAGTGACGGTGACCGGAGGCCAGGTGCTGCCGGCGGACTTATTCCTCAGCCTGGTGGGCGTCAACGCCAATACCGGATTCCTGGCGGGAAGTGGAATCAATGTGAACTGGGGTGTTGTGGTCGACGAGACTATGCAGACCAATGTGCCCGGGGTTTATGCCGCCGGCGACGTGGCGGAATTTACCGATTGCGTCACCGGCGACAGAACGACCAATGCCATCCAGCCGAATGCGGTCGATCAGGGGCGCATCGCCGCGCACAACATGCTGGGGCAGCAGGACAGCTCGCGCGGCAGCTTTGCCTTCAACGTGCTCAATACGCTCGGGCTGATTTCGTGCTCGTTTGGCGCCTGGGGAGGGGTGCCGGGAGGGGAAGCGTCCGAGTTGGTGGATGAAGAACGCTACCGTTACCTGCACCTCGAGTTCAAGGATGATTACCTGGTGGGCGCTTGCGGCGTCGGTTTTACCGATCACATCGGTGTACTGCGCGGTTTGATCGAGGGAAAGGTGGAGCTGGGCGAGTGGAAACAGCGCCTGTTGCGTGATCCCACCCGGATCGTGGAAGCTCATCTGGCCAGGTCACAGTACGCCCTGGTTTGATAATGGGTTGGCGAGGGACATTCTGTTCGCCAACCTGTGTGAATACCTGTTGCCGGAAGCGCAGAATGGTCGCGTCGAACTCGAACTTCCAGCGGATACCACACCGGCCGACTTGATCGAGCGTCACCGCCAGCCGCCAAAATTTGCCCAACTGGTTTTATTGGACGGGCATTACATCGACCCCGACAAACGTGGCACAACGCATCTGAACGAAGGCGATGTTCTGGTGCCGCTTGGATGTAAAGGCGTATTGACGTTGCAAACGAAACAGCGGCTGGGGTTGTAAATCCAGCCATCAGAATATCGAGTGTCAGAATGAAATACGTCATTATCGGGGCAGGACCGGCCGGCGTGATTGCGGCCGAGACCCTGCGCAAAACGGATGCCTCCGGCAGCATCGTCATTGTCGGCGATGAGGCTGAACCGCCGTATTCGCGCATGGCCTTGCCCTATTTGCTGGCTGGCAAGGTGGGTGAGGAAGGGACCTATCTGCGTAAAGACCAGGGCTATTTCGCCAGTCTAGGCATAGAAATAAGGCAAGGCCGGGTAAACAAAGTCGATGCCGTCGGCAAAAGCGTTGCTCTGGACGACGGCCAGCTATTGCCTTATGACCGCCTGCTGCTTGCTACGGGGGCTCATCCGGTAGCGCCGCCCATCCCCGGCATGGATCTGCCGGGAATACACCCCTGCTGGACGCTGGAGGATGCCCGCCATATCGCAAGGCTGGCAAAGCCGGGCGCACGCGTGCTGCAAATGGGCGCCGGGTTTGTCGGTTGCATCATCATGGAAGCGCTGGCCAAGCGTGGCGTGCATCTCACAGTGGTGGAAATGGGCAATCGCATGGTGCCGCGCATGATGACTGAAAGCGCCGGCACCATGATACGGACGTGGGTGGAAAAAAAAGGTGTGAAGGTCTATACCGATACCAGGGTTGAAGTCATTGAGGCCACCGACACGCCCGGCGTACTGAGAGTACGTTTGGGCAATGGCAAAACGCTGGAAGCGGATCTGGTCACCAGTGCCACCGGCGTAAGTTCCAACATCGGGTTTCTCGATGGTTCCGGCATTGCCACCGATGTCGGCGTGCTGGTGGATGACCAGATGCGTACCAATATGGCTGACGTATTTGCTGCGGGCGACGTAGCACAAGCCCGGGACTTCTCCACCGGGAAGATGATGGTGAATGCGATTCAGCCCAATGCCGCCGAGCAATCCCACATCGCTGCCCTCAACATGGCAGGTAACGCGGTGAACTCTCCAGGCAGCCTTGCCATCAACGTTCTGGATACCATGGGACTGATCGCAGCCTCTTTCGGCCAATGGTGGGGCACGGAAGGTGGTCAATGCGCGGAACTGATCGACGAGAAAAACTTCAGGTACCTTAGTTTGCAGTTCAGGGAAGACGTGCTGATCGGTGCCACCAGCCTGGGCTTGACCCAGCATGTCGGCGTACTGCGTGGGCTGATCCAGACGCGCACCCATCTCGGGGAATGGAAAGATCACCTGCTGAAAGATCCGACCCGGATCATGGAAGCTTATCTGGCCGGCGCATAGGTATTCTAGTTTGATAGAATGAACTGATGAAAATTACTCTCAAACTATTCGCCAATCTGCGTAAATACCTTCCATCAGAGGCGAAGGATGGTCGCGTGGAACTCGAACTTCCAGCGGATACCACCCCGGCCGATTTAATCGAGCGCTACCGCTTGCCGCCCAAACTTGCCCAATTGGTTTTGGTGAACGGACATTACGTCGAACTCGGCAAACTTGCCGAATTGCGCCTCAAGGAAGGCGATGTGCTGGCAATCTGGCCCCCGATCGCCGGCGGATGAGCATGGCGTGCCATCAGCGCCTGATGGCAGTAAGCGTGGCGGATTTTATCCGCCTGTTGCCATTAGCGGTGGTTGCCCCACATCAGTTGCATATCGATGCGGGGGTTGCCGAGATGGCCGGCGCAGAGGGAAAGCTTATCCGCATTGCTTTCGCACCACACCAGGAGCGCCAACTCGGGCAATTGAGCCTGCCTGAGTTGGCCGTCAGCATTGAATTCCAAGGGTATGACATCAACGAGGCGGACTGTTTCATGGCGGGTTTTGACCGCTGTTTCCATCGAGGCGGGGGTTAGTGGATTAAGCAGGACGCTTACGGTATAGTTGTTTAAAGGCCATATCGAAAACACCAAATGCCGCTACTTACCAGATTTTCGCCGGTACAACTGCTTGCTTTTTGGGAACGGTGGATTGACCCGCCTGCGTCCTTGCTGGGCAGGGTTGTTCTTGGTTTGCTGGTGTTGTCTGAAAGCCTGATTTGCGCTATCTGGATTTTCGCTTTGTCCAGTTTGGGTGAGGGTTATGCCCTCATGGCGCTTTTCCCCTACACCTACATCGTCATATCCTATACCAGCCTGCTGTTGTTCTACCGCTCCAAGCGTTTTGAGTATTTCACCTTTACTCAACTGGTGATGCTATTAGTGATCCCATTCTTCATGCAGTGGATCGTCGGCGGGTTCGAGGCTTCCAGCGGTATTGCGGTATGGGCCGTACTGTCGCCAGTCGGCGCCTTGATGATACTCGGCACGCGCCAGTCTACCCCATGGTTCCTGCTGTTTATCGTGCTGGCCGTATTTTCATGGGCCACAAATGACATATTCGCAGGCTATGCACTACCCATCCCCAAATATACCAGGAACATATTTTTCATAGTCAATGTCGCCGGGTTGTCCACCATACTCTACTTTGTCATGCGCTATTTCGAGGTACAAAAAGCAAAAGCGCTGCAGGAACTGGATTACAAAAATCAGCAATTGGTTGAGGAACAGGGGAAATCCGACCGGCTGTTGCTCAACATCCTCCCCAAAAGCATTGCGGATCGCCTGAAAAAGCACGACAAGAGGATCGCCGATAGTTATGAATCGGTCACCATCATGTTCGCAGACCTGGTGGATTTCACCCGGATATCTGCTGGCATGGCGCCTGACGCGCTGGTGGACATGCTAAACCTGGTATTTTCCAGATTTGACGAGTTAACCGAGAAGTATGGACTGGAAAAGATTAAGACCATCGGCGATGCCTACATGGTTGTGGGTGGCGCGCCGACGCCGCGTCCAGACCACGCAGAGGCGATGGCCGACCTGGCGCTGGATATGCAGAAGGCGCTGGCAGAGCTTTCCGTTATTACCGGCAAGATGTTGATGATGCGTATCGGCATCAACAGCGGCCCGGTCATCGCAGGCGTAATTGGCAGTACCAAGTTCAATTACGACCTCTGGGGCGACACCGTCAACATGGCGAGCCGCATGGAGCATTATGGTTTGGCGAATGTCATACAGGTCTCGAAATCCACCTACCAGTTGCTAGAGCAAAAATACCGCTTCGAAGAGCGCGGATTGGTTACGGTGAAAGGGAAGGGCAAAGTGGAAACCTATTTGCTGCTTGGCAAAACCGCCGCCGCAACGGATGACAAGTCCTCTGTCGAGGCTGAAAATATTCCTGAGAAACTACCGTCAGGCCTATGACAACTGCTGTTTGGCCTGTCCGGCGAGTTAAGCTATAATCGCACCCCTCGGAGAGGTGGATGAGCGGTTTAAGTCGCACGCCTGGAAAGCGTGTTTAGGCTAATAGCCTAACGCGGGTTCGAATCCCGCCCTCTCCGCCAGAGACCCTTGCAATCCTTGATGTAGCCTGTAAACTAGGCCAGATGAGGGATTCAAGAATCAAAAGTGAGACACAGAGGTGAGCCGCTGATGAAAAAGCGAGACACCTCAATGCATGGCCAATCCAGAATGTTTTTGCGGAGTGGAACCTACTACTTCCGTGCAAGAATTCCTGCCGATTTACTTGAACAATACTCCCCGCAAACGGAAATCAAGTTCTCACTAAAAACCAAGGACAGGGTTCAAGCCAAGAAAGTATGCAATCTGCATTCCGTCAAAATAGATCAAGAGTTTGAGAAACACCGCCAAAGAATAGCCCGAAGAAAAGCTCCACTAGAAACAGTAGTTCACCTTTCTGACGAGGATGTCCAGCGAATTAGCAATCGTTGGATCAACAGCTCATTAGAAGCTGACGATAAGTTCCGCAGCATGGGGCTTCTTAATGACCGAGAATTTGAGATCATGCAAGAAAGTCACAAGGCAGCAAAAGAGCATTTCGAGAAAGAATCGGCTATGGGTAGGGGGGAGTGGGGAGAGCATTGGCTGGAAGCTGCTTTACCCATGAGCGGTTATGATTCATCCAACCTGGATTCTGACAGTCGGGAGCGAGTGGCAATCGCTTTGGTCAAAGCCCAAACTGTCGTTATCCAAACACAAGTCAAGAGGAACAAAGGCAAGATCGTCGATACCAACGAAGTCGCTCCTGACCCGAAAACAGCAAGAGCTGGGCAGTCCGCAAAAAGGGGAAAAGTAGTAACCTTGGACGAGCTTTTTGAGGATTGGAAAAATCTGGTTCCCGACCGCATTCAGAAAACGGTCGACAGTTTCAGTGCCACGGTCAGGGATTTCAAGAAGCATGTAAAAGACAATCTTCAAAATAAGCCTGTCACCGAACTCACCCGCAAGGATTTGATGGGCTGGTGCGAGTCACTTCAAAAAGAAGATTTGCACTACAAAACAATCGAACGGAAACTTTCCTACCTGTTTACTATTTTCCGTATCGCTGTCGATAAAGAAAAGTTGACCACCAATCCTGCTCAATCGGTCAGAATAAAAAGACCAAAGGTTGAGAAAGTCGCCCGGATCCCTTTTGAACGAACAGACTTGCAGAGGATTTTTTCTGCCCCGATCTACTCCGGCGGGAAAATACCAGTCGGCGGTAAGCAGGCGGCAGCCCTATGGCTTCCGTTGCTTGCACTTTTCACGGGAGCAAGGCTGGAAGAACTCGGGCAGCTTACAGTGGCGGACATCAAACAGGAAAATGAGATCGACTTTATCAACATTACCGACCTTGGAGATGGGCAGTCCGTAAAAACCGCTTCATCCAGACGACGAGTGCCAATACATCCTGAGTTGGTAAAAGCAGGCTTCATCCGGTATGTCGAAGCATTGATATCCAAAAAGAAACAGAAAGTATTTCCCGATCTTGATAGTCCTGATAAATATGGCAAGGTGACTGCCTGCTGGTCTAAATGGTGGACACGATACATGAGGGGCATATCAGTTGGGATCACTGACAAGCGAAAGGTTTTCCATTGTTTCCGTCATACTTTCAAGGATGCATGTCGTGAAGCGGAAATCCCCGAGGAAATCCACGATTCTTTGACAGGGCATGTTGGTGGTGGGGTAGGGAGGCAATACGGTTCTGGTTTTTCAATCAAGCGGCTGGCTTCGGAAATGTCCAAGGTGACATATCCAGGGCTGGCTATTCCAATCATTGTGCCCGATCTGCAAAAATCTACATAACATTAAGGCTTTGACAACTTCAAAGAAATTTCTGGCATTTGAGACGGATATGGGTGGTGCAACACAATGTCAATTGCTTAGATTGCTGCTTCGTATTAGCTATACTTAGTTGACTGAGCCGACATGATCCCCGCCTGCGAAGGCGGGGATATGTATTTCAGTCACCAACAGAACAACTTGGGCTAAATGGCTCTATCAAACCATACCAAGCCTGATAACTTTTGATTCTATCTTCATCGGGATAAATCAGTCCCGAGGACATTGGAGCATAAATCAACCAAAGATCGTGCAATGCCAGCTCGTTTATAAATCCGCTTTGGTAGGCTTCTAAAATCGTTCTAACCATTGCTTCGCCACTTTCCGCAGTAATTGCCAAAACCTCGACACGAAACAAATGCCACTCCCCCCAAAGACACTCTTGAACTTCAGGATCTCCAAGGTAATCCGCACAGAATTTTAAAATTTCAGCTCGTCGGCCTCTGTTCTTCCATGCATTTTCTACTTCAAGCCAAACGACTCCTTGCTTAGTCAGAACAAACCCGTCAGCAACTTTGCCATATCGCTTAGAGATTGGAACTTTGCCGGTTTGTATTTCATGTTCCGTTTTAACCTCATTGCCCTTGGCTAGCTCCCGTATCAGATACCAGTTAGAAGCAGATCGATGCAGGGGGTTGCCAAGCTTCAATCGGGATCCGCTTTCAGCAGAAATCCCATACTCAGATTTAAGCAAATCTGCCCCCCTAGCCCCTAGTAGATGCACATTCCCGCCGATTGGCAGTTCTCGCTTGACTACTAACTTGGCTTTCTGCATGTTTGCGAGTGTCCTCTGAGCCATTGCAAGCTTTGATGGTATGTCATTCCATACCAGCTCAGAAATCATGCGAGAGGTAAGCCATCCGAAGCGGTGGAGCCATTTTAAAATGGCTAGGCGGTTAGCTTCACCTATGAGCTTTTTATCGATCATTTTCATATCCCTTAGGTAGTTTAGAAATTGCACCCATGTGCTATTTCGTATAGCTACCCGAGATACGAAAATGCAAAATTAAATCCCAAGCTCGAACCTTGCCTATCGTTCGCCTTTCCGCTCTGGACGAGCGACAGCGAGCTATCCACTAGTGTGGATTACGGCAACAAATCAGCATTCGCCTCGTGTCGTGCCACTTCGGGCAAACCTACTTCCCGACTTCGCTTTGCTTCGGTGTTCGCAGGCTCACACGGAACTAGGTTTGCCCGAAGTAAGACATTCGGGCGAATGGGGCTTCGCCCCCAGACATCCAGCACCATCTGGGGATGGTTTTTTTTGCTTGGGCAAAAAATGGCTGTCCGGCTCCCCCAGCCCTTAACTTGACCGCCCTTCGGGGCGGAGCAGTTTCAGATGGCTGGGGATTTTCTCTGTGGTGTGCTTTATTCGCACAGGATTTATTTATTTGAGGGCGAAAGCACACAAACTAAATCAAAGCTTTTAATGCTTATCCTTTTTATAAAGGGGCTTGCGAATCGCAGCCATGAGTCGCCGCTTCGCGGCTCGTCCAAGGTTCTAAATCGTGTGCTCTTACGACCCACTGTAACGATTTGTAGCAATCTTTTAGGATTTTTTTTCTTTTTTTGGTTTTGGCTCTACTCTCCAAAGGTGCCCCGGCAAAAAGACCGGAAACAACTAGCTTTCGGAGGTTTTGAAATGGATATACTTGCTTTTCTCGCAGATGCTTCGACGGTTTTCCGGGACTGGGAAGCAGAGGACGATACAGACTGTTTGTCCCTGCGGAAGTTTTGCAAGGCTCATTTGTTTTCGGGTTCCTCTCCCGTGGCTTTGGCAATGAAGGCGAATCAGGAACTCAAAGAGCAGGTTGTCGCTTTTGTTCGTGACCGCTCTGATTTCTGGGTGCCTGGTGCCACGGAGGCGGCTGAAATGCTAAAAGCAGAGTTTGACGGATCTGTTTCTGCGGGATCGATTTTCGTTTCTGTTTCTGATCCGGATCCGGATCCGGATCCGGAACTCACCTCAGTGATCGCTCGTTTGTCTCCGCAAATGCAGCAAGAGATTGCGGAAGGCAAGCGACCGCCTCCCGTGTTGTTGAATCCGGGCGACAAGATTACTGGGCTTCAGGATGGTGATCAGTTTCATTCCGTCATTACTAGGACGAACGGCGAAGTTGTAGTTCAATCCGACGAGAGTCAGAAAGTCATCAAAAAAAAGATACGGAAGCCGGAAGGCTGGGACTCCTACGATCATGCCACTGAATGGCGGACGGGGCAGTATGCCCGGATCCCGTTTTCTGTCTTTCAGGATGCACGGTTGGAGCCAACTTCTCGGCTGGTGCTGATCGCTTTGGCTACGTTTGCCAATAGTTCAAATGGGGCTTGCTTTCCGTCTCGTGAGCAAATCGCAGAGCGGACAGGGATGGCGATTTCGACTATTTCACGGGCAACGGAAAAGCTGGAACGGCTGGGCTGGATTTCTAAGTGCCAAGAATCGCTAAAATCGTCAGTCCAGTATCACCTGCACATCCCAAAACAGTTCTGAAATGAGCAATACACATTCAGTTCGTGGTCTTTTCCAGTAACTGATCGTAGACAGCTCTACCTTTGCTATCCCGGTTGAGAGCCATCAGGAAAATCCCCTTGCCGTTGCTCTTTGCTTCCCACAGCTCACCAATGGATTGCTTTTCCTTGGTGTCGTCGGCTGTGGCAAGCATCCCGCCTTTATATTCCACGACCAATAGCCTGCCGTCATCCAGCAACACCACAAAGTCGGGGTAGAAGTTGTCGCTGGAAGTCGGCAACCAGAATGAGAAACGGGGTTGGCTGGCGAGGTTTCGCACCCAAAATTTGACCTTGGGCAATCGGTCTATCGCCATTGCACAATCAAACTCCTCGCCCTTGTTTTCCATTTCACCCACGGCAGGATAGAAATGCTTGGTGAAGCGGTAAGCTCCCTTATAGAACCAGTGAGCGGGATAGACCGCAGGGTCATAACTGAAACCGTAATCAAAGCTGGTTTCCACCCTTGCCGAAGCCCCAAACAAGGTTTCCTGATAGCCCTTCTTGTAGGCTTGCAGGCGATAGGTGCGGATTTTTTCTTGTAGCACCTTCACGAGAACGAATTTGCCACGGGCAAGAGTGGCAAGGTCAAAACGACCGCCAGCCGTCAGGCTGGCAACCATTTTCCGCAGAAATTCCAGCATGACTGCCTGTTGAATATCTGGCTGGCGGAGTTCCCTATCCAGCCACCGCACAAAATCGTTATCCGTCCATTGGGTAGGAATGTGGGTCAAGTCCATTTGCTGGCTGTCCCGTAAAATCTCATACCGCAACTGCTCACCATCCAAGTCAATCAGGAATGAATGGGCGGTTTCGTCAAAACGGAATTCTGGCAACTCGGCTGGATAGTCCAGCAAATTCCACCCGTTGATATCCAAGAATAGTTCTTTTTCTGCCAGTTCTAGTTCGTCTTGCACCCAGAGGCACAGACGGGGAACGGTAAACGGTTCGCCACGGGCAGACGGAGCCTTTGCCTGCTCCTGATATTCCCTATGGGCGACCAGTTGTTGCTTGGCTTCCAGTCGGAACGGCTCGGCAATCCCTTGGACGATTTTGTCTTGAAGGGTTTCGCTTAACTGACCAGACACCACCATCTCCACACGGTTGGGGGCGACTTCCTGCACCGTAATGGTTTGCCGTTCCTGCTCGTTGAGGTGGGATAAATCGGGGGCTTGTTCCAGCACCATTTTCAACGGTTGCGGGGTTGGGAACAGTGGTAGACCGTCCACCCCCACCCAATCCTTTTGCTGTTGCTCTATGTATTGGCTGGCTTCTTCCTGCTCAAAGCCCATGGAAACCAAGTTGTCCATGAGGTCATTGGCAACTTCCGCAAAACTTGGGCTGGCGAGGTGGGCATAAGCCCGATTGAGTTCAGCCTGTTTCCGTTTTTTTGCAAACGGCATTCGCAACACTCGCCCCAATAGCTGTTCAACATCCTTGCTTGAATGGATATTGGCGACCGAGCAGAACACATAGGCAAAGGAGCAGTCCCAACCTTCTTTCAATGCCTCAACCGTCAAAATCACTTCAATCTTGCAATCGGGAGCGAACAGGTTAATACCGTCCAATTCCCGTTGTGTGCCAGTGGCAATCGCTATACTTTCAGGGGGTATCTTTTCGTTGTCTATGAGGTGCTGTTTCAGCACTTCCACATTGGCTGGCTTGTCCTTGTTTTCCGCCTGTATCAGCACCAAGGGGCGAACACCGTCTGGGTCATTTGTCGCCAGTTCAGCCAGTTTCTTGCGGGTCAGGATTGCCCCGTTAACCGCCTCTTGCCAAGTCTTATGCTCGGTCAGCACGATAGGCAATTTAATCATTTCCTCGGCTTTCAGTTCCGAGGCTGAAACCCTATACAGCACATTACTACCCGATTGGCGGGAGGTGTCTGGGGTTGCCGTGAATTCCACAATACAGGTGGGCGAAACCCGTTGCAGGACTGCAAAGGTCAATGGGGTGCGGGCATTGTGGGCTTCGTCCATAAGCACCAAGGGGCGGTGCAAATGCAGCAAGTTGGCGAACGAAAACTTGATTTTGCCAGTATCTGCCCCTTCTTCTATCCGTTCCAGTCCTTGAACCGTATTCGGAACCCGTGAGAAATGCGGTTCAAAATTCTCGTTGTGAGCATAGATTTTCCTGCCGTCCGTATCGTTCACCCGCAGGGTGGCAAGAGTGCCAACTACGACACAGACATTGTCCTGAATATCCTTGGGACGAATGTTCGCAATGTCGCCAATATCAAACACCCGAACCCGACCATTAAATGCCTCGTCTATGGCTTCACGGTAAGGGTGTGATGAATTGTTCAGGGCTTCCAGTGTTTGCACCCGAATGGTGTTGGTAGGCACGAGCCACAGCACCAGAGGGTAATCCTGTTCCAGCCAAGATTTGCCAGCTATGCGAATGGTATGAGATGACAACAGGGTCTTACCGCCACCCGTAGGCAACCGCAGACACAAATAAGGCACATTCTCAAAGCCTTCAACCGTGTGATATTGCGGGATACGACCGTCTAGGCTTTTGGCATGTTTGGCATAAGCCCCCGCAATCCCCATGAGGCGAGCATCTTCAAGGCAGGCTTGCAGGATATCGAGCGATTTTTGCTGGAAGGTTTTTAGTGTTAGAGCCATTACCGAGCCTTGATATCGTAAGGGGTTTGCTTGAATGTAATGCCCTCGGCTTTGAGCCGTTCGGCACCGAGGCGGGAGCTCTCGCCATAAATCACTTTGTGCCCGTCAAACGGGGGCAAGTGTCGCAATACGGGAGTAGTCAGCACATTTCCGCCGTCGGGTCGCTTGTCGCCTAGAATGCCGTTATAGAGCAGGTAATAAGCCACCCCATTGAACACCCCAAGCAAAGGCGATTTGGCAGGGTTATCCAAGGCAGTGCGGGTTTCGCAAAACCAGATATGGCTTGCGAGGTGAGCGAAACGAATATCGGGGTTAATCTTGCCTTGTTCGTCAAATACTGGCTCGCCCAAGCGATAGAAGCGGTATCCACCCCCACCGTGCCAGTTCACGGCTTCGGAAATTCCGCCTTGCTCACCTTCAACGACTTTTTTGAGGCGAGGGGCACAATGGGTTATGCAATGCTCACCCATTTCAATGCCGATATACCGTCTGCCCATTTTGTGAGCCACGGCGGCAGTTGTGCCAGAACCGAGGAAACTATCTAGGACGAGGTCGCCAGCATTAGTGGCTATATGAAGAATTCTATTGATCAGTCGTTCAGGTTTAGGGGTGCCAAAAAGTTCACCTCCTGAAAATAACGAGAGTATTTCCTTTTTGGCTTCGTCGGTATGTCCGACCTCGTCAAACGACCACCAAGTCCAAGGAACGAACCCCTCCACCTCGGAAAGATACCGAATAATACTCGGCTGTGCATTGCCGTCCTTACCAAAGTAAACCCGACCCAAAACGAGCAGTTTTTTAAACTCGCTTTCCACCATACTCCAACACCTACCTTCTGGTGGACGGTGAACGACCCCAGTGGGTGTAATGACCTCATACATTTGGTTGGGTCGCCAACCTTGGGCTGTCATTGGTATTGCTCGCCACCTGCCCATTGGGTCATTGTTGGGGTTCTTATAGATTTTCGCTTGCTCCTCAGTTAGAGGAACCAAGTTTCTTCCAGCCTTAAATGCATCTGGTGATTTTGCATAGACAAATACATATTCGTGAACATCACCGATTGCTTCACGATTTTCCCGTGAGTATCGCTTCTGCCAGACATTACTTGCGATAAAGTTGCCTCTACCAAACACTTCGTCCATGACAACTTTTAGGTAATGTGCCTCGTTGTCGTCAATAGACACCCAGATACTGCCGTCCTCGGCAAGCAAGTCCCGTAGCAGTTCCAGCCGTGGGTAAATCATTGCCAGCCATTGGGTGTGTTCCAGATTGTCGTCGTAATGCTCAAAGGCACTGCGGGTGTTATACGGAGGGTCTATGTAGATACATTTGACCTTGCCAGCATAGAACGGCAACAAGGCTTTGAGGGCTTCCAGATTGTCGCCCTGTATCAGCATATTTTCTGACGGTTCACCCGCTGATAACTCTGCAATCGAATTCAGCAGGCGATAGGGCACCGTCAGGGATGCCTGTAAATCAGTTTCACGGGTGAGCCATTGAAGGATAGGCATAGCTCGTTTTTCTAGTTGTGTTTATGGCAGATGCCAAATTGTCCGCTTATTTTGGCAACTTTACCTAGTGACGACAACCCGAAGAATGAAAATCAGTTGGAATGGCGAGTTGGCATGCAGGAAAAATGCTAATATGAATGTGTAACAGGGATTCGAACTGTGGGTCACGAAAGTGAGACACAGAGTATTATGGAAATTTTGTCAACTTACTGAAAAGTATAGTTATTTTATTGTAAAGCTCGGCTCCCGCCCTCTCCGCCAAGTACCTGTTTTTTGTAGTGCAATGTAGTCCACTAAGCCCGCCTGAGTGCGGGATTTTTATTGCGGCGTTCTATGTTGACGACTACAAGAAGATGACTTCAACCAATTACTTGTCCCCTTCAAGCGTCGTATCGGGAATATGGGTGAAAGCAATGCGCATCGGCGCGTTGCTGAGCGCCTGGTGTGCCCCGCCGAAATACAGGGTGTTTTTGCCGTAGCGCAGGTTCATGGCATCCACCACCGCGCTGAGCTTGTCATGCCTGGGTGTGGCGTCGTCGAACAGTGAAAGCGGCTGCTCCGCCGGCGTGGACAATTTGTCGAAACTGATGCCGACGGCCATGGGCACGCATTTCCCGGCTGGGTACTCCTGCCATGTCTGGCCCAGCGCATGGATGAGCTGTAAGGTGTCGCAAGTGGACGCGCA
>Ga0172367_10004606_pt1 | contig 17074 bp, 11 predicted proteins | sample Lak10m_FD_114542 | JGI IMG/M metagenome (GOLD analysis project Ga0172367, IMG submission 114542) | Freshwater microbial communities from Kabuno Bay, South-Kivu, Congo - kab_022012_10m | ecosystem: Environmental > Aquatic > Freshwater > Lake | place: Democratic Republic of the Congo: South-Kivu...
GACCGGCCCCCCAGGCCCCCCCTTTTTTTTAACACTCTTGAGATCAGGCCATCGGGGCGGGGCGGGCGAGCACGCGGCCGATAATAGGACCAAGCTGGACCACAAGGTCAGGATCACGCTTGTCAGGGGCAGTGATCAGCGCACTCTCAAGCGCAGTATGACACCCGTTGACACACCGAACGTCCCGTCTGCCAATCCGCCCGGCAAGCGACCGGACCAGCGTTCGCGCCTTATCGGCGTTACCAAGCAACACCTTAATGATGGTATCGACCGACACATGGTCGTGGTCCGGATGCCAGCAATCGTAATCCGTGACCATGGCAACCGTGGCGTAACAGAGCTCCGCCTCACGCGCCAGCTTAGCCTCGGGCATATTGGTCATGCCGATCACGTCGCACCCCCAGCTTCGGTATAGCCGCGACTCGGCCAGGGTCGAGAACTGGGGTCCCTCCATCACCAGATACGTGCCGCCGCGCCGATAGGGCACGCCCAGGCCATCCAGCGTCTGCGCAATTTCAACGCCGAGGCGCGCGCACACGGGATGGCCCAGCGAAACGTGGGCGACCAGGCCGGTGCCGAAAAAGCTCTTGACGCGTGCGAAGGTGCGATCCACGAACTGATCGACGATGACAAACATGCCGGGCGGCAAATCCTCGCGCAGCGAACCGACCGCGGAGACCGACAGAACCTCGGTTACCCCCGCCGCCTTCAGCGCGTAGATATTGGCACGGTAGTTCAACTCCGAGGGAGGAATGCGGTGGCCGCGGCCATGACGCGGCAGAAAGACCAGCCGCTGGCCATCCAGCGTCCCGAACAGCAACTCGTCCGAAGCCGGACCAAAGGGGGTCGGGATCGCCTGCCAACGCTGATCGGCAAGGCCGTCAATGTCATAGACGCCACTTCCGCCGATAATTCCAAGAACCGGCGGGGTGCCCGGCTCTGACAACGGTTCAACGATCGGGTCTGGCATCGGGTCTGATCTCCTGGATTCGTTGACTTCGGGCGGTGGCTCCCGGGTGCCGCCATCCCGCCTGCGGCGGTCATAGCGCAACCGGGGCTGACAGGGCTAGGGGGGGGCAATGGACAGAGGATCGCACTTTTAAAAAAAAATGGCGCCATTGGCGGGCTGGGCAGCCAATGTCCGCCGTCCGGGTGACTGCGTCGAAGAAAATAACGGCCTTTCGACTTTGCCGGCAGCGGGAAACCCTATACTTGTCATTCTAACCAGTCGGCGGCACCGTCGGCCCACCCCACTGCCCGCTTTATGCCGGCCTGCACCGGACGTCGTGCGGCGTCACCTCTTGCTCATCGGTCTGGCATCATGCCTCCCATGGGTCGGAAACGACCCGACCGAGTCGGAAGGGACCAAATATAGGGAAATCGAGGCCCACTGGCGGCGACGGGCTTCTTGTCGCGGGCCTGGGCCCCGCCAGGTCACGGGCTTACGCCCCGCCTGATCACGGGCTTACGCCCGCCCGCCCGCCGGGGGGGGCCGCGCTCCTGGCTAACGGCATGTCACCATGGCATCTCCGCGGTCTACCGGACGATGCATCGAAGAGGAAAGGAAGACCCATGAAAGGTGATCCCAAGGTCATTCGGCACCTCAATGCCATTTTGACCAATGAGCTGACAGCCATAAACCAGTACTTTTTGCATGCACGCATGCTCAAGAACTGGGGGCTGTTACGTCTGGCCGAACACGTCCATCACGAATCGATCGGCGAGATGAAGCATGCCGACTTGATGATTGAGCGGATTCTGTTTCTGGAAGGTTTACCCAACCTCCAGGATCTGCACAAGCTTAAGATCGGCGAGGATGTCGAGGAGATGTTGTCTTGTGATCTCGGCGTTGAAACCCAAAACCGGATCTGTCTTCAAGAGGCAATCGCCTACTGCGAGGAAGTCAAGGACTTCCGTAGCCGCGAAATTTTTGGCATTGTCCTCGCGGACACCGAGGAGCACATCGATTGGCTCGAGACTCAGCTTGACCTGATCGCTCGCGTCGGCATTAATAACTATCTTCAGGAACAGATGTTTGGGAACGCCAACGCCGGCTGAGGGCGTCCGGAAGAGCAGCCCCCAACAGCGCGGGGGGGGAATATCCTCCTGATTGGTCGGGTGCCCAATTTCCGGGGGGCTTCCGCCCCCCGAAGGCCCCCTGATCCGGGCCTGACCGGCCCCGGAACCCCCCCTTTTTTTCATAAGGGTTGTGGTACCTGGACGGTTACAAAGGGTGCCGGGGAAGCCGGACAAGGGCGTTATTACAAGAGAACGAGGGTGACGGCGGGCGCTCGGGATGATTGCCGGCGGACACCGTGGAGGCCAAAGGCAAGCAGCATGGACGGCGGTGACGATCTCCTGTTGTTCGACGATGATCCGGGCACTCAGGACGGCCACGGCGGAGCCGACTCCCAAGCCCAGCCTCGGGAGGCCCGGCACCGGATGGCCCAAGGCGGCGGCAGGCCGGGCGGCGACCATGCCCCCTGGCGCTTGCTGATCGTTGACGACGATTCCGCAACCCATGCCACCACCAAACTGGTTTTGCATGACTTGCGGTTCAGCGGGCGCCCCCTTGTCTTTCTCAGCGCCGACTCGGCCGCCGAGGCCCGCCGCATTCTGCGGGCAGACTCCGACATCGCAGTCATCTTGCTTGACGTGGTGATGGAGTCGGATGATGCGGGCCTGCGCCTGGCACGCTGGATTCGCGAGGAGTTGGGCAATGCCCGCGTGCGGATCATTTTGCGCACCGGTCAGCCAGGGCAGGCGCCCGAACGCCAAGTGGTGCTGGACTACGACATCAATGATTACAAGACCAAGACCGAGTTGACGGCGCAGAAACTGTTTACCTCGGTGGTGGCAGCACTGCGCGGATTCCAGCACATCGTGGCGCTGGAGGCCCAGCGGCTGGGGGTTGAGCGTCTTGTCCAGGCGGCGGCCGCGTTGATGGACAAGCGCACGGTCCGCAACTCGCTGACGACGGCAGTCGGCGAGATCGAGCGGCTGGTGCCGGGGCTGGACGAGGTGCTGATCTGCGGCGGCCAGACCACCGCGATCGGCAGTGCGGTGGTGCGGGTCGGCACTTCCAGCCGGCGGCATCGCGGCAGCGACTTTGCCAGCGTCGAGCGGGCGATTGCGTTTGCCGGCGGCGGACGGTTCACAACCGCAGCCGGCCGGGCGGTGGCGGTACTGCTGTCGCGCGCCGGCTGTCAGGCGGTGGACGCGGTGCTGGCTTCGGGCATGAGCCAGATCACCGACGCCGAGTGCTATCTGGCGCTGACCCCGACCGACCATCCCCCACTGGTGGTTTATTTGTCACGGGTGCGGCCATTGTCGACCGACGAGCGGCGGCTGGTGGAGGTCTTCGTGGCCCGGCTGGCCACCAGCCTTGGCAATGGCCTGCTCTATGAAGAGCTGAGCGACCTTAATCGTACGCTCGAACAGCAGGTGGCCGATCGCACCCAGGCGCTCGAACAGGCGATCGGCGTCGCCGAGACCGCCCGTCATGAGGCCGAAGCCGCCAATCGGGCCAAGTCGCTGTTTCTTGCGACCATGAGCCACGAGATTCGCAATCCGATGAACGGCGTACAGGGTATGCTCGAGGCGCTCGAGTACACGCCGCTCTCGGCCGATCAGCGCGAATTGCTGGGCGTCGTGCGCGAGTCGGCGACCTCACTCTTGACGATCATCAACGACATCCTCGATTTCTCCAAGATAGAGGCCGGGCGGCTCGATGTCGAGCGGGTGCCGGTCACGCCGGCGGCGGTGGTGGAGGGGGTGGCCGAGACGCTGGCCCCCCAGGCGCGGGCTAAGGGGCTGGCGATCGACTGCTTTATTGACCCGGCTTTGCCGCAGGAGATCGTCGGCGACCCGGTCCGCTTGCGGCAGGTCCTGTTCAACATGACCGGCAACGCGGTCAAGTTCACCGAGAAAGGCGCGGTGACCGTACGTGCCGACCGCGACCGTCTGGCCGATGGCCGGCCGGCGATTTGCCTCAGCGTGATCGACTCCGGCATCGGCATTTCGCCGGCCGACCAGCAGCGGCTGTTCCAGCCCTTCACCCAGGCTGATCTTTCGACCACCCGCCGGTTCGGCGGCACCGGGCTTGGCCTTTCGATCTGCCGCCGGCTGGCCGAACTTATGGGCGGCTTGATCGGGGTTGAAAGCGAGCCCGGGCACGGATCCCGGTTCTGGTTCCGGTTCCCTTGTCAGGCCTCCGAACCGTCGGGCGAGGCGGGAACAAAGCCGAGGTCGGGCGCTTTGCTGGCCGGTCTGACCGTGGCCGTCATGGGCAGCGATCAGCCGCGGCACGAGTTTCTGACCGCCTATCTGCGGGCGGCCGGTGCCGCGGTGCGCGACGCGCCGTTTGGAAGTACGGTGGTGGTGCTGGCCGATCCTGACCCGACCGACGAAGCGATCGCCCGAATCCGGCTCTCGGCCGGCGATCCGGCACTGCCGGTGGTAACGGTGGCCCGGCGTTCGTCCGGTGGGGCCGATCGCGTCTTTGGGTTGCTGCTGCCGGTCCGGCGGACCATGCTCGCGCGCATGGTGGCGCGGGCGGCAGGACGGATGCTCGAGGAGGAAGAGCGGGCCGGCGACACCGGCACCCTGCCCGCCGCCAGCGCAGTCCGGGTTCCCGACATCCTCGAGGCCGAGGAGGGGGGGGAACTGATTCTGGTGGTCGACGACCATCCAACCAACCGTTCAGTCGCCCTGCGGCAACTCGGCCTGCTCGGACGCGCCGCGCTGACGGCCGGCAATGGCCTGGAAGCCCTGGCAATCTGGCGACAGCGGCGCATCGCGCTGGTCTTGACTGACTGCCACATGCCGGACCTCGACGGCTATGGCTTGGCCCAGGCCATCCGGACCGAGGAGCACTCGGTTGGGCGCGCTCGGGTGCCCATTGTTGCTGTCACTGGCGGCGCTTTTGCCGATGAGAGGCAGCGTTGCTTGGCCGCGGGCATGGATGAGGCACTCAGCAAGCCGATTCGTCTGGCCGAACTGGCCAGGGTGCTGGGGCGCTTCCTGGCCGTCAGCCCCGCCCCGGGTACGCCCGGAACCGGGGAGAAAAGTGGGGCGGTTCCGGGCTTGGGCGCGGGTTTGGGCGTGGGCGGGGGCTTGGCGGGGCCCCTTGGAGGAGGCGACCACCGGGACGACAACGGGCCGGTCGGCAGCCCCTGGGGGCGGGGTTCGCCTTCACCGATCGACCGCGAGCAGCTCGAGGAGTTATTCGGCGACGACGAGCAGATGCTGGCCGAGGTGCTTTCCGAGTTCCTGGCCGCTAGCCGGACGGTGGGGGCCGACCTTCGGATTGCGCTGGGCGAAGGCCGGATGGACGAGGCAAGGCGGGCGGCCCACAAACTGGCCGGCGCCGCGAAGTCGGTTGGGGCGGTGGCGCTTGCGGAGGTTGCCGACGCAATCGAAATTGCTGTACTCCGCGGCCACGAGCTCGGCGATCTGGAAACCCGGGTCCAGGGCGAGATGGGCCGGGTGACGGCGTTCGTCCAGTCGGTGACCACGGGAGCCGGCTACGAGCAGAACCAGTGACCGGCCGGCGGGATACAGGTGCGGACGTGGACATGGACGCGGACACAAACGCGGGGCCGGTCCCTTGCAGCACGGACGCCGGCACGCCGGGCACGCCTGAGCGCGGGGCCGCCTCGCGGTCGGCGACCGATCGGCGGCCTGTGCCGACGGGGCGTACGGAGCAGGCGGTCGCCGCCTTCCTGCGCACCGCCGCGACGGTTCCGGTGCCGCCGGCCGCGTCATCATCACCATCATCGGCGGCGTTGGGTGTCGGCGCGGCGGAAGGGGCGGTCCCGCGCGGCCGGCTGATCTTCGCCATGGATGCCACCGCGAGCCGGCAGCCGACCTGGGATCGGGCGATCGCGCTTCAGGGCGAGATGTTCGATGCCGCGGCCGGGTTCGGCGGCTTGGCGATACAGTTGGTGTTCTACCGGGGCTTTGGCGAGTGCAAGTCCACCGGCTGGCTTGCCTCGGCGCCGGCGCTAAAAGCCAAGATGGCCGCGGTTTCGTGCCTGGCCGGCAGCACCCAGCTCCGCCGGGTGCTGCGCCACGCCGCGGCCGAGGCCCGGCAGGCGCGGGTCCATGCGCTGATATTCATCGGCGACTGCATGGAGGAAGACCTGGACGCAGTCGGCGACGCTGCCGGCGCGCTGGCACTGCTCGGCGTCCCCGCCTTCCTGTTCCACGAGGGCGGAGACGCGGGTGCCGAAGCCGCCTTCCGCCAGATCGCCCACCTGACCGGCGGCGCCTGCTGCCGGTTCGACGCCGGCAGCCCGTCGCACCTGCGCGCCCTGCTCGGCGGTGTCGCGGCGTTCGCCAGCGGCGGTCGCCCCGCGCTCGAAGCCTACGGCCGCCGCCACACCGAGGCCCTGCACTTGCTGACGCGCGGGTAGGCGGCGGCTGTAACGCACGTTGTACCGGCGAGCGTAAAGACTGATCCATTGCCTCTCGGCGTTGCCGGCTTACGCCGGCCGTCAGGGGACGCTGTCCCCCGACACCCCCAGCCAAAGGCCGAAGGGCCTTTGGGAACCGGCTATAAGGGCAATGGATCGAATACTAAGCTCATTGGTAGAATATCGGTTTCCAAAGGCCGACTGGCCTTTGGCTGGGGGTGTCGGGGGACAGCGTCCCCCGACGGCCGGCGTAAGCCGGCACCGCCGAGAGGCAATGGAAACCGGAACTGACTTTCCAGAACAGGGGGGACCCGATGAACGTTGCCGCAGGACCGTCGCCGCCGCTTGGCAGCAATCTCCCTGAGTATTCGGTCGGCGATCTTGCCCGCGCGGTCAAGCGGACGGTGGAGGACGCGTTCGGGTACGTGCGCGTGCGCGGGGAAATCTCGCAGCCCAAGCGGCATGTCTCCGGTCACCTCTATCTGCGGCTCAAAGACGAAACCGCGGTGATCGAGGCGGTGTGCTGGCGCCCCACCGTCGCGCGGCTCGCCCTCAAGCCCGAGGAAGGCATGGAGGTGATCTGCATCGGACGGCTCACCACCTACCCCGGCCGTTCGCAGTATCAGCTCGTCATCGAATCAATGGAACTGGCCGGCGAAGGTGCGCTGCTCAAAATGCTGGAGGAGCGCAATCGGCGGCTGGCGGCCGAGGGGCTGTTCGATCCGGCACGCAAGGTCCGCCTGCCATTCCTGCCCGAGGTGATCGGCGTCGTCACCTCCCCCACCGGTGCGGTCATCCGCGATATCCTGCACCGGCTGGCCGATCGCTTCCCGCGCCGGGTTCTGGTCTGGCCGGTGGCGGTGCAGGGCACAGGCGCGGCCGAGCAGATCGCGGCGGCGATTCGCGGCTTCAATGCCCTCGGCCCCGACGGCCCGGTGCCGCGGCCCGATCTGCTGATCGTCGCCCGCGGCGGCGGCTCGCTGGAAGACCTGATGGCGTTCAACGAAGAATGTGTGGTCCGGGCGGTGGCCGCCGGGCGCATTCCGCTGATCTCCGGTGTTGGCCACGAAACCGATACCACACTGATCGACCATGCCGCCGACGTCCGGGCGCCGACCCCGACCGCCGCCGCCGAGTTGGCTGTGCCGGTGCGCGGCGAACTGATCGCCCAGGTGAACGACTGCGGCCGCCGGCTGCTCGGCGCCTCCTTGCGCCAGCTTGACGAGCGGCGGACCCGGGTGGAAGGGCTTGGGCGCGGCCTCGGCGACCCGCGCCGGCTGCTCGAAACCGCGGCGCAGCGGCTCGATGATCGAGGCGAGCGGCTTGGGCTGGCGGTTACCGCCCTGCTGGAACGCCGGCGTGCCGGCCTCGCCGAACTGGCGTCACTCCTGCGCCATCCGCGCCACGTGCTCCAGGAAGCAACCGCGCGGCTCGCGACCGAGGCCCGCGCCCTCAATTCGGCCGTGCGTCAAATCACGCTCGCCCACAGTGCCCGCCTGCACCGAGTCGGCGACCGCCTCTCCGCCCGCGGCCTCACACGCCTGATCGAGGACGGCAGCGATCGCTGCCGGGAGCTGGACCGCCGCGTCACCCGCGCGGCCGGGCAGCGCATGCAGGCGTACCGCCAAAGCCTCGGCACGCTGGACCAGATGCTCGAGAGCCTCTCCTACCGCCGGGTGCTCGCCCGCGGCTATGCGGTGGTTCGTGCCGAGGACGGGCGGGCACTGGGCGCCGCCGCCGAAACCCGCCCCGGCCAGCCGGTCCGGCTCGAGTTCCATGACGGCGCCGCCGGGGCCATCATCCACGGCCATCCGGTGCCCGACTCCGCCGGCACCGGCCCGGATGCGCCGCTTGCCGGGCCACCGGTGCGCCCGCGCAAACGGGGGGAACGCGGTGGCGGCCCCCCGGCCCAGGGCAGCCTCTTTTAGCGGCAGCCGTAGCGCCAATTAACGAATTCCAAAGGCATTTGGGCGTCGACTGCAAAAAATTTAGCGAAATGCCTGGGACCGATCTTCCCGCTCGAAAACCCTGACAGTGGCGCCGGTCGCGGTTGGGTATGTCAACCGGCAGGCCCCTTTCCCTGTCGGAGCGCTCGCCTACCTGATCTACACATGGGCGACGCGCGGAGAAAATGTTTGGTCCGCTATGCCGGCTTACGCCGTCCGTCGGGGGACGCCGTCCCCCGACCCCCCTGCCAAAGGCCGTAAGGCCTTTGGAAACCGGGTATAAGGGCAATGTTTGATCCATTGTCCCGAGTAGCTGCCTTCGGAGCACGGCCGTCCTGGCCGCAAGCGGGCGAGACACCCGCGCTCCCAATGAGTCAAACACTCGCCTCGTTGGTATTATATGGTTTCCAAAGGCCAGCGGGCCTTTGGTAGGGGGTGTCGGGGGACAAAGTCCCCTGACGAATCGTGGCACTTGAGGCACTCATTTCAGCACGTCGCCTTAACGCCGGAACCCGCCGGAAGACGGCAGACCCGAACAAACAGGCAGCCAGGATGACCCGGGGCCAACCACAACCACAGCCGGCGTTAGCATCAGAGAAGATGCTTGGCCGCTACAGAATAGAGCGGGAACTTGGACGCGGCGCCATGGGCGTGGTGGTCCAAGCCTACGATACCGTGATCGAACGCCCGGTGGCGATCAAGACCATCCAGACCGCGTCCGGCGGCGACGCCGAGTCCGAGCACGATATCGTCCGCTTCAGGCAGGAGGCCAAGGCGGCCGGGCGTCTTGCGCACCCCAATATCGTCGCCGTTTACGATCTCGTCGAAGACGGCGGGAAGACCTATCTGGTCATGGAGCTGGTCGAGGGTGCCTCGCTTCGCCGCCTGATCCACAAAGGAACCCCGTTCGATCTCGGGGCTGTCGGCGCCATCATGCTGCAACTCCTGGGCGCGCTCGAATACTCGCACTCACGGGGAATCATCCACCGTGATATCAAGCCGGCCAATCTGATGCTGACCGGGACCGGTCATATCAAGGTGGCCGATTTCGGCCTTGCCCGCATCGATCAGTCGAACTTGACCCACACCGGTGAGTTGATCGGAACCCCCGCCTACATGGCGCCGGAGCAGGTGCGCGGCAATTCGGTCGACCATCGTTGCGATATCTACGCCGCCGGGGTTTTGTTTTTTGAGCTGCTGACGGGCGCGCGGCCATTTCTGGGCAGCCTCCCCGAACTGATGCACAAAATTCTGACCGACCCCATCCCGATGCCCTCGCAGCGGGTCCAGGGTCTGCCGGCGGTGCTCGATGCCGTCGTGGCCAAGGCGCTGGCACGGCGGAAGGAGGACCGCTATCCCACGGCGGCTGCGTTTGCCACCGCGCTCAAAACCGCCTACGCCGGCTTTCGGCCACTCGACAGCGGTACCTGGGGTGGTACCGCAGTTTCCATCCCCGCAACCGCCCGCAAGCAGGGCATAGGGACCGCTGCGCCGGCGGCTGCGGCTCCGGCGCCGGCGCCCGCGCCTGAGCCGGAGCCGGAGCCGGCGGTAGAGACCATGACTGCGTCGGCCACAGCGCCGACGCTGACCGCCCCGTCCCGGCCGGCCGGGCCATCCGCCCAAACCGCGAGCTTCGGTCGGCGCGCCATCATTTTTCGCCAGGGCGATCCGGCGCCGAACGCCTATATTGTCACCCGCGGCATGGTCGATATTTCCTTCATCGGTACCGACAAACCGGTGTTCGTCGCAAGGCTCGGCCCGGGAGAGATATTCGGCGAGTTGGCGGTGGTGGGGGGGACCGCGCATGGCACCAACGCCACCACCGAGGACGGCTGTGAGTTGAAGGTGGTGAGCGCGAGCACGATTCAAGGCGAGTTGAAGCGGCTGGACCCTTTCCTGAATTACTGGGTGGTGTTCATGGCCGGCCGTTTGAGCAGTGTATTGAGCCGACTCGAGTGGGAGGAAGGTGGCGCCGCCCGGGCCGCAGCCGCCGCGGCCGAGTCGGTCGTCGGGAGCGCGGCTGAAATGGCGGTCGGCTCAACCACCGCGCGCCCCGGCAGCGCGCCGCGCGCGCCACTCGCCAAGCCCGGCCCCGGTCCCGGCCAGCCCACCTACGGCAACAACCCGACCATCGTGCTCTACGCCAACGATGTCTTGTTCCGGCAGGGCGATCCTGGGCTTTCTGCCTATCTGGTCCGTTCGGGCCGAGTCGAGATTTCGACCGGCACCGGGGCCACCCGCACCGTGCTGACGGTGATGAAGAAGGATCAGATTTTCGGCGAGTTGGCGCTGATCGACCATCAACCCCGCAGCGCCACCGCCATGGCGCTCGAGAAAACCGAGCTGATGGTCATCGACGGCCAAAAGTTCAAGGAGCGGCTGGATCGCCAGTCCGAGTTCGTCCGCTATTGGGCCAAGGTCCTGGCCCGGCGACTGCGCGATTTGTCACGGCGACTCGGCTAATGAAAAAGAGGAGGTTCCGGGGCCGGTCAGGCCCCGGATCAGGGGGCCTTTCGGGGGGCAGAAGCCCCCCGAGACCTCATATCCGTCAGGGGGCTTTCGCCCCCCGCCCCCCCTACCTGGGGGGCCTGACCGGCCCCCCAGGCCCCCCCTCTTTTCAAGCAGGCGCGGCCGTGCCATCAAGTCTTGTCTTCCCGTCTCCCGGGCAACCGTGATACTCACGCGATAGGACGGTTGCCCGGCGGAGATGACTCATGCTCGATGGCTGCGACGCCACCCCCCTGCTGCGCCTTTTTGCTCGCCGCAGATTGGCGCGTCTTGCGGTCCTGGATGCTGCCCTGGCGCAGGAGCAGCAACTGCTTGAGCTGGTGCGTCGGGCCGCGCGCACCCGCTTCGGTCGGGAGCACGACTTTGCCGGCATCCACTCCGTCGCCGATTTTCAAGCCCGGGTCCCGCTGCGGCGCTACGAGGCGTTTTGGCGGGAGTATTGGCAGCCGGCGTTCCCGGTACTGGAAAACGTGTCCTGGCCCGGCCGGATTCCGATGTTCGCGCTTTCGTCGGGCACCACCACCGGGACCACCAAGTACATTCCTTGTACCGGCGCCATGCTGCGGGCCAATACCCGCGCTGGGCTGGACCTTTTGTGCCATCACATCCACCACCGACCGCAGAGCCGGGTGTTGAGCGGCCGGACCCTGATGCTGGGCGGCAGTTCGGCTTTGGTGCCGTTGGCGGCCGGGGTGGTGGCCGGCGATCTCAGCGGTATCACCGCGGCGCGGATTCCCTGGTGGTCCCGCAGGTTCCAATTCCCGCCGCTCGATGTGGCCCTGATCGAGGACTGGGAGGACAAGGTCGCCCGCATTGCCGCAATGGTGGTCGAGAATCCCGGGCATATCCGGGCGCTCACCGGCATGCCGCCCTGGCTGATGATCCTGTTTCATCACCAGGCGGCGCTGATGGGGCTCGATCTGCCACGCGCCACCCACCTTTTTCCCAACCTCGACCTGCTGGTTCACGGCGGGGTCAATTTCGCGCCCTATCAACGCGCCTTTGAGGCGTTCCTGGAGGGCAGCCAGGCGGAGCTGCGGGAGGTTTATCCCGCGAGCGAGGGCTTTGTGGCACTGGCCGATGAAGGGCCGGACGACGGCCTGCGGCTGCTGGTCGACAACGGCCTCTTTTTCGAGTTCGTGCCGGTGGACGAGCTCGACCAAGCCGAGCCGACCCGCCACTGGCTTGGTACGATTGAGACCGGCGTGAATTACGCGCTGGTGCTGTCGAGCTGCGCCGGCCTCTTTGCGTATGTGTTGGGGGATACCATACGTGTCGTCAGCCGTACGCCGCCGCGGGTGGTTGTCACCGGCCGGACCAGCTATACGCTGTCGGCGTTCGGCGAACACTTGATCGGCGAGGAGATCGAGCGTGCGGTGGCCACCGCAGCCGCCGCAACCGCCACCACGGTCGCCGACTGGGCGGTCGGCGCTCTCTACCCGGATACCGACCATCATCGGGGCGGGCATCTCTATATTGTCGAGTTCGCGGGCACCACCCCCGAGCCGACCATCTGCGCCCAGTTCGCCTCAACGCTCGATGCGACGCTCGCCGAATACAACGATGATTACCGCACCCACAGGGACCACGACTTCGGCCTGGCGGCGCCGCGCCTTCACCCGGCCCCAGCCGGCAGCTTCGCCGCTTGGATGAAGCACCGCGGCCGGCTGGGCGGCCAGAACAAAGTGCCGCGGGTGATCAACGATCGCGCGCTGTTTGATGATCTGGGGGCGTTTGTGGGGGTGGAGAGGGACTGAGCCAAGCCGCGAAAGGCCTTGCCAGGAGTAATTGAAAAACGGGGGGGTCTGGGGGGCCGGTCAGGCCCCCCGGTTAGGGGGTTCGGGGGGCAAAAGCCCCCTGATCCGGAGTCTGACGGCTTTTGCCGGCGAGAAGCCGGCAACGCCCCAGGCAATGGGTAAAACATAACGCTCATTGGTATTACTTCAATCTGCGAAACCTGCCGGCGGTTCTCCATTGCCGCTCAGCGCCAGTACTTTGAACAGTGTCCCCATTTGTTCCGGCGCCGTCAGCCGGGTGAGCGCGCTGTCGATCACGGCCTTTTGCCCTGGCGTCGCCCGCCGCGCAAGCCGCTCGGCGCGCTGGCGGATGCCGAGCCTCTCGAGAAATACGCCCTGGGGTACCGGTCCGTGGACGTGTGCACCCGCGGCGGCAGCGCGCGACGCCAGCGCGCCGAAGTCGACATGCGCGGTCAGGTCGGCGCTGGCGGGGTCGGCGAGCGGGTCGACCGGCTGATGGCGGCGCAGAGCCTGGAAGGTGTCACCGACCGCCGGGCCGACATAGCCATAATCAAAGATAAGCGCCCCGCCGCCGCATCGGCGCAGCCGGGCGGCCAAGTCGGCGATGACACCATCGGCCTGCGGGCGGAGCTCGACCACGCTGCCGGGCGGCTCGGATCGCGAGGCCGGCGGCACCAAGGCCGCTGCGGCTCCTTTGCGAGGATCGAGGACGAAACGAAAGCCCGGCTTCTCCGGGGTGATGTCGATCAGCCGCTCCGCCCAGCCGGAGGGCGTTCGCTGGAACTGGCGAATCGGAAGGGCATCAAAAAATTCATTGGCAATGACGAACAGGGGCCCGCCGTCGGGATCGGGAACCTGCCCGAAGTGCTCGTGCCAGACGCCACTCGCGCCCACGGCCGCCAGTGCCGCCGCTTGCATGGTACGCAGCACCGGGCTGACCTCGACCAGGTGAACGCGCAGCGCCTGCCGAAACGCAGGCAACATGGCAGCCGCGCGCAGCGCATCGGCCATCAGCGTCCCTCGCCCGGGGCCAAGCTCCACCAGCGTGACCACGGACGGCTGGCCCAATCGCTGCCAGAAGTCGGCGTACCAAAGGCCGATCAACTCGCCGAACATCTGGCTGATTTCAGGCGCCGTAATGAAATCGCCGGCCGCACCGAAGCGGTCGGCGGTGGTGTAGTAGCCGTACTCGGGATGGCAAAGGGCCTCGGCCATGAACACCGACAGCGACAGCGGCCCGTCGATCAGGATGCGTTGGCGCAGGCCTTCGGCCAATGGCGATGGCATGGCGTTATCGTTCCTCGAGTGTGCCCCCCTCCCCGGCCTTAAGTAACTGGTTTCCAAAGGCCCGCCGGCCTTTGGCTGGGGGTGTCGGGGGACAGCGTCCCCTGACATATCATACCAACGGACAGAAAGTCTGACTCAGTGCCAGCGGCGTTGCCGGCTTCTCGCCGGCCGTCGGGGGACGCTGTCCCCCGACACCCCCAGCCAAAGGCCGGCGGGCCTTTGGAAACCGATTAAACCGGCCGACGATCAGGTCCCGTGCGGGAACGGCAGGTTGCGGGAGTTGAGGAACTGGAGCTCGCCCACCCGTGTCCACGGAATCACCAGCGCACGATAGGCAAGATAGCTCTCCACCACCCGGCGGGAGATGTCGTCATTGCCGCGCACGTCGTTCAGCACTTCGTTGGCGGCATTGCCCATAGCGATCAAGATGTCGCGCGGCACCACCCGGAGCTGGACGCCGTGGTCCTGGACCAGCGTACGCAAGGCCAAGCCGCTGCGCGCCACGTACTCTGTGTACATGTCGTCATAGGCCGCCCGCGCAGCCGCCTTGACGATCTCCTGGAGATCAGCCGGCAGGCCCTCGTAGGCCTTGCGGTTGATCATGAGTTGAAGCGCCGATCCCGGCTCGTGGTAGCCCGGGGAATAATAGTATTGGGCAACCTGATAAAAACCAAGCGAAAGATCATTGTAGGGGCCGATCCACTCGGCGGCATCGACCGCGCCAGACTGGAGTGCCGCAAAAATCTCGCCTCCGGGCAGGGTGATCACGGTGGCGCCCAGCTTGGTCATCACCTTACCGCCGTTGCCGGGGGTACGGAACTTCAGTCCCTTGAGGTCCTCAAGCGTGTTGATCTCGCGCCGGAACCAGCCCAGCATTTGCGTCCCGGTATTGCCGGCCAGAAACGGCTTGATCCCGAACGGCGCGTACAGCTCGTCCCACAGCTCCTGACCGCCGGCATGATGGACCCACCCCGACATCTCCCCGGCCGTCAGCCCCCAGGGGAAAGTGGTGTACATGGCCATCGCTTCGGACTTGTTGGTATGGTAATAGGACGCGTCATGGCCCATTTCCGCGGTTCCGTCGGCCACCGCATCGAAGCAGGCAAGTGCCGGCACCAGTTCTCCCGCGGCGTAGAGCTTGACCTTAAGTCGCCCGTCCGACATCCGGGTGATGGAATCCGCCATCCGCTGCGTGCCCGTGCCCACCCCGGGCAGGCCGCGTGGCCAGCTCGTCACCAATCGCCACTCGCGCAGCCCCTGGGCGATGGCGGGCTTGGGCAGGGACGAAACAGTGCCGGCCGCGCCGGCCACCGTGCCGGCCACCGTGCCGGCCGCCGCGGTCTGGAGGAAATTGCGACGCTTCATGGACCTCTCCCAGCGGCGATTCCGGCCCGGACAAGAGGCCTGCCGCCTTTTGGTATTGTATTCACACAATATTAAAGGCTGCCCGCACGCCCCGGAGGAGGCGGCAACAAGCCCCGCAGGAAGGCTATTCCTCCTGCGCGCTTTGTCAATCCACTTTCCCGCCCGCGCATTTGCTGACACAATAGCCGCATGAGGCAAGCCGAGAGCCTATCGGATGGCGCCGACGAGAGGAATCAGGCACGACACGTTGGCCGCACCGGAAAGAAAAGGCAGTAGCGCATGACGCAAGCAATGGGCGACGTGGTGGAGACCCCCAGGGCCGATCCGCCCCTGGTGTTGGTGATAGACGACGAGGAGGCGATCCACTATTGGTTCAAATACGCGCTCAAGGCCACCGCCTGCGAGCTTGAGATGGCCGCCAGCGGCGAAGAAGGGCTGGAGAAGGCGGCGGCCCGGCGGCCCCAGGTGGTTTTCCTCGACCTCAGGATGCCCGGCCTCGACGGGGTGGAGACGTTTCACCGCCTGCGCCGCCTTTATCCCGATCTCGAGGTGCACATCGCCACCGCCTTCCACCCCGACTTTCTCGAGCCGCTCGAGCAGCTCTCAGCCGGGCCGGCGCGGTTCGGCGTGCTGAGCAAACCGATCGCGCCCGATCGCATCCGGGCGATCGTCGAGGCTCAACGGTCACCCGGACCAGCCTGAAAGCGGCGCGTTTCATCGCCGACATGACGGCGCGCATGTCGCGCACGCAATAACGGTCACTCAATGCAAACGGCATTCCTGGCGTGAGTTTCCATCTCCGCGTGAGGGCTATGGCGCACCAATCATTTGCACACTCGCTTGCAATCTATGACAGTCTACCGCAATTATTTCACCATTGGCGGACATTCGGAATATTCCAAGTGGGCACGACGTCGCGACAGCGGCGTCAATAACGTCACTGGTGGATTGCCGGAAGGGAGCCGGATGGCGGCAAATTGCCGCAGCATCCTGAGGCAACCGAGCCTGTGAGTCTAATGCACCTATATATCGACCAGTATATCGACCAGAGAACGTGCACGGACGCGGACGCGGGTTTATGCGGGCCTGAGGATGGCTTCTCTGGTCGCTGGTGCGCCACAGGGTGCGGCTAAAGACGCCAGGAGCCTGGAATATGACGACCAATGGCGATGACGCGGATTGCCGGCGTCGGTTCGCGGCGCTGGTAGCGAGCCGGGAGGACTGGCTGATCGCCCAGGTTTTGGCCTACGCCAAGGAGCAAGATTATATTCGTTATACCTCAACTTTGTTTGACACTTGGCGGATGTCAATTCAAGCTCTGTCGCGACCCTTGATGAATGTGTTGATGCGGGGCACGGACGATTTGGAGTTGGGACCGGACAGCGTGCCTGAGGACGCCCCCTGTGCGGCCTTTGGTGCGCTGGAGGCCCTCCGCCATCCTACCCGCGAAATCAGTCTGCCTGTGCTTCTTGGCCTGATTAAATGTTATGGTGATAGCTATTTCGACTTGATGGAGCAATTCGAGGCAAACGAGGAGGAACGCCGGGCCTGCCAGCGCCTGGTGCGCCGGTTCTTCGATCGGGTGGAAATCAGATTTTGCAGCGAGTGGTCCGGCCTCACGACCGCGGACCGCGAACTTAAGCTCGAGAAGGCCAACCGCAGCCTGACCAATGAAAAGAATAGATTGCTAACGATCTTCGAAGATCTGGAGCAGCCGGTCATCTTTTTTGAACGGGGTGGCGCGATCGGCCTGATGAACCGCGCCGCGGCCCAAGCCTTCGCCGGGCGGGAGAGC
>Ga0172367_10004609_pt1 | contig 17068 bp, 17 predicted proteins | sample Lak10m_FD_114542 | JGI IMG/M metagenome (GOLD analysis project Ga0172367, IMG submission 114542) | Freshwater microbial communities from Kabuno Bay, South-Kivu, Congo - kab_022012_10m | ecosystem: Environmental > Aquatic > Freshwater > Lake | place: Democratic Republic of the Congo: South-Kivu...
AAGCGCATCCGGCGAAGTCCCTCGTGCAATGCCGCCCGGTTCATCGTGCCCCCTTTGTTCAGGGCACTAAAACCGGACAACTCACGAGCTACAAAACCCGGACAGATCACGCGCTATCTACAGAGGCGCCAATCGTCGCTGGTCTTCACAGACGGCAGCGGGTAGCTTGCCGTCGACGGAATGGAGCCGAAAATGTCCAGACCACCATTTGGTGAGACCTTGATCGGGCCAGTCGCGGCCCTGGCGCTCGCTGCGACGCTGCCTCCGGCCGCGCTCGCCCAGCAGCCCGAGGCGGCCATCGCTTTTCTCGACAAGAACGGCGATGGGAAGTGTGACCTCAATGAATATCTGATGTTTCAGCAACCGCGGCTGGCCCAGTTTGACAAAGATGGCGATGGCGAGCTGAACCAGGGCGAGTTCAAGGAGTCGCTCCAGGGCAAATCAAGGCAAAACGCGCCTTTCGTGTTCCGGAACGCCAACGCCGAGGGCGGGCGAACGCTGACCCAAAGGGAGTTCCTTGGTTATCATGCCTGGGTCTTCAACACTGTCGTCGATTCCGACAAGGACGGGTTCATGTCGCCTCAGGAATGGTCAAAGGTCATGGCGGCCATCCGTTAGGCCGGTTGTTGTAGATGCGCGATTTTTCTCGCGCCGCAGACCCTGGCGTGGCATGGTGCGAGTCATCAGGAGCCACATATCGGAGGGTCGCGGCATGCGTGCTGCAAATCTATCCGGGGCGGGGTGGCTGACGATTGGCGCGGTGTGGCTCGCGGGTTGTTCTGCGATCCCGATACCGTTGACGGACATTTCGATACCGGTGCCGGGCCTTCCAGGGTTCGGGCAGGTCGAGGTCTCGTCTGCGATAGAACCAGTGGCAACCGCAGGTGCACCGACGATCGAAAGATCCGACGAGCCTCGGGGCGCGCCATCCACTGCGCAGTCGGAACGGCCAGCCTTCTTCGTTCAGTGGAAGGCGAACATGCCAGGCCTCACACAGAGGCCGCGCGTCGATGCATCCACCGCATTGCCGGTCTATCCCGAAGCCGCGGTGAGGCGGGAGGAGACGGGAGTCACCACGCTCGAATCCTGCGTGACGGTCGAGGGGCGCATGGTCGATGTGAAGCTTGCGCGTTCGTCCGGTTCGCCGGCGCTCGACAACGCAACGCTGGAGTGGGCCCAAAAGGCGAAGTTCGCGCCGGCGGAGTTCAATGGTCAACCGATGGCGGTTTGCGGCTATCGCCTCGATTATGAGTGGCGCGTCACCAAGCGTTAGGCGGTCTCAGGACGGCATCGCCCTCAGCGCGGCGATCAAATCGCTCATGTCCTCTGGTGGATCGCGCTCGAAACGCAGTGACTTGCCGGTGATCGGGTGAACGAAGCCCAGGACGGCCGCGTGCAGCGCCTGTCGCGGGAAGGCCTTTGCCGTGGCTGTGGCGCGCTCGAAGGCCGGGCCCTTGCCATGGGCGCGAAGCCAGCGGTGTTTGCCATAGGTCTGGTCGCCGAGGACGGGGGCGTGGATGTGCGCCATGTGCACGCGGATCTGGTGTGTGCGCCCGGTCTCAAGGATGCACTCGACCAGCGCCGCTGCAGGCTGAGTTCCTGTCTCGTCAAGGCGGCCGTAGGTTTCAAGCGCGCGGTAATTGGTGATCGCCAGCTTGCCCTGCGGCGCGTCGTTCTCCTGGCTTGAATCGTCGGACCAGTGGTCGGCGCGGAAGTGCTTCTCACGCATCACCGCCATCTTCTTCCTGTCGTTGGGCGAGCGTCCGATATTGGTTTCGATGCGCCCAACCAGCGGACGAGGCGCGCCGCGCGTGACGGCGAGGTAAGCGCGCTCGATGTCGTGAGCGGCGAACATGGCCGTAAGGGCAGTGTGGGCGGCTTCGGATTTGGCCGCGACCATGACGCCGGAGGTATCCTTGTCGAGGCGGTGGACGATCCCGGGACGGGCGACACCGCCGATGCCGGTGAGGTCGCGACCGCAGTGGAAAAGCAGGGCGTTGACCAGTGTCCCGCGCTCGGATCCGCCAGCCGGGTGAACGACCAGGCCGGGCGGCTTGTTGACGATGATGAGGTGCCTGTCTTCGAACACGATATCGAGCGGAATTTCCTCCGCCTCCGGCTCGGCGGAGACCGGCGCAGGGAGTTGGATCAAATAGGTCGTTCCTGGAACCACCTTCGCGCTGGCGTCAGTCGCGGGCAGCCCGTTTGCCGTGACGCGGCCTTCCTCGATCAGCGCGCGCAGGCGCGATCGCGACATGCCGGTTCCCGCATCCGCAAGCCATTTGTCGAGGCGCGTGCCCGCGGCTTCCGCCGGGGCGACAAGGGTGAGGGGTGAAGGCAGGTCTGACGTCATGCTTTCGTCGCGATGCGCTGCGAGGTAGGGATGAGTTTGAAGTTGTTGGCACCTAACCCGGCGGGGAGGATAAATCCATGTCCAGGCTGACGCGGCGCGGCGCGCTCGGATTGGGAGTGGCGGGTCTGGGGGCTGCGGCCTGCACAACGACGGCGGGAGACGTGGCGAATGCCAAAGGCGCCTTCCGGCACGGTATCGCCTCGGGCGATCCAACGCAGACCAGCGTGGTGATCTGGACACGGGTGACGCCCGAAGCCGATGGTCCCGTCGCGGTGGCGTGGGGTGTGGCGCGCGACTCCAGTTTCCAGGATGTCGTGAAGCGCGGCACGTTCAACACCGGGCCGGAGCGGGATTACACGGTCAAGGTTGACGTGCAGGGGTTAGAACCGGGCCAGCTTTACTACTACTGGTTCTCGATCGGCCGAACGGCCTCGCCCGGAGGCGCGACGCGGACGCTGCCGGCAAGCGGGGTCGCCGACTATCGCATGGCCGTGGTGTCGTGCTCCAACTGGCCGTTCGGGTATTTCAACGCCTATCGCGAGATCGCCAAGCGTGGGTCGCAAGGCAAGATCGACGCCGTGGTCCATCTTGGCGACTACATCTACGAGTACGGCGCAACCGGCTATGGCAGCGCCGTGGGCAAGGAGCTCGGCCGCAACCATGAACCTAGCCATGAGATTGTGACGCTGGCCGACTACCGGACGCGTCATGCCCAGTACAAGTCGGACCCCGACCTGCAGGCGGCGCACGCGGTGGCGCCGTGGTTCTGCACCTGGGACGATCATGAATCGACCAACAACTCCTATCGGACCGGCGCGGAAAATCATCAGATCGAGACGGAAGGCGCGTGGAGCGCGCGCAAGTCTGTTGCGGTGCAGGCCTACCTCGAATGGATGCCGGTGCGCGATCCGGAAGCGGGACGGGCGCGCGAGGCGATCTGGCGCAGGTTCGAGATCGGCGATCTCGCAACGCTTTTCCTGCTTGAAAGCCGGCTCGTCGGTCGCGGCGAGGACCTAACGTTCGATGAGATCTTCCTCGCCGCGGATGTCGACCGTCCGGCGATCGTCGACAGGTTGAAGCAGAAGATCAATGATCCGGCGCGCACCATGCTGGGGTCGGAGCAGGAGGCGTGGTTGGCTGACGGGCTGAAGCAGTCCGCTGGAGCCGGCAAGAAGTGGCAGGTGCTCGGCAACCAGGTGACGATGGCGAAGGTACAGATGCCCGACCTGCAGCGCCATCTGACGCCCGAACAATACGCAACCGTGCCGCAGGGGGCCAAGAGGTTCTATTCAACCGCGCGGTGGGGCCTTGAATGGAATCTCGATGCCTGGGCCGGTTTCCCGGAGGCGCGTGAGCGCCTCTACCAGGCGGCCAAGGCGGCGAATGCGCGTCTGGTGACGCTGACGGGCGATACCCATACCAGCTGGGCCAACGAGCTTCACGATGCGTCGGGCCAGAAGCGCGGCGTCGAGTTCGGCTGCACCTCCGTGACGTCGAACGGGGCAGGCGACAACCTGCCGCTGGAGGAACTGAACTGGCTCATGGCGGAAGCCAATGACGAGGTGCTGTACTACAACGCCTTTTCAAAGGGTTTCACCGTCGTGATACTGACAGCCGACCAGGTTGAGGCGGAGTTCGTCAAGGTTTCGACCGTCCGGTCTCGGGACTATTACGCCAGCACGGACGCAAAATTCCTTGTCCGGCCAAGCGAAACCGGCGGCATGGGCGGCCTTCAGCGTGTGATGGGCTGAGTCGTTCGGATCGTCCGGAATGCCCTACGATAACCTCTGAAAACCCTAACGTTTTCGGGGACTCAGGCAGGATGGAAAGGCGCCATTAACGCGGGGCGTCCTAGATAATGGTTCCACGTCGCTTGCCGGCAGGGGACCTGAACTTGTCGCACCCGTCCAAATCGGACACCAACGCCTTGCTGGAGCAGCTGGCCGCGCTCGGCATTGCCGCGGTGAGCGTGCGCGAGGACGATGCGGTCGGCGGCGCAAACGGTCCTTTCTTCCAGCTGACCGGACTCGCGCCCGAGACGATCATCGGGCAGCGCCTGCTGGACGTGCTGGAAACAGGTGCAGCAGAGCACAAGGCATTCGGCGGCGACGGTTCGGTCTACCGTTTCAGGACGGCGCGCGGCGATCGCTGGCTGAAACCGCGGCCGGGTCGCAGCGCGTCGGAGGGTATAACCACGCTGACCGACGTGACCAGCGAGTGGAGCATGCTCGGCAAGCTGGTGGGTGCAATCGATGTGCGCGACCGGCTGATGCGCGATGCGGACATCGGCATCTTCCGCTACAATCCCGATGACGGCACGCTGCAGTTTTCCGAGGCGCTGGTGCGGCGCGGCGAGGAGTTGCCAGGTTATCACATCTCCGAAGTTGTGAAAGACCTTCACCAGGACGATGTGGAGAAGGAAGCTCAGGCGCGCGAGCGGCTTGCGCGTGAAGGCGGGACGGCGACACTTCACCTGCGCCGGCGCAAGGCAGACGGCGCCTGGCGGCACACGCTGGTGCAGTTCTGCTCAGGCCGGAAGCTGAGGTCAGGGAAGTTCGAGATCTTCGGGCTTTCGCAGAACATCACCGAACTGGTCGACGCGCGCGATCAAGCTGCCGTGATGCACGATCGTCTGGAGATCGCGATGAGCGCTGCCAGCGCCGGCGTCTACGAGATCGACCTTCGTTCGTCCGAGCGCTGGACCTCGCCCCAATATCAGGCCCTGGCGGGCAGGGAGGCGCTCACACGGCATGCGGTCATGCCATTCGGCATGTATCATGACGAAGACATCGCAGCGGTGAAGGAAAGCTGGGAGCGCAGCCTTCGCTCGCGCGGCGTCGAGTCGATCGATACGCGGCTCTATCGCACCGATGGCACCGAGCAGTGGGTGCGCATGTTCATGCGCGTGCAGCGCAACGAGCACGGCGTTCCGGTTCGCGCTGTCGGCTTGATGTTGGATATCCAGCAGCAGAAGGCGCAGGAGCTGGCGCTGATCGAGGCCAAGAAGCAGGCCGAGGCCGCCACGATTGCGAAATCCAACTTCCTTGCGTCGATGAGCCACGAAATCCGCACCCCGCTCAACGGCGTGCTCGGCATGGCTCAGTCGCTGGTGAATGACGGTCTACTGGCCGACCAGCTTGAGAAAGTCGATATCATCCTGGAGTCCGGGCGCACGCTGACAGCGTTGCTTAACGATGTGCTGGATCTCTCCAAAATCGAGGCTGGCAAGATCGAGATCGCCTGTACCGACGGGCAGCTGTCAGTTGCGCTGGACCGGCTGCGCCAGCTCTTCCTGTCAAAGGCGGTCGAGCGTGGGCTCAAGATCGATCTAACGATCGCGCCAGGCATGCCGGCGATGCTGCATTTCGATCCGGTGCGCGTGCGCCAGTGCGTTGGCAACCTGCTTTCCAACGCGATCAAGTTCACCGAGCGCGGGCATGTCAGGGTCCATGTCGTTTCGGAGGAAGCCGAGCCGGGCAAGTGGCGGATCACCGTCGCCGTGAAAGACACGGGCATCGGCATGACACGCGACGTGATGAACCGCCTCTTCACGACCTTCACACAGGCGGATGCGACTATCTCGCGACGGTTCGGCGGTTCGGGTCTCGGCCTTGCGATCACGCGCCAGCTTGCTCGCCTGATGGGCGGGGATGTGACGGTGGAGAGCGAGCCCGGCGTCGGTTCTACTTTCACACTGACCTTTATCGCGGACGAAGTTGCAGAGCAGGGCGCGACGCGGCCGGCCGATCCTTTCGTCGCGGGGAAAAGCGAAAGCCAGCTCCGCAACCTGCGCGGCATCAAGATCTTGTTGGTCGACGACAATGCGGTGAACCGGCAGGTGGTGAAGCTGTTCACGGCGCAGCTGGGCGCCCGCTTTGTGGAGGCGGTGAACGGCCAGGAAGCACTGGATCGGCTGCGCGAGGAGCCCTTCGACATTGTGCTGCTCGACGTGCACATGCCGGTGATGGACGGCAAGGAAGCGATCAAGCGCATCCGGGGATCGCGCGAGTCGTGGGCCGACCTGCCGGTGATTGCGCTGACCGCCGACGCGATGAGCGGCGACCGCGAGCGCTATCTCGCGCTTGGCATGACAGACTATGTCTCCAAGCCGTTGGATCAGCGCGAGCTGACCGACAAAATCGCGCTCGCGATGGGCGAACGCAGGCTGCTGAGCGCGGTAGCTTAGGGCTTCAGCACCACGCGGCCAACAATAGTGCCTTCGCGCAGCTGATTGAGCGTGCGCTCTGCATGATCCAGCGGGCGCATCTCCACCGGGATGGGCGCGATCTTGCCCGCGCGCACCAGCTCCATCATCTCACGCGTCTCGCCGAGCGGGCCGGTGTAGGAGCCAACGATCGAGTACGGCCGCCCCGGAAAGGACGGGATCGGGGCGGCGAACTTGCCGCCAAACAAGCCGACCACCACGATCTCGCCGCCGCGCCGGATCGCGCCGTTGGCGAAGTTGAGCGAGGGTGTGGAACCGACAAAATCCACGGCTGCTGCGACACCGCCGCCCGTGTCGAGCTTGAGCTTCTTCAGTGCGTCGGCGTCCTTGGAATTGTAGACGGCGTGGGCGCCCGCGGCCATCGCGGCGTCGAGCTTCTTCGGATCAATGTCGCAGCCGACGATCCTGTTGCTGGGGAACATGGCGCGCGCAAACTGCAGGCCCATCATGCCGACGCCGCCTAGGCCAACGATGGCGATGGACTCGCCTTCATAGGCCGTGCGCACTTTCTTCAGCGCCGAGAACGCCGTGATGCCTGAGCACATGTACGTGGCCGCGAGGCCTTCCGGCACGCCGGTGGCGTCTAGCAGATACTTCGGATGTGGCACGAGTACGTATTCAGAATAGCCGCCGGCGACCTGGATGCCGAGCTGGCGTGGCTTAGCGCAGATATGCTCCTGGTCGCGCTTGCAGGTGGCGCACTCGCCGCAGCCGATCCACGGAAAGACGACGAAGCGCTGGCCGACCTTGCGCCCTTCGAGCAGGGCCTGTGCGCCGGGGCCGACCGCGGAGAGCGTGCCTTCAATCTCGTGGCCAAGCGTATGCGGCAGCGTGCGGCCCTTCGACCAGTCGAGCTTGTCGCCGTCGCCGAGATCGACATGGCCATCCTGGAGATGGACGTCGGAATGGCAGACGCCGGAATGCGTGATCTTCACGACGACTTCCGTGCCGGTCGGCGTCGGGATGTCGGAGGTGACCTCTTCAAGCGGCTGGCCGTACGCGACGATGGCCTGGCTCTTCATGGGCATGCTCCTCCGCAGGTGTCGGCTTGCGTTACCACGCCTGCGGAAGATGGGAAGTCCTGTGGCGAGCCAATTGGCCGGATCGACCCGCAAGTTCAGCTTGCAGCTGGCGGCTCGCTTTCGGGCCGCGATGCGACTTTTTCCGCCGGGTAAGACTGCGGTCGTGGGCCGATGCATTTCATCAGCAACTTAGCGCGATCCTCGGGGGCGAAATCGCCCTGCACGAGTTCATCGAGTGAGAGGATGGGCTCGGGTTCGACGGGCGTCTCAATCTGCGCGGGGGCTGGTGTGGCGTTTGCCGGTTGCGATGTCTGGGCGAGTGTGGGCGAAGAGAGCAGGATCGAAATCACAATCGCGATCCCGGTGATTGCAAGTTCGCGTTTCATGGCCTTCCCCATTTACGTCTGCAATGGAGACAGGCTCGCGCCGGCATGCGGCGGATTACCGGCGTAAATTGGGGAGATGCTGGGGCGAAAGATTAACTCAGGACGCCTTCACGACTGCGGCGCCGCCTTCGCCAGATACTGCCAGAGCTTCTCGTTGAAGTCGCGATCAGGCGCGGCTTGTCCCGTGCGCACGACGATGAGGTTCATGGACGGCACGACGAACAGCTTGCGGTCCTGAGCACCGAGCGCCGAAAGCGTGTCGGTCGGCGCCGACGGGATGAGGCGGCCTTCGCGACGCGGTGTGTTGGGGCCGGGGTTCAGTGAATAGGCGCTGTCGTTGAGCCACCAGAGACGGCCATAGGCCGGATTGGTGGCGGTGGATTTGAACATCGCATCGAGCTGCGCTTGCGAGATCAGCTGGGCGCCGCTGGCCGCGCGGCCGCGGTCAAGCACGACCTGACCCATGATGGCGAGGTCACGCGGCGTGGTGACGAGACCTGTGGGATTGCCGACATCGCTGAAGGCGCCGGGACGCTGTTCCCAGCCGGTGTCGTGCATACCGGCAGGTTTTGTGAACCAGAGCTGCGTGAGCGTGCGGAGATATTCGCCGGATGCCTTTTCGAGCACTGGCTTGAGCTTGGCGTAAGCCGGCGTGTTGTAGAAGAAGCGCTCGCCCGCGGCAGCTTCAAAGGTGAGGTTCTCCCTGAGACCGGAATTCATCTCCAAGAGGTGGCGGATTGTGATGGCGGCTTCCTGGGCCGCCGCCGCCTTGGTCCAGCCGGCGCCGAGATAGGCCGACACGGGCTTCTCAATGTCGATCAGCCCCTTGTCGACGCCGATGCCGACGAGAACGGCGATGAGACTCTTCTGTTGCGAGGCGACATCCTCGCGCAGAACGCCGCCGGACCTTTCCCCGTGGACGAAGTTGGCGCGGAAGAGCTGTGACGCCTCGTCATCCGGCAGAGGCCAATTGTGCTCGGCGATCACCTTGCGGTCCTGGATGATCAGGAAACCGGTCGTCTTCTGCGAGCGCGCATAGGTAGCGGCTTCGGCGAGCGCGATCGCATTCCAGTTGGCCTGCGTTGTTGTTGCGGGCGGCGGCTGCGGCGTGGCGGTGGAACAGCCCGCGAGAGCGATGGCGGCTGCGACAAGCGCGATCCTGAGCATGGGCCTATCCCTTCTTCAACCCGTCGGCTGTGACGATGCGATAGAAGCATGCGCGCCGACCCGTGTGGCAGGCAGCGCCCGCCTGGCGGACCTTCAGGAGCACGGCGTCCTGATCGCAATCGACACGGATTTCGACAATGTGCTGCTCGTGGCCCGACGTGTCGCCCTTGCGCCAGAGCGCCTTGCGCGAGCGCGACCAGTAGACCGCGCGGCCCGTGTCGATCGTCTGCTGCAGCGCCTCGGCGTTCATCCACGCCAGCATCAGCACTTCCCTAGACTCCTCATCCTGCGCAATTGCAGCGACGAGACCGTCGGCGTCGAACTTCGGACGCAGCTCGACCGTCTCGTCCTGCGCAGAACCGGAAAGGGGCGGGGGGAAGGTCATGGCTTCGCGAACAGGATCGACATTTCGGCGATGACCGGTTGCGCCGCCAGAACTTCGGCGCTGTCGGAGCGGAAGCTCTTTTCGGAGTCGCCTGAGAGCGCAGCGACAGCCGCTTCCGGGGCGCCTGGACCGGCATCGAGCGCGAAGCTGACACGGCAGCCCGCGTTCTCCGCGCCCGCCAGACGGCCGCCCAGGAAGTTCGACACCTCGCCATGATTGTGGTTCTCGAACGCCGTCATCATGAAGGGCCCTCCATTGGCGCGCTCGATGTCGGCGATGCTCGAGCCGAGGAGCAGGCCTTCGGGACCGACCCAGAGCGACTCCGGCCCGCCTGAAACGCGCGCGCCTTCGGGCGTGCCCGACTTGTCGCCGAACCACAGCACTTCGGCGCGCATGGAGGGGTCGTCCGGCCACATCACGATCGCGTCCATCTCGCTGTCGACCCACGGGACCTTCTCCTCGCGAACCACGTCGGCGCCGTGATCCGCGATGAGCGAGGCTTTCGTCGTCGCGGCGCTGAACATGGCGTCGGGCTCACACGACATTTTCGGGACCAGTGGACCGCCATGCCCGCCTTCGTCCGCCGCTTCGGCAACTGGCGCGTCGGCCGCCTGCGGCGCAGGCGATTGCGGCGAGCAGGAAGCGATTGCGCACGCTGCCAGGGCGATCGCGCTGATGGAAAGACGGCAAGTCATGCAAGGTCCCCTCAATGTCGGCCCGGGCTGGCGGGCAGGCGAGTAAGAGCGCAGCTGGGACCAAATGTCGATAATACGGCGCCTTGAAACCTGCAGGAACGGAAAGCAGGGTCGCCGAATGAGGATGATGATGGGCCGGCGGATTGCGTGTGCCGCTGCAACGGCGCTTGCGGCTTGCACCAGCGCTCCAAGGTACACGCATACGTCGCTATCCGAGGACGACATTACCCGCCTTACCCGCAATGCCTGCCCGCCGCTTGGGTGGGGACGAGCCCGACTCGACGCGCTGAAAGCGGATGGATTTGAGATCGTGGACGCACAGGAAAGGCAAACCTTCGCCAAAGGGATCACAGCCTGCCTCGGCTCACCTGATCCTGCACTACGCGACGGCATCGCCTACGAAGCGTTGGTCACGCTCTTGCGCGAGCGACAGCTTGATGCGTACACGATGCGTGCGCTGCTGGTCGACCTTACTGCGCGGTTGACCTCACCTGATCCGTTGGGCGTTGAACAGCCGTTTGCCGCGCTGGCGCTATCGGAGGTTGCACGTGCGGATGGGCTCGAGGCCTTCCTGACAAACGCCGAGCGAATGAAGCTGCTGGTCGATGCGCAGCAATGGTTCATCAACATCTCGGACTACCGGGGATTTCGCGATGGCGAGGGCTGGCGTCATGCGGTGGCGCATGGGTCGGACCTGCTGATGCAGCTGGCGCTCAATCCGAAGATCGATGGCGAAGGCGTGCGGTTGATCGTGGCGGCGATCGGCGTTCAGGTCGCGCCGGAAGGCCATGCCTACATTCACGGCGAGAGCGAGCGGCTGGCGCGCGCCATCCTGTTTGCGTCGCATCGTGGCGCGATGGACGAGGCGGGCTGGACTGCCTGGCTCGAGGCGGTGGCCACGCCTAAGGATGCGGAGACCGTGTATGCAAGCGAGGCGGGGCTTGCCTGGCGGCACAACACGCTGAGTTTCCTGCGCGCGCTCTACATCGAGGTGGTCGTCGGCCCCTACCCGGAAGACGATGTGCTGCGTCCCGGCCTCGAAGCGGCACTGGAGGCGATGCCGTTACGCCAACGGCATCGGGGCTCTGGCGTGTTGCCCCGGATTCGCTAGTGTTGCGCCGTTCTGGCGTGGGTGGCGATCTTGAAGCGTTTTGTGGTGTGTTTTGACGGCACGTGGCAGAAGTTGCGCCAGCCGAGGCCGACCAATATCGCAATCATCGCGCGCAGCGTGGCGCACACCGACACCCAGGCGGATGGATCGAAGGTCCCACAGATCGTCCTCTATAGCCAGGGCGTTGGCTCCAATGTCGATGCGCTCGGCAAGGATGGCTTTCTCGACGGATTCAGCGAAGGCCTCAACCGCGTTCTCGGCGGCGTGTTCGGGGAGGGACTCGAGGATGCGATCGTCGAGACCTATCTGCGCCTCGCCTTCAACTATGAGGACGGCGACGAGATCTACGTCTTCGGCTTTAGTCGCGGCGCGTTTTGTGCGCGCAGTTTTGCGGGACTGGTGGGGTGCGCTGGCATCGTGAGCCGCATGCATGCTGAAAAGGCATGGGACGCCTTCCGGCTCTATCGCGCCAATCCGGGCCGCAATGCCACGAAGTTCGAGCGCGAGGACTATGAGCGGGCGCGGCGCGATTTCCGCGCCAGCTATGGCAAGGGCAAGCGCGCAGCGGACGGCACGCGCCTCAAGTCCGACGAGGCGCCAAAGATCACCTATCTGGGCATTTTCGACACGGTGGGCCAGCGGGGCGTGCCCAGCGCGCTGGGCGGGCTGGCGGCGATGTTCAACAAGCGCTTCGGCTTCCATGACATGCAGATCGGGCAGAGCGTACTGTCGGCGCGCCATGCGGTCGCGGTGGACGAGAACCGGCTCGGTTTTCCGCCGACGTTGTGGGAAGGCGTGGACGAGGCGAACCAGCGGCCACACTGCGAAGGCCGGCAGCGCTACGCCCAGCGCTGGTTCATCGGCACGCACGGCGACATCGGCGGCGGCGAGGGCTCCCCGCTGTCCGCAGCCCCGCTGAAATGGGTTGCCGAGGGTGCTGCCGATTGTGGGCTGCGCTTCTATGGAACGTACGGTGAGGATGAATCGCCTCTGAGTGCGGTGGTGCGCGAGGCTGGGCTTGTGTTCAACGGTCGTATCTCGCGGCCGCGCTTCTGGGATTCACTCTCGCCAATGAATTATCCGTTCGCATCGCGCCGTATCTGGGCGGCGAAGTCACGCAAGGAGGCGCCGACACAGGACTTTGCGGCGAACGTGCTCGACCCGTCGGTGGTCCAACGTCTGGCCGCGCCTGATCTCAAGCCCCGCTACAGCCCGGCGCCCCTGAAGCCGTTCGTTCCGGTGCTCGTCCCGGCGCCGCCCAAACCTACAAAGAAGGGCAAGACGAAGCCGATGAAGGCCGAGAAAAAGGCGGCGGAGTAGGCTCGCGCCTGCCCGCGCGGGTCGGTTGGACGAAGCTCAACGTGTGCGGGAGGGAGCATGAGCGACCAACGTCGCGACTATGCGATCCTCGTGCGGCTCTACATGCGCGAAGAGGCCGAGGTGATGGCCTCGGCCTTGCGCGCGGAGGGCATCGATGCGTTCGTTGCTAACTCGCAGCACGCCTATTTCGACTGGCACTACATTATCGCTCTTGGCGGTCTTCAGGTCATGGTGCCCCATGAGAAACTGCAGCACGCGCAGGACTTCGTTGCCGCTCTCCTGGCGGAGGCGCCGGCGGAGCCAGTACCCGATCCGGAAGGAGAGCCGGTCAGTAGGGGCGATCGTTGGAAGCTATGGGCGATCATCGCCGGGTATTCCGGACTGTTGGTCTACGCGCTCTGGCTGAACACCCGCGATCCAATACGACCGGTCGATTTCGCTCCGACCACTGTCGCGACAGCGCTCTTCTCGGCCCCGGCCGGTCTTTCGGCGCCAGAGCGAGAAGCCGTGCTTCTGGACTACTGCCTGGACTATCCGGGGCATCGCGTCCGCACGCCCGGCGATCCCCTGAGCGATATCATCGAGTGCGGCGACATCCTGTTCCGGAACTAGGAAACCCTACCGCCCCGCGAGCCTCAGGAAACGCTCGCGCAGTTCCTTGTCCGATCGAAACACACCCGAGAACTGCGTTGTGATCGTCGAGACGTTGGGGTGATGCACGCCGCGCGTCGTCATGCATTCGTGCTTGGCGTCGATCATCACGGCGACGCCTTCGGGCTTCAGCACGTCCTGGATGGCATGGAGGATCTGCGAAGTCATCGTCTCCTGCGTCTGAAGACGCTTGGAGTAGATTTCCACGACGCGGGCGATCTTGGAAATGCCCACCACATTGTCGAGCGGCATGTAGGCGACGAACGCCTTGCCGAGGAACGGCGCCATGTGGTGTTCGCAGTGCGACTCCACATCGATGTCGCGCAGCATGACGATATCGTCATAGCCCTTCACGTCGTCGAAGGTGCGGGAGAGGTATTCGCGCGGGTCTTCGCGATAGCCTTTGAACCATTCCTCGTAAGCGTCGACGACGCGGCCGGGCGTGTCGATCAGGCCTTCACGCTTAGGATCATCTCCCGCCCAGGCGATAAGCGTGCGGACGGCGTCCTCGGCTTCATCGCGGGACGGGCGATTGAACGGCTCGCCCCCGGCCTTGGCCTTGCCCTTGATCGCGGCGTCCATGGCCGGGTCCTTCCGTTACTGGGGCGAAAACTCCGCCCGGGCATCACGACGCCCTTGAAAATACAACCGCTCGGGCCCTGATTGATCGGTCCCGGCGTGCGTGACACATAGGCGCCTCGCGCGGAAACGCCAACTGATATCGCCTGAAAACCCTGATTCAAACTTCCTAACGGAACGAAAAGACCGGTCTATGGACATCCGTCTCCACAACACGCTGAGCCGCGAAAAGCAGGTCTTTTCGCCGCAAAACCCGGAGCGGGTGACAATGTATGTCTGCGGGCCGACGGTCTATTCCTACGCCCATATCGGCAATGCCCGGCCCCCGGTAGCCTTCGACGTGCTGTTTCGCCTGCTGCGGGCGAAATACGGGGCGGAGCACGTGGTCTATGCCGCCAACATCACCGACGTGGACGACAAGATCATCGCTGCCGCGGCGGAATCCGGCCGGCCGATCGCCGAGATCACAGCGCATTTCGAGCGCATCTATCGCGAGGACATGGCCGCGCTTGGCGTGATCGAGCCGACGCATCGGCCGCACGCGACGGAACACATTGCGGGCATGGTCGAGATCATCGGGACGCTTGTCGATAAGGGCCATGCCTATCCGGGCAAGGACGGGGTTCTCTTTCACGTGCCGTCGATGTCGGACTACGGCAAGCTATCGGGCCGATCGCGCGACGACATGGTGGCGGGCGCACGCGTGGAGGTTGATGCGGGCAAGCGCGATCCGGCCGACTTCGCGCTGTGGAAGGCCGCTAAGCCGGGAGAGCCTGCGGAGGCGCGCTGGCCCTCGCCTTGGGGAGAGGGCAGGCCGGGCTGGCATATCGAGTGCTCGGCGATGGCGAAGGCGGTGCTCGGCGAGACGATCGACATCCACGCCGGTGGGCTCGACTTGATCTTTCCGCACCATGAGAACGAGATCGCGCAGAGCGAGTGCGCGCATGGCAAGCCGATGGCGCGCTACTGGCTGCACAATGGCTTCCTGTCGATGGACTCAGAGAAGATGTCCAAGTCGCTCGGCAATGTGAAGCTGGTGCACGATCTCCTCAAAGAGTGGGACGGCGAAGTATTGCGGCTTGCGCTCATGTCCGGTCACTACCGCCAACCGCTCGATTTCACCGGGGCGTTGCTGGAGCAGAGCAAGGCGACGCTGGACCGGCTCTACAACGCAATGCGCCGGATGAAGGATGCGGCGACGGAAAGCGTCGGTGCACCCGCGGGCATTGTTGCGGCGCTGTGCGACGATCTCAACACGCCGCTGGCTCTGGCCGAACTTTCGGCATTGGCGACTGCCGCGAACAAGGCTGAGCCGCCTGAATGGTCGCGGATTAAGGGTGAGATGCTGGCGGCCGGTGCGCTGCTAGGCCTGCTGCAACGCGACCCCGATGACTGGGCGCGCGGTGATGCTTCCGATGCAGCGCGAATCGATGCTCTCGTGGCGGCGCGAGTGGCGGCTCGCAAGGCGAAGGATTTCGCCGCAGCCGACCGCATCCGAACGGAACTCGCGGCCGAGGGGATCGAGATCATGGACGGGGCCGCAGGTTCGACATGGAGGCGCATCTGAGCGCGCCTCCGGACATCGACAAATCGCATCTCGGCGCCACAGGCGAGCCCACGTCGCAGGTGTTGCTGCGCGCCGTGCGCGGCGAGAGCGACAAGGTGTCCGTCAAGGAGATCCTCGATGCGCTCGATGCGCGATCGTTTGGTCTTGCCGTGCTGCTCTTCTCTCTGCCTTCCGTCGTGCCGATGCCGCCCGGCGTGCCGACCGTGGTGGGGATCATCCTGCTCATCGTCGCGGTGCAGATGGTGATCGGGCGCGAGGACCTGTGGTTGCCTGGCATTCTCTCTAAGCGCGAGTTTGACCGGAAGGCGCTGGTCGGCGCATTCGAGGGGCTGGCGCCAAAGCTGGCGTTGATCGAGCGCGTGATGAGGCCGCGCCTGCTGTTCGTTACAGGACGCGTCGGCGCCGTGTTCATCGGCGTGATCGTCCTGATCATGGCGGTGGTGCTGATCCTGCCCCTACCACCGGGCGGGAATTTCCCGCCGGCGCTCGCCTGCGCCGTGCTGGGCTTGGGGCTGGCGCAGCGCGACGGCTTCCTGGTGTTGGTGGGGCTGGTGGTTTCTGCGCTTGCCCTGGTCGCCGTTTCCTATGTGACGCTGCTCTTCATCCAGCAGCTTCCAGCGCTGCTCGACTGGCTCGGCGGACTTTTCGGCATGTCGCCGGTTTGACGCCGTGACAGCGCGGACTATGCTTCGCGCAATCTGTTTGGGTGGCTGTTCGGGAAAGGCATGCACATGAGGCTTGCTTGCGTGAAACTGGCCGGTGTTGGCGTGCTGGCGCTTGCGATGGCGGCCTGCTCGTCCACGATCGTCAACACGGGGGGGCCGCGCCCGCCCCAGGGGCCTGGCCCAGCCGGCACCAATTTCGGCTTCTGGGACCGTGACGCGGAAGGCGCCGTCGACCAGGATTTTCGGCGCTTCATCTCCGGCCGCTGGCAGGGCGGGCAGGAGGCCGAGGCGCAGAAGGTGTTCGAGGCGGATGGCTTCACCTGCCGCGATGGTAACAGGCCCGATGGTGCGCCTGTGCCGTTGCTGGAATGCGAGCGGGTCTATTCGGTGAACGACAACGTGCATTCGTGGATCGTGAAATTCTGGCCGAACCAGCCCCGGCCGGAATCCCACTATATTCGCCTGCACATGCGTGATCCGAACCGCACCTACAATGACAGCGGGAACTGAGCACTGATGAGCTATGTGCTGGTCCCTCACGAAACGCCCGGCGAGGGGCTCATCCGCATCATCCGGGAACAGGTAGAGAAACTGTCCGCCGAATGCGCCGAGGCCGAACAGGAATCGGCCGCCTTCGCGCACAAGGCGCGCGTCCGCTGCAAGCGAATTCGCGCGGCGCTGCGGCTTGCTCGTCCCCTGATGAAGGGCAAGGTCTTCAATCGCGAGAACAGGTGGTGGCGTGATCAAGCACGGCTCCTGTCCGATCTGCGCGATGCCGGGGCGAGGCTTGAAGCGCTGGAAACCCTGCGGCCTTTCCTGGTGTCGCGTATTGGCGCCGACGTGACACGCCGGCTGGAGGAGCGCTTCCAGAAGCAGCGCGGCGCCGTCGACGCTCGCGAAGCGATCGCAGCCTTCACGGCGGGGCTGGATGCGCGCGCGGAC
>Ga0172367_10004614_pt1 | contig 17055 bp, 13 predicted proteins | sample Lak10m_FD_114542 | JGI IMG/M metagenome (GOLD analysis project Ga0172367, IMG submission 114542) | Freshwater microbial communities from Kabuno Bay, South-Kivu, Congo - kab_022012_10m | ecosystem: Environmental > Aquatic > Freshwater > Lake | place: Democratic Republic of the Congo: South-Kivu...
CAGCCCATGAAAGATATCTGGCGTTTATTTCAAAAGGGAAATGTGTATAGCGAAACGAGCAGCTTTATTTTCAGGATTGCCCCTGATATTTATTTTGCCTCGGTGGTTATTGCGCTGATGCTCATTCCGTTTGGCGACCAAAAAGGAATATTCTCGTTTACCGGCGACTTTGTATTTTTTGCCTACATTCTGGCTGTCGGCAAATTTTTCAACATCATTGGCGCTTTGGATACCGGGAGTAGTTTTGAAGGGATGGGCGCCAGCCGCGAAGCATTGTACTCGCTGCTTGCAGAGCCGGCTTTTTTCATTTTAATGGGTTCGTTTGCGCTTTTAACGGGGTACACTTCGTTTTACGATATTTTTACCAGCATTCATTTTGGCTCGTACATTTCGTACGCAATCGGAGCGCTGGCATCCTTTGTTTTTGTACTGATTGCCATGATTGAAAACAGCCGGATGCCTGTGGATGACCCGACAACCCATCTCGAACTGACGATGGTACACGAAGTGATGATTCTCGATAACAGCGGCTTCGACCTGGGATTGATTTTTTATGCCACCCACCTCAAATTTGCCATGTATGGCGCCATTATCGCCAATCTGTTTTTAACTCCCGGGAAGGAATGGTTTTATTCCATCCCGATATTTATTGCGGTGCAAATTCTTTTTGCTATGGTAGTTGGAACAATTGAATCGTTTATGGCCCGATTCAGGATGAGCCATAACCCGCAGTTTATTTTTGCGCTCACCTCTATTTCGCTGCTGATATTTCTGACTGTGCTGTTGATAGTGGGAAAATTTATATAATAATGAAAATGCTATGATAAATATATTGCTCATCACATTTGCCATCAGCCTCATTTACATCGGAATTGCCAACCGGCTTTCTACTGTAATCAATATTCTTGCGTTTCAGGGAGTTATTCTTTTCGGGGTGTCGTTTATCGAGCTCATTCAAATCAGCACGGTCAACCTGATATTTATTCTTTTCGAAACCATCGTTTTTAAAACCATCGCCATCCCGATATTTTTGAAAAATGTCATCAAAAAAAACAACATTGTACGCGAAGCCGAACCCTTCGTCCCCGATTTTGCCTCGGTGGTAATTATAACCGGCATCCTGCTGGGTTCCTTTATTTTATCGAATATTATTGATGTGGAGCACGTGCGGAAAATGTTTTTTATTGTGGCCATTTCGTCTTTGTTCACGGGGCTTTTTATCATCATTTCGCGCAAAAAGGTAGTGACGCACATCATGGGTTATTTAGTGATTGAAAACGGGGTTTTTATTTTATCGCTTTCTGCCGGCAGTACCATGCCCATGTTGGTGAATACAGGAATCACCCTCGATATTTTTGTAAGTGTTTTGGTGCTTGGCATTTTTGTAAACCGCATCGGGAACACTTTTGAAGAGATGAATATTGACCATTTAACCAACCTGAAAGATTGAAATAAATGCTAGCATACTACCTGATAATATCGTTTTTAATTGGGGTGGCCACCTTATTCAACCGTAATCAGGCGGTTCGGATTTTGCTGCTCGCCCTTTTTCTGGTGGCGCAATCTTCGATAACCATTTTTGCTTATTACAACATCAATACCGATGACCTGGTGTATTTCAGGTACGATGCACTTGGCGTAATTTTTATGGGCGTACTTACTTTATTGAGTTTCACAACCCTTTATCACAGTTATATTTACCTGCGGCACCGACAGGATAACAGTCGCTCGCAAAGCCTGTTTTTTGCCGCCATTATCATGCTGATTGTTGCAATGACCTGTGTTTACCTGGCCTCGCATATTGGTGTAATGTGGGTTTTTGTTGAATTGACAACCCTGAGTGTTGCCGTTTTAATTTACCACGAACGCACGCCGCTTGCACTCGAAGCAACATGGAAATATGTGTTTGTTTGTTCCATCGGGATTACCATCACGTTTATCGGGATTATTTTGCTGAGTTTTGGAATGGGCGAAAATGTGCAGATTGATTTTTCATTCAAGGCTTTGCAGGAACAACTTTTAGCGGTGAATTCGAGCTGGCTGAAACTTGCATTTCTGTTTATTATCGTGGGTTTTTGCACCAAGATGGGGCTTTTCCCCATGCATACAGCCGCCATTGATGCGCACACTGCCGCTCCGCCTCCCATCAGCGCGTTTATTTCAACCACCTTAATGAATGTTGGGTTTGTTTCTATTTTCCGGACCTATTCGATTTTTGCCAACACTGCCATTCAGCCCTGGATGAACCAGGTTTTGTTGTGGTGTGGGCTAATTTCAATCGTTGTTTCAGCCGCTTACCTGTTGAAAGTAAAACATCTGAAACGCATGAGCGCCTATTCGAGCATCGAACACATGGGATTGACTGCTATCGGGCTGGCTTCGGGCGGAATTGGGTATTTTGCCGCCATATTTCACATGATTCTCCACTCTTTTGTAAAAGCAAGTGTTTTTTACCAGATTGACCAGTTTCACCGCAATTTCGGCTCTTATATTATCAGCGAAACCGGAAATTATTTCAACCGGAACAGGGCAGGGGGAATGGTATTTTTGCTCGTGCTTATCGGAATCATTGCTATGCCGCCATCGGGACTGTTTATTACTGAATTTTGGATTTTCAAGGCCATGTTTGCCTCGTCGCATTTCATTTTCCTGATTCTTGCGCTGTTGTTCCTTTCGTTTTGCATTTACAGCCTGGCCAAAAACTTTTTATATATTTTATTTAACCAGACAAAAGATTTACTTCCGGCTGAAAATAAACCAGTTGCTTCAGAAACCTGGTCGCAATATTTCTTGCTGGCACTGCTCTTTTATTTAGCGGTAAACCCACCAGCGCAAATGGTACAGTTGATTGATGAAGCAGTGAAATATTTGCCGTAACGTTCATAATATTTTTGAACGTATAAATGAGGGTTGTGCCCTATAATTAAAAAAAAGTTGGATTTCATATTCGACTGATTAATGTCGTATTTTTGCGGCTTTAATTAAATCACAGTTTTAAGATTTTTTGGTAACAGAGTAAAATAGAAATTATTAATAATCATGAAGCCACAATTATCTACACAGTCTGGAACGTTTGAATCCAGTGATGTTATTTTCCTGATCGAACCACTCCCTGAAAATTCGGGTCGTAGATTAGAAATTTCTTCCACCGTTATGCAGCAGTTCGGAGCAGATTTTCATCGGATTGTGGTTGAAATGCTTGATAAATATGATATGACTGACATTCATTTGATCGCTAAAGACAAAGGGGCGCTCGAACCAACGATTAAAGCCCGCCTCGAAACAGTCATTAAACGCTCACTCGGCGAACAGGAAGGAACTCTAATTTAAACCTCACTTCTATGTCAAAGAAATATAAGAAACGTCGGTCGATGTTGTACATACCCGGTAATAATCCGGCCATGATTCAGCAGGGCGGTATTTATGGCGCCGACAGTATTTTACTCGATTTGGAAGATGCCGTTGCGTTGAATCAAAAGGATGCAGCCCGCATATTAGTCCGGAATATGCTTCATGTGATCGATTTTTACGATGCTGAAGTTTGCGTTCGGGTGAATCATCTGAATACGCCATTTGGATTGGCCGATCTCGAAGCTATTGTTCCACTGCAACCATCTGCCATTCGCTATCCAAAAACTGAATCAGCTGAAGAAGTCGCCGAATTGTTTCAGATCATTGAAAAGATAGAAGACCGACACGGACTTCCGCATACAAAAATGACCCTTCATGCCATGATTGAAACGGCGATGGGAGTTCAGAATGTGTTCGATATTGCCAGTAAATTCGACAGGGTTGATGCCATTACAATTGGCGGACAGGATTTAACTGCTGACATGAATATCGTTTATACTCCTGATGGCGCTGGAATCGATTTTGCCCGCAAGCGGATCGTTATGGCGGCCAAAGCCAGTCATATTGATGTGATTGACACAGTATTCCCGGATGTGAACGACGAAGAAGGTTTGCGGCGGGAAACTGAATATGCCAAAAAGATTGGTTTCACTGGAAAAGCGGTGATTAATCCGCGACAAATCGAAATTATTCACGAGGTTTTTACTCCAACTGAAGAAGAGATTCGGAAATCTTATCGTATTGTCAAAGAATTCAGGACCAATAGTGCGGCAGGAGTCGGTGTTTTTGCCATCGATGGTAAAATGATCGATGCTCCGGTGGTGGCTCGTGCCGAATATATTTTGAAACTTGCAAATGTAACAGTTGGATAAACATTCTTAAAATATCAAGTAATGCTAAATAGTTTAGGCAGGAAAATTCCTGAATACATTGATGGAATCGGGAAATTGGAACCTTTTCAAGGGGCGCTCACAAAACTGAGAAAAGGATGGATGGACGAGCCAACCATTCCTGCGCCAAATAAAGCATATCTGCCACATCAGAATAAACTGTGCAATTCGCTTGAAGAAGCCATTCTGCGAAGCAATCCGCATAATGGTATGACCATTTCGTTTCATCATCACCTTCGGAATGGCGATATTCTGCTTGTTCAAACACTCACCATCCTGCACAATATGGGAATTCGCGATATTACCCTGGCCTCCTCTTCGCTCAACGAATGCCACGACCCGATTCTACCGTATCTGAAAGATGGAACCGTTACCCGGATTTATTCATCGGGCATCAGGAGCCAGCTTGGTCATGCTGTAGCTTTGGGATTGCTCGATATTCCGGTGGTAATCCATTCGCATGGAGGGCGGGTTCGCAGTATTCATACCGGGAAGATTCAGATTGATTTAACCGTTATTGCCGCTTCGGCTGCCGACTGCGAAGGAAATGCAACAGGTTCTCATGGAAAATCGGCTTTTGGGTCGATTGGCTATGCAGTGATCGATGCCCGCTATGCCAAACAAGTGATTGTTGTAACCGATAACCTGGTGAATTTTCCCTGTATTCCGCTCTCCATTTCACAAAATTTTGTCGATCAGGTAGTAGTTGTCGATTCGATTGGAGATGCTTCGAAAATTGCGACGGGAACGACCCGTATCACCAATTCGCCGATGGATCTCCGAATTGCTAAGCTGGCAGCTGACGTGATCGAACACTCCGGATTTTTTGAACCCGGATTTGCTTTCCAGGTTGGCGCTGGTGGCGCTTCGCTTGCGGTAGCCAAATTCATTCGTGATAAGATGAAAGCGAAGGGTATCAAAGGTAGCTTTATGCTGGGCGGTATTACCTCGTATTGTGTGGATATGCTGAATGAAGGGCTTTTCGAGACTATCTTTGATGTGCAATCTTTTGATGCAACCGTGAGTAATTCACTATTGAATAACCGCCGACACATTGAAATCCCGGCAGCACTTTATGCCAATCCGTTCAACTGTGGCTGTATCACCAATAAAATTGACGTGGTGGTACTCGGAGCTCTGGAAATTGACGTTGATTTCAATGTAAATGTTATTACCGGTTCAGAAGGTAAGGTCAGGGGAGCATCTGGCGGACATTCTGATACCGCTTCCGGAGCAAAATTAACTGTGGTAGTTTGTCCATCGTTCCGTGGCCGGATCCCAATTATTAAGAAACGGGTACATACCATTGTAACACCGGGTGAATCGATTCATGTGCTGGTTACCGAACGCGGAATTTGTGTGAATCCGGCATTTCCGGAACTGGAAGAGAACCTCAAAAGGGCTGGTCTCAACATTAAAGATATTCACGACCTCGAAATTGAAGTTGACAAAATAACCGGAATACCTGCACCTCTGGAATATACTGATAAAATTGTTGGTGTGGTCGAGTACCGTGATGGAACCATCATTGACGTGATTCACCAATTAAAGGAAAAATAAGGAAAATGTTATTAGTCATTTGTAAAAGAGCATTAAACTTTTTCCCAATGACTAATGACTTTTTTCCTGTTAACTAAGATCAAAGAAGATATACTTGAGGGTTAAAAGACCTATAAAGCAAGGAGAATTACCATCGAATCACTCGAATCTATATTAAAAGCCCGTGACCAGCGGGCTTTTCTGAAAGCGCAAATCGCTCAGGAGGGACTGTCCTGCTTAAGTTTAAGCCTGAATGTTCCGGGTTTCCCCAAAAGCAACTCGACAGTGAGTTCCTTTTTTCAATCATGTTCGAGCGATTTGAAGCGCTATTTGGAAACTCACCAGGTTTGGATTCATGAAAAAGATGCGGTTGAAATGTGCGATGCTGCTGGTGATTTTTACTTGGTTCCGTTTTCAATCAAGCATTCCAGCCTGACAGAAATAAAACAAATCTGCGAAGGATTTGAAGAGAACCATCCATTGGGAAGGTTCGTTGATGTAGATTTGAATGATCCGCATGGTGAAACTGTTTCCTCCGGAAAATCAAAACTTTGCTTTTTCTGCAGTGAGAGGCCTGCCATTGAATGCCGCCGCGAAAAGGCGCACAGCTTCGAAGAATTGAGGCACTTCATGTTTTCGGAGATGGCTGAATATTGCCGAAAGAAAAGAGAAGCCCGGGTTGCTGAAAAACTTTCGTCGTTGGCGCAACAGGCCATTTTGGCTGAGATTTCGCTTACTCCCAAGCCCGGGTTGGTGGATCAGCTTAGCTCCGGAAGCCACTCGGATATGAATTTTCAGACATTTATTGATTCGACGACGGCAATTGCTTCCGGGTTTGGCCAATTGGTGTGCGAAGGTTTTGCTTTTCAGGATGAAGATTTAAGCAAGGCTTTGCCTCGCCTTCGCGAAATCGGCCTGAAAATGGAAGCTGCCATGTTTGAGGCCACAGGAAATGTCAATACACAAAAGGGGGTCATTTTTTTGATGGGGCTTTCGCTGTTTGCCTGCGGGCAATTATTCAGGCAGCAAGAACAATTCCAGGTGCCAGTTTTTCGCCAAATCATTCAGGATATTTGCATGGGTTTGGTCGAAAAAGAACTGATTGATGCTGCCGGTTCGGGGAAAAGCCACGGCGAAAAAATCTTCCGGAAATATGGGTTCAGCGGAGCCCGGGGCGAAGCCGAGAACGGCATGGCAACCGTTTTTAACTTTGGGTTGCCGCAAATCATTCAGGCCGGGCCACTCAACGATGAATCGTTGATTAAATGTTTGCTTTCCATCGCGGCAAATAACAACGACACAAATATCCTTTTCAGGAGTAATCCGGAAGTGCTGAATAAGTTTAAGAGCCTGTGTCGGATTGCTTTGGAGGATTTCAATGCTGAAAATTATGCCGCGGCTATAGATTATTGCAAACATGAAAATATTTCGCCCGGCGGCTCTGCCGATTTGCTGGCAGTGAGTATCTTTGTTTGGTCGGTCATTCAGGCCAGTGAACAGAAGTATTTTACCTTTTAGACAGAACAAATGAAATTTGAAGATACCGATTTTAGGCAGGAAACACTTGATCTCGAAAATCCTTTTGACATAAGGCTAATAAAAGATTTTCTCTTAGGGCTTGGATTCGATTTTGATCCGGCGGAGGTAGAATGCACCATGATTGTTTATAACCTGAAAGGTGAAATAGTTGGAACAGGCTCACATCAGGGGCGGATACTAAAATATGTTGCAGTTGCACCGAAATTTCGCGACACCACAGCTTTTGCGCTTATTGTAACTTACATGACCGAGAAGCTCCTGAAAATATACAAACATACTTTTGTTTTTACCCGTCCCGAAAATTCAGTTCGGTTTCGTGGGTTGGGCTATTCCGAAATTGCAACGGCTGAGCCTCTTTTTTCGGTGCTTGAATTCGGTTTCGAATCGATATTTACTTTTCAGGAATATCTAAGAACATTAAAAGTTCCTGTTGAATCGTCCAATATTGCGGCGATGGTTGTCAATTGCAATCCCTTTACCAATGGGCATAAATATTTGATTGAGAAAGCTGCCGCCGAAAATGAAATTCTTTACCTTTTTGTGGTTGAAGAAGATCGGTCAGCTTTTCCCTTTGCAATTCGCTGGGAGCTAATCCGCAAAGGAATCGCGCACCTAAAAAACGTCGTTATGGTTAAAGGCGGGATGTATATTGTTTCAGGCGCGATTTTTCCTTCGTATTTTTTAAAGAATGTAGCAATTAGCGATGTAATGCAGAAGCAGGCAGAGTTGGATGTTAAGATTTTTGCCAACTACGTAGTGCCTGTTATGGGAATCAAAAAACGCTACGTTGGTACAGAAAATTACTGCAAAGTTACCGGAGCATATAATTTAGCAATGAAAGCAATTTTGCCTTCTTATGGCGTTGAAGTGATAGAAGTTACACGTAAGGCAGTGCATTCAACAGGAGTTGAATCTCAACTCAACTATATCAGCGCTTCCAAAGTTCGGAAGGCTATCAAGAATGACCAACTTGCAGAATTGACTGGTTTTTTGCCGGAAACAACCCTTGAATTCCTTCAATCGGATGCATCGCTCGCCATTCGGGAGAAAATTAAGCTAAGTAAAGGAAGACATTAGATGTGTTTGCTGTCGATAATCTTCTGAAACATCAGTTCATCTTTCCAGCCATCGAGCGTTCTGCGCCAGTCTTTTTTCGTTGCGCAAAGTTCGAACCCATTGCTTTTAAATAACTGAATGCTGGCCTGATTATCTTCAGTTATATTGGCAAACAACTGGTGCAGCCTCAAATGGCTGGCGGCATAGATGCAAAGGAGTTGAAGCGCATCGGTGGCATAACCCAGTTTTCGGTCTTTTTCGTCGTGAATTAAAATTCCGACACCAGCCCTTTGATGAAAAGGATCGAAATCGAACAAGTCGATTGCCCCAACCGGATGGCCTTCCAGCGTTTCAATGACCAATCGCACCTGCTTGCTTTCGTAAATGTCACGCTGAGATTCCTTGATGTATTTGGCCAGAATGTATTTCGAAAATGGTTCGTACGTGTTGCTTACCTCCCAAATTGAAGAATCGTTTTCCCATTCAAACAGCACATCAATGTCCTCGGGTTCAAGCGCCCGGAATCGAACTTTACCGTATTCCAGTTTCTTACCAATCATGATTTACCAGTATTTCGCCAGGCCTTCCAAACAATTTCCAAATCGTTGACGAGCCTGTAGTTTTTGGCATACAAAATATTTAATTCATCTTTCTTTTTATTGGTTATTTTTTCAGGAAAAAGCGAGGCAGGCGACAAAACTCCTGATTTCAGGTGGGGTAAATGACTTTGGTCTCCGGAGCAATAACCCACCCAGCTTTTCCGACCAAGTAATACTGCCACAATGTTCCTGAAAAATCCGGCCCGTTGGTTTACAAACCCTATCAGGAAAAGAGACAACAACAAGAAAAGAAAGCACAGGACCAGATCAAAAATACGCTTGTTCTGACGGTTGTTTTCTTTGGCTATTGAATTGAAGTTGACCACATACAAATCGCCGGAAGTAGCAATTGAATTGCTTCCAATAATTGACATACTTTCGGGCGGCGCAATTTTATAATCAACATTCATATCACTCAATTCCAACATAATCCTGATAATTTCCTGCGAAGGAACATCTTCGGAAGAAAAAATCAATTCGTCAACTTTATTGACACGAATAATTTCTTTTACTTGATGCAATTTACCAAGATAGGACTGATGATGAACCTCTTCGCCGGGCGAAACGAAGCCAACAGTATCAATTTTTAGTCCTGAACTGACAATCAAATCAGCAATGCGTTTCGATTCGGTTTCTCCTGCTACGATGGCCACCCGTTTCAGTTTACCTAATTCAAGATCGAGATTAAAAATTCGGAAGCGGGAAAGTAAATACCGGTAGGCCGGAAGAACAATGAATGCCCACGCCGAGCCGAGTATAAGCAATGCCCGCGAGTAACGCAAACTTTCGTCAACCAGCGAATAGAAAACAAGTATCGACAAAGTTCCCCAGAGCAGGCCTTTAAAAATCCTGCTAAACTGTATTGTTTTTCGGTAGCCCCCATTGAACCAAATACCTATAATCCAGATTAAAATATAGGTAGGAACAGCTACGTGCAAATATTCAGGAGGATAGTAGCCCCGCTCAAATTTATAAACTTCCCAATTCGGAAGAAGCAAAGCAAAACCCAAATAAATCAGAAAGGCATCAATCAAAGGCAAAAAAATGCTTTTAAAAAACTGTGCCCCGATAGTAAGTAATGCTCTGAAATAGATGGCCAGATTGATTAGCAAGGCATACCGGCGGGCATTTCCTTTCGAAAAATGTTTCCCTGCAAAAATGATCATCGCATTGTAAAACACCTTCACATAGTTGACACTTCCCTTTTTGGTGCTTTCTCCTTTGTAATGAATAATTGTTGTCTCCGGAAAATAGTAATTTTTATAGCCCCCTAGTGTAATTCGGTACGACAGGTCAATGTCTTCGCCATACATGAAATAATCTTCGTCGAGCAGACCAACCTTATCGAGCGTGGTTTTCCGTAGCAGCATAAAAGCACCGGCCAGCACCTCCACCTCGTGAACCTGATCGTTGGGCAGATATCCCAGGTGGTAGCGGCTAAAATATTTCGATCGCGGAAATAACCACGAAAAGCCAAACATTTTCCAGAACGCGACTTTGGGTGTTGGCAGTCCTCTTTTTGATTCAGGCAAAAACCGACCTTTCCCGTCAATCATTTTCACACCCAAACCACCCGCATCGGGTGTTCGATCCATAAAATCGACGATTTTCAGGAAACTGTCTTCCTCTACAACCGTATCGGGATTGAGCAGCAAAACATATTCGCCCTGCGAAATCCGGATAGCCTGGTTATTCGCTTTCGAAAACCCCAGATTTTCGCGATTGCTGATTAGTTTTACCTCCGGAAATTTTTCTTCGACCATCTGACACGATCCATCCACCGAATCATTGTCCACCACAATAATCTCGGTGCTCAGCTTTTCAGCAGCTTTGAGTGCAGCATGCAGACATTGCTCCAAAAAGTACCTGACATTGTAATTGACAATTATTACGGATAGTTTCATCGACCGCTTCTCAGAAATTTATTGATTTATCTTGAACTTTAAACAGAGGATAATATTGTGCATCACTACCGGATTATTGAATCCTCAAAATTCATCCGGTTCACGATAGAACGCCCGAGGGTAACCTCATCGGTATATTCCAGCTCATCGCCAATAGATACACCGCGGGCCAGTGTCGATATTTTCACGTTGGTATGCTTTATTTTCTTAAAGATAAAGAAATTGGTGGTATCTCCTTCCATAGTAGTACTCAATGCCAAAATCACTTCCCTCGTATTTACATCTTCAGCACGTTTCACCAGCGAATCAATTTCCAGATCCGACGGTCCTATGCCATCCATCGGCGAAATGATTCCGCCCAAAACATGGTACAATCCGTTGAACTGATGGGTATTCTCAATCGACATTACATCCTTTATATTCTCCACCACACAAATAATAGCAGGATTTCGCATGGGATTGGAGCAAATATCGCAAACATCGGTATCCGAAATGTTATGGCAGATTTTGCAATGCTTAATTTCAGAACGAAGCTGAATCAGGCTATTCCCAAATATTTCCACATCCTGAACGTCTTGTTTCAGCAGGTGGAGAACCAAACGTAATGCTGATTTTCGCCCAATGCCTGGCAATTTGGCAAATTCGTTTACCGCATTTTCAAGCAGCCGCGAAGGAAACCGGTCAATGTGCATATCCAATTTCTTTTGTAAGCCTCAAATTTAATCAGCGAAATCGAATAATCGGAAGGAGTCCTGAATTTTGGCCATTTATTTCAGAAGATACCGGGCGACCGTATTCAACACCTCGTCCATTCGGATAGGTTTTACCAACACATCGTTGCAGCCCGATTCGATGCACTTTTGTTTATCCTCGGCCATGGCATAAGCCGTTTGGGCAATAATCGGAAGTTCTTTGTTGGATTGCCGAATCTGCGCAGTGGCTTCGTACCCGCTAATTTCAGGAAGTTGAATGTCCATCAGGATCAGGTCAACTTTGGAACTGTTGTATAATTTGAGTACGTCGATGCCATCTTTGGCCCATAGAATGTTTGCCCCGGTACGCTGAAGTATGCTGTTTAAATATTCATAATTGTAGGGAACATCCTCGGCAATCATAATTGTAAAGCTACTGAAATTGTAACGAGCCTGAGGGGTAGGTTTTTTCTCAACCGGCCTCACTGCTGGAATCTTAATCTTGTCGTAGGGCAAAGTCAGGTAGAAAACACTTCCTTCTCCTTCCACCGATTTGACATTAATATCGCCACCCAAAAGAATCGCTAAATCTTTGCAGATGGAAAGTCCCAGCCCAGTGCCAGGCGAATCATTGACTGCCGAATCGTCGCTATAATTAAACCGCTTGAAAATATTCTTCAACCGTGCGGGAGGAATTCCGGAACCGGTGTCCGACACATAAAAACGGAGCTTACTTTCACTTACAATAGTATAACCAATTTCAATGTGCCCTATTTCTGAATACTTCAGTGCATTAATGAAAAGATTATTCAGAATTTGCTTTAGCCGATAAGAATCGGTAAAAATTGTATCGTGATGAGGTTCTTCGGGCGAATTAAAAATCAGTTCAAGGTTTGGCTTTTGTTTCCGCTTCAGGAAATTATTATAGGTCAATTCGAGCTCCGAAAGTATTTCGCTGACAGAACAGCCCTCCTTCCTGATCTTCAACTCATTGGCTTCAATTTTGGCCACGTCAATAATGTCGTCAATCAAACGAAGCAATGCCTGGCTGTTTTCTTCTATAATTTCTGAATATTTACTTCTTTTTTGCAGTGAAAGGCTTTCATTTTTTATCAGTTCACTAAATCCGATAATCGAGTTGATCGGAGTTCGGATTTCGTGGCTCATATTGGCCAGGAAATGATTTTTATACTTGTTGGCCACTTCAGCATCCTGTTTGGCCTTTTTCAGATCCTTCTCAATTTTTTTGAGATAAGTAATGTTTTCAGCGATTTTCACATAATGGGTTATCATCCCAAAACTATTCCGGATAGGCGAAATGCTGGCCAATTCCCAGTAATGATCGCCGTTCTTCTTTTTATTCTTGAACTCACCCTGCCATTCGTTTCCGGAGCTGATTGTTTTCCATAGTTTCTCATAAAAACCAGCTGGCTGAAAACCAGATTTCAGGATACTTGGTTTTTTCCCAATCAGCTCGTGATCGCCCCAGCCGGTAACTTTGCAAAATGCCGGGTTGAAAAATTCGATACAGCCCTCCTTGTCAGTAATAATAACAGAGATAGGGCTTTGAAGTATTGCCTGGTGAAGTTTTTGAAACTCGCTGATTGACTTTTTCTCTTCGGTGATATCCCGGTGAGTTCCCAATAGACGAATGGCTTTGCCCGCATCGTTGCGCAAAGCTGTTGCCCGGCTTCTGATCCAAAGATAATGGCCATTTTTATGCCTCATCCTGAATTCTGCCTCGTAAAGCCTCAAGTCGCTGTTGATAAAATTACTCATGTAATTAATCATCCGCTCTTTGTCTTCCTGATGTAGCAGATTTTCCCACACCGCCAGGTTATCTTCGAGTTCGTCGGGATAATAGCCCAGCATCGACTTCCATCTTCGCGAATAAAATGTAGTTCCGGTATCAACAATGTAGTCCCAAATGCCAAGGTCGGCGGCTTCGGTGGCCATTTGGTACCGTTGCTCGCTCTCAAATAATTTGTCTTCAATTTGCTTGTACTTGTTAATGTTTTTCAGGATGATCAGTACCGACTGCTGCTCCATTACAGGATCATTATCCGGAATCATACTGAAATTCCACCAAAGGTGCTTTTCTCCGTTTTTCAGCAGAAAATCTTTTTCAAATGGCTTTTGTGTCCGAAAAACATCTGAAACAAATTCGGCAATCAGTGAAGTATTTTCATCAAACAACTGAACATCATCCATTTCTCTACCCAAAAGTTCAGAAGCTTTTTTCCCAAACTTTGAGATGAAATTCTTTGAGATGTATTGAATCTCAAGATCGGAACTAATGCGTATGATAACTTCACTTAATTTTTCGAAGATTGAATCTTCGCCTTGTTTCACGCCTAGCGGCGTTTCTTCAAAACTTAACAAAACCGATCCTGAGCTAAGCGGTGTGACAGCTACATTAAGCGAACTGTTTTTTTTTTCCAGATTAAAATGAGCAATTGTCCGGGTTTTTATTGCTGCCGAAATTTCATTTTCGAAAAAGTGCCGGATATTTTTTTTGAGCCCTTCAACAATCTGTGCGAAACTTACATCCAATTCCAAATTCTCCTGTCTCAGAATATGGTTTATCTGACCAGAAAATTCTTCAATCAGAAGATTATCATTGAGTTTTATATATCCTGAGTAATGGTCAGTATTATGATTTAGAATTGACATATCAACAAATGGAATTTATATACCTTAAATTTAAAGAATTAAAGTATTACAAACATAATCGCCCCTGAAATTTTTCGCTTTTTTGTCATAAATTCCAACAAACGGGTGCCCGACAAGCCCCTTTAACGGATCACTTACATTGAATACATGAACCGCTTGATTTTTTGAGTTGGTGTTTTTTCAAACGGATTGGGTTGGTGAATTATCCTTTGTATCTGCGAAAATTTATTTGAATTCTCATTGACTTTACGCTGAATTTCCTTGAGAATCTCTTCTGTTTTATCGTTCAGAAACGAAACGGCCTCCGATTTCATATCCTGATATTTCTTTTCGAGTTCCTCCATATTCAGATGTACCAGAGCAACCAAACGACCTTTTTGCTGAACAACAAGCGACTCCAGAACGTATTCCATACGATTAATGATCGATTCTATTTCTTCCGGATAAATATTTTCGCCACTCGCCCCAACGATCATATTTTTGATGCGCCCTTTGATATACAGATTTCCATCTTTGTCGAAATAGCCCAAATCACCGGTCCGCAACCAGCCATCTTCCGTAAATGTTTCTTTGGTTATTTCTGGTTCTTTGTAATATCCAAGCATTACATTATCACCTTTTGCCTGAATTTCACCGCGTCCTGTTTGGGCATCAGCATTGGCAATCCGAAGCTGAACGCCGCTCATTGGAGTTCCGGTTGACAGGAATCGTGTTTTACCAACACCTGCACCAGCAAGTAATGGAGAAGATTCGGTCATACCGTAGCCAATAGCCAGCGGAAATCCTCCTTCCATCAGGAATCGTTCCACGTTATCGTCAAGTTTGGCCCCTCCAACGCCGAAGAATTTCAGTTGTCCACCAAATGTTTCATAAAGTTTTTTCCCGGCAACCTTGTGCAAAATTTTCCTGAAAACAGGAGTTTTATAAAGCATCCTCGTCGCAAACTTCCGATTGATTTCAGGTAATATTTTCGATTTATAGATTTTCTCTACAATCAAAGGCACCACCAGCATGATGGTCGGACGAACTTCTTTCAGGGCAGCCAGCAATACAGACGCTACCGGTGGCTTCTGCAGGTAATGAACTGCAGCTCCGTATTTTATTGGCAATATCAAGCCCAGCGTGTTCTCGAAAGTATGCGAAAGCGGCAAAACCGACAGAAAGCGGTCGGAAGGAACAATATTCTGAATTATCCAACTCTGCTGCGCTGTCCAAACAATATTTCTATGAGTCAGCATTACTCCCTTTGACTTGCCTGTTGTTCCCGATGTATAAATAATTGACAGCAAATCTGATTCTTCCACCTTCTCATATTCAAAAAGATTCTCATCAAAACTGTTCCAATTTGGTTGAGCAGTTTCAGAAACAATGGTAAAATCTTCAATACAAATTACTGTCAAACCTTCAATACCTTCAATTTTGCCCCTTAACGATTCTGAAACAAATATCACTGATGCCTCTGCATGTTGCAGTATATTCTTTATTTCGGCGGGATGAAAATCGGGAAGTACAGGAACGACCACCGCCCCAATTATTGCCGTTGCAAAAAAGGCGATGCCCCATTGCGGCATATTCAGACTGAAAATTGCTACTTTATCGCCTTTCCCAATTCCAACAGACTGCAATTGAAGTGCAGTTTTTTTGACCTCTTTTTCGAGTTGAGAATATGTCCTGTTCTCTTCACCAACAAATACCAGCGATTGATTTTGTGCATAATCCTTAAAACTAGCCTGCAACATGGCAGGGATTGTAAGCACCTCTAATCTACCCATCATCAACAATTATTTCGGTTTTCAATTATAATCGGATAAAGGTAGGAAATGTTTACTTTTTGCCCGAAGTTTTAACAAGAATTAAGAAGCATATCCTTAAACTGACTTTTTCGTCGGTTTATTTCGAATTCTGGAATGCTTTCGTCAGAGTTTTGTCCTTCTCTGCCCTAAAAGACAAGCAGATGATTTTGCTGAAAACAAATAATCTTTCTCTGCATGAACAGATTGCAAGTTTTTAAAAACCCTGAGCCACGAATACAAAAATTATTCAGTTCAAATCTTCCGAAGTAGGTCATAAATAAATTAAATTTGAAAGGAAATGAATCATAAGGAAATTATAGCCGAAACGGAGAAATATTTGACCAGCGAGTTCATCGCAGAGGGAAGCGGGCACGACTGGTTTCATATAGACAGGGTGCGGAAGATGGCCTTAAGAATTGGAGCAGTTGAAAGTTGCAATTTATTTATTGTTGAGATGGCAGCTTTGCTGCACGACCTGGATGATTGGAAATTGACAGGTTCTGACGTTGATTCATTTTCGAAAACCGAAGACTGGCTTGAAAAAGTGCAAATTGAACCGGAGATAGCCCGGCAGATTGTCGGTGTGATTCAGCAGGTTTCGTTTAAAGGAGCTAAAATTGAAACACCTATCACTTCGGTGGAGGCAGCTGTAGTGCAGGATGCTGATCGACTCGATGCCATTGGAGCAATAGGAATAGCCCGTACTTTTGCTTACGGCGGTCATAAAAGCAGGCTAATTTATGACCCGGCCATATCGGTTGACCTGCACGACAATTTTCAGTCGTACAAAAAAAGTACAGCTCCAACAATTAATCATTTCTATGAAAAATTGCTGTTGCTGAAAGACCGGATGAATACGCCCACTGCAAAAACGATTGCCGAAGGCCGGCACCAGTTTATGACCGACTATCTGGATCAGTTTTTTGAGGAATGGGAAGCAAGAAAATAAATGATTAACAAATTACAAATACACTGATTATGAGAATAGAACACATAGCCATTTGGACCCGTGATTTGGA
>Ga0172367_10004616_pt1 | contig 17052 bp, 16 predicted proteins | sample Lak10m_FD_114542 | JGI IMG/M metagenome (GOLD analysis project Ga0172367, IMG submission 114542) | Freshwater microbial communities from Kabuno Bay, South-Kivu, Congo - kab_022012_10m | ecosystem: Environmental > Aquatic > Freshwater > Lake | place: Democratic Republic of the Congo: South-Kivu...
CGAAAGACGAGCCCCGCCACCATGGCGTAGGTAACGCAGGCAATCCACTTGAAGAATTCGCTATTGGTGTTGATGCGACCCGAGAGGCCCACGCCCAGGGCACGCCAGAGATAAGTGCCGACCACCGCACCAAAGAGCGCCCAGACCTCTGTCACGGCCTGCCTCGAGCGTCGAGGATTCGAATGATTAGGTAGGCAATGGTCCCGCCGATGAGTCCGGTGGCCAGCAGGCTGTAATCGCGAGAGACCAAATAGGTGAGTGGGCCCAAGAAAGCACCAAGGAATATGGCGATTCTGTTTGCAGGCGGGCGCACCTCTGCAAAGGTGAGCAGGAAAAACAATGGATTGAGAAACACAAGGGCCAGGGTAATGGGCAGCGGCACCGTGCCCGCCAGTTGATAACCAATGGCGGTTGCCGGGGCCGAGACGCCCCAGCAGACCAGGCCCAGCCCACAGAAGTAGGCGCGTCGATGAAGGGGATCCATCTTTGGGAAGTCGCGCATGGCGATGGCCCAACTGGTCATCGAAAGCGTGTGCACCCATAGGTAGAGCTTCGCATCGCGACGCTCGGCAGGAATCTGCGGCAGCACCGTTAGAGTCATCGGAAGAAAGCGCGCCGCGGTGAGTGCGGCAGCCAAACCGATCACAAATGCGGTGGCGCCAGTGGCGACCATCTCTGCAAAGACCACCTGACCTGGCAGTGCGTACATGAGCAGGCTGCTGGCCGTGGTGACCCAGAAGGAGAGCCCAATGCTGTGGCCCAAGGCCCCAAAGCCCAGCATGCCGGCAAACAACACGGCCGCCGGGGCGCCGAGTGCGTCTCGCAGGCCGCTTTTGAATGCTTGGGCTTCGGATTCGAAGATCAGTGAAGGGGGGTGGGTGCTCATGCGGGCGGGGTCGCGAATCCTGAATTGTATGATTGCCCGCAATGAAGACACTTTTCTCCAGCCTCTACCGGCGAGTGATGCTCTGGTCTCGCCATCCGCGTGCGGTCTGGATTCTGGGAGGGCTCAGTTTTGCCGAGTCCTCTTTCTTCCCGATTCCACCGGATGTGATGCTTGCTCCTATGAGCCTCGCCCAGCCAAGGCGAGCCCTCTGGTTCGCAACGGTTACCACAGTCACTTCTGTTGCGGGCGGTGTGGCGGGCTATCTGATCGGCCTCTGGGCCTTCTCGGCCATTGAGCCTTGGCTGATGCAGTCGCATTATTGGCCCGCGTTTCTGAAGGCCCAAGAGTGGTTCGATGAGTGGGGTTTCTGGGCGGTTTTTATTGCAGGCTTCTCCCCAATTCCATACAAAGCATTCACCATCGCAGCGGGTGTTGCGGCAATGCCCCTGCTGCCCTTTGTCTTGGCCTCTCTGATTGGGCGCGGTGGTCGCTTTTATCTCGTGGCCTTGCTGATGCGGTGGGGTGGTTCCGCCATGGAGGAGGCCCTGGCCCGCGTCGTGGATCGACTTGGCTGGATCACTGTAGGGCTTCTTCTGCTGGCCCTGGCTTGGAAGGCCTGGTCCTAGTCACCAGCCAAACACCCACCACTGTGGTGAGTGTTCCCAGCACTGTAATCAGCGTGATGGGCTCATCGAAGAGAACCCAGTCCATGGCGGCCGTAGTGGGTGGCGTGAGATAGAGCAGGCTGGTGACATTGGTGGCCGCGCCCTCTCGAATGAGTACGAAGAGCAGCGAGATGGCCCCAATAGAGATGGCGAGGACCGACCATGCCATTGAGAAAACAAACTCGGGATGCCAGTTGATTACGCGGGTCTCTAAAAAGAAAACAAATGGCAGGCAGACCAGGGCAGCCGCCACAAACTGAATCGACATGCCGGTCATCAGATCAAAGTCGGGGCAGGCCCGCTTCTGATACAGGGTTCCGATGGTGATTGATGCCAGTGCAATGGCCGAGAGGCCCAGGCTCAGTGTGGTGAGCCCGGTGAGTGAGACCTTGGTGGCCACCACGAGCCCCACACCGGTGAGCCCCATGGCAAGTCCGATCCATTGGGTGGGGTGGATGCGTTCACGAAGAAGGCTCAAAAACGCGGCGGTCAGGATGGGTTGCAGGCCCATGATCAGCGCCACCAGGCCGGCGGTCATGCCCTCGCGAACCGCTGCCCAGACGCCGCCCAGGTAGCCCGCCTGAAGCAACAAGCCCGCAATGGCGATGCGAAGACCGAGCGCCGCAGGCGGCCAGGGCCGGCGCAACACAAGTGCAATGGGAATGAGCAGCATAAGCACGAGCACAAACCGAATCAGAAGAAAGGTCATGGGCTCGGCATGGGGCATGCCGTAGCGGGCCACAATAAAGCCGCTGCTCCAGATGAGCACAAAGATGAGCGGGAAGCTCGCGCGCAGTGGGGCGGGGATGGTCATTCGGGGGCTTGAGGCGGCAGAGGCATTTGCATCGATTTGGGGGGATAATGCCTGAATGTCATTTAAAGACCTGGGGCTCCACCCAGACATTCTCCAAGCCGTCGTGCAGGCAGGCTACGAGAACCCCACACCGATTCAAGAGCAGGCCATCCCACATGTGATGTCGGGCCTCGATGTCATGGGCGCGGCCCAGACCGGAACGGGCAAAACAGCCGCCTTCACCCTGCCTATATTGCATCGGCTCATGCCGCATGCGAGCACCAGCGTGTCGCCCGCGCGCCATCCCGTGCGGGCCCTCATGCTCGCCCCCACCCGCGAACTCGCCGACCAGATCTTTCAGAATGTGCAGCAGTATTCGAAGAGCACACCGCTTCGCTCTGCGGTGGTGTTTGGTGGTGTGGACATGAACCCGCAGGTCGCCAACCTTCGGGCGGGCGTGGAGATTCTCATTGCCACCCCCGGCCGACTCCTCGACCATGTGCAGCAGAAGTCGGTGAACCTCTCGCAGGTCACTATTCTTGTGCTCGATGAGGCCGATCGAATGCTCGACATGGGCTTTCTGCCAGACCTCCAGCGCATCGTGAATCTCCTGCCCAAGGAGCGCCAGAGCCTGCTCTTCTCCGCCACCTTCTCGCCCGAGATCCGCAAACTCGCCAAGACGTTTCTCAAAGAGAACCCCGTGTCGGTGGAGGTCGCCCGGCGCAATGCCACGGCCGAGAATGTCACCCAGCAGGTCTATCGGCTCGATCGTCCCGAGGCCAAGCGCGCCGCTGTGATTGAGTTGGTCAAGACCCTGGGCCTGCGTCAGGTGATTGTCTTTACCAATACCAAGATTGGTGCGGGCCGACTGGCCCGTGAACTCGTGCGAGAGGGCATTGCCGCAGATGCCATTCATGGTGACAAGAGCCAGAATGAGCGCTTGAGCACCCTTGATCGTTTTAAGAAGAACGAGGTCGAGGTGCTGGTGGCCACCGATGTGGCCGCCCGAGGACTCGACATTGCAGAGTTGCCGGCGGTCATCAATTACGACCTGCCGCACACACCCGAAGACTATGTTCACCGCATTGGTCGCACGGGCCGTGCGGGCGCATTTGGTCAGGCCATCTCTCTGATGACCGATGACGACGAGCGCAACCTCAAGGACATCGAGGCCCTTGTTGGCAAGAAGTTTTCTCGCGAACACCTTCACCTGAGTGTGGCCAGTCTTCGTTCACGGGGTGCGGGCAACTCAGGTGATTCCAGTGGGTTCTCATCGTCGCGCCACTCGGATCGTTCGGATCGTTCGGAGAGTTCGGATCGCTTGGATCGTTCAGAACGCTCGGATCGTTCAGACCGAGCCGATCGATCGAGTCGAGGCGGCCGAGCCGGGGCCTCTGGTTCTTCTTCAAGCGCATACGCGGCTGCGGTGCGTCGCCCACCTGCCCAGCCATCGGACCCAATCTTCTCTCAGCCCTATGTGGAGCGCGAGCCGGCGCAAGCCGCCACTGCTACTGGGAATGCGAATGGAAGTGGCTCGGCGGATGCGGGTGGCGGGTCGACTGGGCAAGTCAATGCGCCCAATTCGGCCCCGCCCACTTCGGTCTCATCTGCTCGAGCGGCGCTGTCTCGATCGAGCGCCATTACCCGGCGTGGCGAGGAAGTGCCCGCGCTGCTCGGTGGCCTGCGCAAGGCCAAGGCCTAGCCCAGACGAAATTTTTCTTGCATCGGGGCCTCCACGGCCTCGACCCACGCCCGAGGCATGTGGGCCTCTAAATGCGCCCAGGCCTCTTTAAGTTGACTCATTACTTTTTCTCCAGACCCAAGGGCTTTGGCCTGGTTCTGCTTGGAGAGCTTCTGGCCCTCTGAATTGCGTGCAACGGGAACATGAATCACCTCGGGTTGATGCAGGCCAAGGGCGGATTGAAGCATTCGGTGACGAGGCAGCGAGGCGAGCAAATCGTCGCCTCGGACAATGCGGGCGATGCCTTGATGCGCATCGTCGATCACCACCGCCAGGTGATAACTCCATAGGCCGTCTGCGCGCCGAATAACAAAGTCATCGAGCCCCTGCGGGGGTTCGAGACTCAAGGCCGTTTCGCTGCGAAATCGAGCGGCGTGGCCGGGCTTGAGAGGGGAGAGGCCCAGCGAGTCGGTGAATCCCGACTCGGAGAATCCCGACTCGGACAATCCGGACTCGGGGAATCCGGACTCGGAGAATCCCGACTCGGGGAATCCCGACTCGGACTTTGGCGGTCGACAGATCCCCGGGTACAACAACTCGCCATCTTCACTTCGCCGGGCCAACCCACCCTCGGCCCAGGCGAGGAGCCGACTGCGACTGCAGCTGCATTCATAGCAGAGGCCCTTGGCATACAAGTCCGAGAGGGCACTCTGATAGGCCTGGTAGCGATCGGACTGATAGAGCACGCCGTTGCTGCGGCCACCGAGCGCAGTTGGAAAATCATCCCAATCAAGGCCGTGGTCGCGCAGTTGTTGAAGAATGGTCTCGGCTGCACCGCGTTGTTCACGTGGCGGGTCGATGTCTTCCATGCGAACCCACCACTCAATACCGTTGGCCTTGGCATCGAGGTAACTCGCCAGGGCCGCAATGAGCGAGCCCAGGTGAAGGGAGCCTGTGGGCGAGGGGGCGAAGCGACCCGCAGCGGGGCAATTCATTGAGCGAATGCGCTCGTTCGACCAAGGCGTTCCACTGAATGCATTCTCTTCACGTGGTGAGCGTCACTCGATGGCGCGGTGGCCATTAACGCCTTTCGCCTCTAACGCCTCTAGCGCCTCTACTGCCTCTGCCGCCTCTAGCGCGCCTTCGCCGTCTGAAGATTCGCGAACGCCGAATCGGCCGCCTTCAGAATGAAGTCGATGGGCTCGCCCTGGTGTTGAATCGATAAAAATCCCGCCTCGTAGGCGGAGGGCGCCAGGTAGACGCCGCGATCGAGCATGGCATGAAAGAAGCGATTGAATTGATCGCGGTCGCTCGCGGTGACATCGTCCATGTGCTTGGGCAGTGATTTGCTGAAGTAGATGCCAAACATGCCGCCAACGCTGTCGGCGGCGAAGCCTTCAATTCCTGCATTGCGAGCGCGTTGCACCAGGCCTTGCATGAGTTCGCTGGTGATGCGAGTAAGGGTCTCGAAGAAGCCAGGTTCGGAGATGATCTTAAGAGTGGCAATGCCTGCGGCCACTGCCACGGGGTTGCCCGAGAGCGTGCCCGCCTGATAGACCGGCCCAAGTGGCGCGACCACCGACATAATTTCTTTGCGACCGCCGAATGCACCCATGGGCATTCCACCACCAATGACCTTGCCCAGCGTGGTGAGGTCGGGGGCGATTCCCGTGAGGCCTTGGACGCCTCGAGCACCAACACGAAAGCCCGTCATCACCTCGTCGAAAATCAGCAGGCTCTTGTGACTGTCGCAGAGCCGGCGAAGGGTCTCGAGAAAACCCGGCACCGGGCGCACCAAATTCATATTGCCCGCGATGGGCTCGACAATGACCGCCGCAATCTGCGCGCCGTGTTCGGCAAAGCAGGCCTCGACACCCGCGGTGTCGTTGTAATCCAGAACGATGGTTTCAGCGGCGAATGATTCGGGCACACCGGCCGACGTGGGGTTGCCGAATGTAAGCAGGCCCGAGCCGGCCTTGACTAGAAGGCTGTCAACATGGCCGTGGTAGCAACCCTCGAACTTCAGAATCTTTGATCGCCCAGTGAAGCCGCGGGCCACGCGAATGGCCGACATGGTGGCCTCGGTGCCACTCGAGGTCAATCGCATCATCTCCATTGAGGGCAGGTGGTCGCGAACCCATTCGGCCAACTCGACTTCACCGGCCGTTGGGGCACCGAACGACAAGCCCGATTCGGCCGCCTTCTGAACTGCAGCGATTACGCTGGGGTGGGAGTGGCCGACGATGGCAGGGCCCCACGAGCAGATGGTGTCGACATAGCGATTGCCGTCGGCATCCCAGAGATACGGCCCCTGGGCCCGCGCGAAAAAGCGCGGTGTGCCCCCCACCGAACGAAAGGCCCGCACCGGGGAATTCACTCCGCCCGGAATGGTCTGTTGGGCACGTGCGAAGAGCGACTGGCTCTGAGTAATAGAGGGGATCGAGGTGGGTGCGTTCAAGGGCTGTTTTCCTGTGGACTGGTAAGATCAAGCTGCATTCTAAAACGCGACCGACTATGAAAACTTATATGTGTCTCATCTGCGGCTGGATCTACGACGAAGCCGCTGGCCTGCCCGACGAGGGCATTGCACCAGGAACAACGTGGGAAGACATTCCCATTACATGGACATGCCCCGAGTGCGGCGCGCAGAAGTCCGACTTCGAGATGGTTGAGGTCTAGACCTCCAACTTCTCGACGCGTCTAACTTCTCGAGGCCTCCAACTTCTTGAGGCCCCTCTCTTTCTTCTTCACGACATCGAACCGCGCGAGGGTCTCGCGCCGGGCCACATCGTGGTCCACAACGGGGTGTGGGTAGTCTCTTCCGAGTTGAAAGTTCGCCTGCCCTGTCAGTTCCGGTTGAACCGACCAAGGCGCATGAATGGCTTTGTCAGATAGTTGGGCGAGCTCGGGCACATAGCGTCGAATGAAGGCCCCTTTGGGGTCGAATTTCTCGCTCTGACTCACGGGGTTGAAGATTCGGAAATAGGGTTGGGCATCGCAGCCCGTTGATGCAGCCCACTGCCACCCACCGTTGTTGGCGGACAAATCGAAGTCGAGCAACTTCTCGGCGAAGTAGGCTTCGCCGGCCTTCCAATGAATGCCCAGGTCTTTGGTGAGAAAACTCGCCGTGACCATGCGCAGTCGGTTGTGCATATAGCCCGTCTCATTGAGTTGGCGCATGGCGGCATCGACCAAGGGGTAGCCCGTCTGGCCCTTGCACCAGGCCTCAAACCAAGCCTTCGCCTCTGAATCCTTTGAATTCGGTCGGTGGTCCCGCCACTCGATGGCGTCGTACTCCGGCCTGAAACTACGCTCGACCACATGCGGGAAGTTGGCCAGGATCTGCATGTAGAAATCCCGCCAGATGAGTTCCGAGAGCCAGGTCTGGGCACCGGCCGATTGCCCGGGCATGGCTTGTATGAGTTCATGGGCCATGCGCACGGCCTTGCGAATACTCAGGGTGCCAAAGCGCAGATGCACAGAGAGGTAAGAGGGGCCTTTGACTGCAGGAAAGTCGCGGGCCTCTTTGTAGTCTTGTATGCGGCCCACGAAATCCTCGAAGAGTCGATTCGCGCCGGACTCACCGGTGGGAATGCGCAGCGACTCCTTGGCAGCGGCAGCAAAGCCCATCGCTTCAAGCGACGGAATAGCCATGGGGTCTTTGCGCATGGCCAATTTCGGCCGGGCTACATCGGGTGAAAGGAGTCGAGCGCGGAGCAACTCGCCCGCTTCTCTTTCCTGAAAGTGCGCAGGGGTGCAGGACTTGAGCCATGCATTCTTGTAGGGGGTAAAAACACTGAAGGGTCTCGCTGCCTGGGTGAGGACCTCGGTGGTCTCGAAGATGCATTGGTCCTTGACCGTGATGAAGTTCACCCCAATTTCCTCCAATCGCTGGCGCAATTCGTTGTCGCGTGCGATGGCCGAGGGCTCGTAGTCATGGGCGGCAATCACCCGAGCGGCATTCAAGGCGGTTGCCAGTGAAGGGATGCAGTCGCGTGGCCAGCCGTGCTGGGCAATGAGCTCGCCACCCCAGCCGATCAGGGTCTCGTTCAACTCTTGAAGGCTGCGGTGAATAAAGGCAACGCGCCGATCGTCTTTGGGCAGTGGGTCCAGGATCTCCCGATCGAATATGAAGATGGGTGCGATGGGTTCTTCAAACGACAGGGCGTGGGCCAGGGCCGCGTGGTCTGTCAGACGAAGGTCGCGTCGCAGCCAGACCAGGGTGCTTGCGTTGGACCGGTTCTTTTCAAGGCCCAAGGCCATTCCTTTTTAGGGTGGGGGAGGGGTACAATCCTTGCTATGGGACAGTTATGGTCCGACAAACTTCACCAACCCGGCCTGCCGGAGACCGAGGATGCCATGTCCGATGACACCGCCGCCGATTTTCCCAGCGTGGCCGGACATCTGCTCATCGCGATGCCGTCACTGCTCGACCCTCATTTTGGTGGCTCGGTGGTGCTCATGGCCGATCACAGCCCCAAGGGTGCAATGGGTTTGGTGCTCAACCGCCCCTCGGACATGACCCTCTCCAATCTCTTTGGCCGCATCGACCTCAGTCTCGATGCCCATCCGCTTGAGTCTCAGCCGGTCATGGTTGGTGGGCCTGTTCAGCCCGACCGCGGCTTTGTCTTGCACGAGCCCATTGGTGAGTGGAGCTCCACCCTCAATATTTCCAATGGCCTTCTGGGGCTGACCTCATCGCGCGACATTCTCGAGGCCACGGCAAAGGGCAAGGGCCCCGAGCGGCTTCTTGTTGCGCTTGGCTATTCGGGCTGGTCGGCCGGCCAACTCGATGCCGAGCTGGCCTCGAACTCTTGGCTCACCGTACCCATCCACGACACGGCCTGGATCTTCGAGACCCAACCCGAGGAGCGTCTGGGGGCAGCCTTCCGAATCCTGGGTGTCGACCCATTGAATCTCTCGGGGGCCGTTGGCCACGCTTGATCACCAGGCCGCCACCTGGCTGGCCTTCGACTTTGGTGAGAAACGAATTGGAGTGGCCATTGGCAATACCCTCACTGGGGGTGCCCGGCCTCTCTGCACCCTGAGTGCCAACCCCGTGGCCGAGCGCTTCGCTCGCATTGCCGGACTCATCAAAGAGTGGCAGCCGCAGTCTCTATTGGTTGGGCTCCCAGTCCATCCGGATGGCTCGAGCCATCCATTTGCCCAGCGATGCCAACGATTCGCCAACCAGCTCTCGGGTCGATTTGGGCTGCCGGTGCAACTCGAAGATGAGCGATACACTTCGGCCTTGGCACCCGAGCGCGATGAGGTCGATGCCCAGGCCGCCGCCATTTTGTTGCAAGGTTTTTTGCAAGGCTTAGAAAATGCCAAGGTCCATACAGCTCAACGCCAAGGGTGAACTGACCCATCTGCTCTCCACCGAGGGGCTGCCCAAGGCCATTTTGCTTCGCATCCTGGACCACGCGAAGGATTTTCTCGATGTGTCGAAGATGCAGGTTCGCAATACCGACCTGCTCGCTGGCAAGAGCATCTTCAACATCTTCTTTGAGAACTCCACGCGCACCCGAACCACTTTTGAGATTGCGGCCAAGAAGCTCTCGGCAGATATTGTCAATCTGAATGTGAATGCTTCGAGCACGGCCAAAGGCGAGTCCCTGCTCGACACCATCGACAATCTCGCCGCCATGCGAGCCGATATGTTTGTCGTCCGCCATGCGCAGAGCGGCGCCCCGTATCTGATTGCCAAACACATCAATCAGGTGGCCCCGCATATCCATGTCATGAATGCGGGCGATGGCCGGCATGCGCACCCCACGCAGGCCCTGCTCGATATGTTCACCATTCGTCACTACAAGGGCGACTTCACCCAACTGCGAGTGGCCATTGTCGGAGACCTGCTTCACTCGCGGGTGGCCCGCTCTGGCATTCACGCGCTCACCACCCTGGGGGTGCCCGATATTCGTGTGGTGGCGCCACTCACGCTTCTGCCCTCGGGCACAGCAGAGATGGGGGTGCGGGCCTTCACCAATCTCGATGAGGGCTTAGAGGATGTCGATGTGGTGATGATGCTTCGACTCCAGAACGAACGCATGCGCGGGGCCTTGCTGCCCAGCCCCCAGGAGTATTTCAAACACTATGGACTGACCGAGCAGCGATTGAAGCGCGCCAAGTCCGATGCAATCGTGATGCACCCTGGCCCAATGAACCGCGGTGTCGAGATTGATTCGGTGGTCGCGGATGGCGCCCAGTCGGTCATCCTCTCGCAGGTCACCTTCGGCATCGCAGTGCGCATGGCGGTCATGAGCACCCTCAACGGAGCGGCCGCATGAGTCACTTCAGCGCCACCTCTGTGCCCCACCTGCCACCCGTATTCCCCCGACTGGCCATCTGCGGGGCCCGCCTCATTGACCCCGCCACGGGCCTTGACGAGACCCGCGATGTCTTCATTGCCGATGGCAGCATCTTGGCGATTCTTCCCTGCGGTCAGAGCCCCGATGGCTTCAATGCCGATCGTGTGATTGATGCCAAGGGCCTGGTCTTGGCACCGGGCCTTGTTGATTTGTCTGCCCGCCTGCGCGAGCCGGGTTTTGAGTACATGGCCACACTCGAGTCCGAGATGAAGGCGGCCGTGGCCGGCGGTGTGACGCGCCTGGTCTGCCCCCCTGATACCGACCCACCCCTGGATGAACCGGGCTTGGTTGAGATGCTCAAGCACCGTGCACGAAATCTCATGCAGGCCCATGTCCATCCCTTGGGGGCACTCACGGTGGGGCTTGCGGGCGAGCAACTCACCGAGATGGCCGAACTCACGGAAGCAGGCTGTGTCGGCTTCTCGCAATCGATTCGCTTTCCTCTGAAGGACACGCAAGTGCTCTTTAGGGCCATGCAGTATGCGAAGACCTTTGGTTACTCCATCTGGGCCGAGCCCAGAGACCCTTGGCTGGGCATCAGCGGTGTGGCCCACAGCGGGCCGATGGCGGGGCGTCTTGGCCTGCCGGGCATCCCTGCCGCGGCCGAGACTCTTCGGCTCCTCACGCTGTTTGAATTGGTTCGAATGACAACCGTGCGTCTTCATGTCTGCCGTGTGTCGTCGGCGGCCGGCGTGGAACTGATTCGCAAGGCCAAGGCCGAGGGGCTGCCGGTAACAACCGACGTTGCCGTGCATCACCTTCACCTCACCGATGTCGATATTGGCGATTACGACAGCAATCTGCGGGTCGATCCGCCCTTTCGAGGCCAGCGAGACCGAGAGGCACTGCGCAAGGGGCTTGTCGATGGAACGATTGATGCCATCTGCTCCGACCACGCGCCAGTCGACGATGATTCCAAGCAACTGCCTTTTGGAGAGGCCGAGCCTGGGGTGATTGGGCTGGAACTCTTGTTGCCGCTTTCTCTGAAATGGGCTTCGCAAGACAAGGTGGGACTCGGCCATGTGCTCTCGCTGCTCACCCACCGACCTGCGGCCATTCTCTCTCGTGAGGCTGGTGGCATTCGCGTGGGCGGTCAGGCAGATCTCTGCCTATTCGATCCGCAGTCTCCATGGGTGGTCACCACCGACACCCTCTTCTCGCAGGGGCGCAACACACCCTTTATTGGCCATGAGCTTGAGGGCCGTGTGGTGGCCACCATGGTCGATGGCCGCTGCGTCTTTAACCGCATGGGCTTTTAATCCGATCGGTGCGTCGTTCGCTTCGACTGGGCTGGCGACTTCTGGCCCTCTTCATCTGGCTGTTTCTTGGGCTCCTCTGGTTGGCGAGTGGCTATCGGTTTCTGGGCCGATCGGCGCGCCATGTCAGCACACGGGTGTTCGCAAATGGGGTGCTCTTTTTTTGCGGGGTCTCGCGACAACCGAACAATTTGGGGGCTGCGGTCGAGGCATCTGGGAGCGCCACAGCCGAGCGTGATGTGCCGGCGGGCTTGGTGGCCTGCAACCACATCTCATGGATCGACATCTTCGTGATTCAGGCCCACTGGCCTTGCATATTCATTGCGAAGTCGGAAATTCGAGCATGGCCTCTGGTGGGATGGCTGGTGGCCGGCTCGGGAACGATTTTTATTGAGCGTGGAAATCGCCGAGCCATCCCGGGAGTCATCGAGCAGGCGCAGCGGTATTTCTCCAAGGGAGAGCGGGTGGCTTTCTTCCCAGAGGGCACCACCTCGGATGGCACAGAGGTGTTGCCGTTTCATGCGAGCCTGTTCGCCATGATTGAGACCGCACCGCAGACACCGCTCACACTCATGGCGATTCGATACAAAGAGCGCGGCCAGCCCACCAAGGCCACTGCCTATATCGATGAGATGACCCTCTGGGAGTCGATGGTTCGAATCATGTCGAGCGAGGGGTTGTCGGTGGAGTGCTTGGCGAGGCCCTTTTCGATCGCCTCGGATTCACTGGCGATACAGGATCGTCGGACACTGGCCAACGAGAGCAGGCAAAAGATTGTTCAATTACTGCAGGCTCAGCAGTTCTAGGCCCAGAGAGACGGCGGGCGCCCCGACTGGGAATGCATATTCAAGCGGGTGGACGTCTAGTCGACTGCGACCTGTTGGAAGATGGCGCGGTCTTCGAGACGCACCGCAGAGAGGTACCCCCCCCAGACGCAGCCGGAATCGAGCCCAATTAGATTTGGCCGCATGATGAGCCCAAGGGTGGACCAGTGCCCAAAGACAACGGTTTGACGCGATGTCTTTCGGCCAGGGACATCGAACCAGGCAGTGAGATCCTCGGGCGCCTCGCCCGGAGAGAGTTTGCATTTGAAGTCCAGGGACTTCTTGTCTGGGCGAAGAAACCGCACCCTGCAGAGCACATTGAGAATTGCACGCAACCTCTGGCTTCCGCGCAGGCTGTCTCGCCAGTGGCCGGGGGAGTTACCAAACATCTCATTGAGGAAGTCTTGCCAGTGAATACTGCGCAGGCGGCGTTCAACCTCCTGGGCAAGCGACAAGGTCTGCGCGGCAGTCCAACCCGGCATTACACCGGCATGGACCATCAGCGTATTGCCCTCGGCATGGGCCAGTGGTTGATGGCGAAGCCATTCGATGAGCGATTTGGCCTCGCGGTGATTGAGTACATCCCAGACCGTATCGGAGGCCGATGCCTTGCGGGCACCACAGGCCACGGCGAGCAGGTGGATATCGTGATTACCAAGCACAGAGACCGCATGACTTCCAGCGGCTCGAATGAGCATAAGGACATCGGCCGATCGGGGTCCGCGATTGACCAAATCGCCAACGAACCAGAGGCGGTCGGCACGTGGCCGTATTCGAATTCTCTGAACGAGGGCCTCAAGACTGCTCGCACAGCCTTGAACATCGCCGATTGCGTAGGTGGCCATAATGGAATCGTAGAATACTTCTGAGCTGCCCACACAACTATTCCCGCATGAACGCACATCCCCCCGCTTCCATTTTTAAGGCCTATGACATTCGAGGCGTGGTCGATGACACGCTCACCGAGTCGGGTGTTGTTCAGATTGGCCAGGCCCTGGGGCAAATGATCGTGGCCGAGGGCATGGCCCGATGCGTGGTGGGTCGGGATGGTCGTCTCTCCGGTGAGCGGCTTCTGGCTGCCCTGAGCAAGGGCCTGATGTCCGCTGGTGTCGATGTAATTGACATCGGTATGGTTCCCACACCGGTGGTGTATTTCGCGACGCATCTGCTGGGGACCGGCACTGGTGTGGCCATTACGGGCAGCCACAATCCACCGGAGTACAACGGATTGAAGATGATGGTCGGTGGCCGGACCTTGGCGGGTGAAGAGATTCAGGCCCTCCACCAGAAGATTGTCTCTGGCGAGGTGGCCTCTTATGTGTCGATTTCGCCCCGTCAGGGGCAGATGGGTTTTCGCGATGTCCGCTCGGACTACATCGGCCGGATTGCGAGTGATGTGAAACTCAAGCGACCCATGCGCGTGGCAATGGATGCGGGAAATGGTGTGGCGGGTGAGTTGGGCCCCGCCGTGATGAAGTCGCTGGGCTGTGATGTCACCGAACTCTATTGCGAGATCGACGGCAATTTCCCCAACCACCATCCCGACCCAGCAGACCCCCACAACCTCGAGGCGCTCATGGCCGAGTTGGCCAAGGGCGGGTTCGATATGGGGCTGGCCTTCGATGGCGATGGCGATCGACTCGGGGTGGTGACCGCCAACGGAAAAATTATCTGGCCCGATCGGCAACTCATGCTCTATGCCGCCAATGTGCTTCAGGCCCGACCCGGCAGTGAAATCATCTATGACGTGAAGTGCTCAAGGCTTCTAACCCAGTGGATTGAGAAGCACGGTGGCAGGCCGCTGATGTGGCGCACGGGCCACTCTTTAATCAAGTCCAAGCTCAAGGAGACACAGGCGCCACTGGCCGGAGAGATGAGTGGCCATGTATTTTTCAATGACCGCTGGTATGGCTTCGATGATGGTATTTACACTGCGGCCCGATTGCTCGAGATCTTAAGCGAAGTGAGTTTGCCTTCGACGCCTTCGATGGTCTTGGAGGCATTGCCCGAGGCCCACTCCACACCAGAGTTGCAGGTGAAGACGGCCGATGGAGAAAATCACGCAGCCGTGGCGCGAATGGTCAAAGAGGCTGTCTTTCCAACGGCCCGCTCACGAATCACCATCGATGGCATTCGGGTGGAGTACGACGATGGGTTCGGATTGGCTCGCCCATCGAACACCACACCGGTGGTGGTGCTGCGATTCGAGGCCGACACACCGGCTGCGCTCGCGCGCATTCAGGCGGAGTTTCGCAGCGCCATTTCGCAAGTGCTCCCCAATGCCCGTCTGCCCTTCTAGCCGAGTGCATCGGCTTGCATAGGGCCATCTACACGGCCGTTCTAATAGCGGCCATGCCCCTGCTTGCGGTTTACCTGCTCTGGCGCAGCATTCGGCAGCCAAGTTATCGCAGCGGCTGGGGGCAGCGCTTTTTTGGCTGGGCGCCCCTTCATCACTCTCGCTTGAGCGGAAGTGGCCGACGGCTCTGGGTTCATGCGGTTTCGGTGGGAGAGACACGGGCTGCCGAGCCCCTGATTCGAATGTGGTTGGCGCAGGCCAATGCAGACGATCAACTCATTCTTACGCACACCTCCCCGACCGGCATGGAGACGGGCCGCAGCCTTTTTTCGGATCTACCTCCCGGGCGCTGGGTTCAAGGCTTTCTGCCCTATGACCTGCCATGGGCCAATGCGGCGTTCTTTCGCTGGGCGCGCCCCTCGGTGGGGCTGCTTATGGAGACCGAGCTCTGGCCCAACCTTCTATCCCAGGCCAAGGATGCAGGCATTCCCATGGTCTTGGCCAACGCACGACTCTCCGAACGATCCCTTCGGAAGTTTCTGCGCCTTCGGGGGCTAGCCCAGCCGGCCCTGGACTCCCTAGACCTTTTGCTGCCGCAGACCCATGCCGATTCCGGTCGATTTGCCGCTGCAGGATTTACGGGTCGACAGTCCATTACGGGCAATCTGAAGTTCGATGTGGTTGCGCCGGGCGCACTTCTGAAACTGGGAAACGGGTGGCGATCGAGTTGGCCACACGCATCGGTCCTGCTGGCTGCAAGCACGCGAGATGACGAAGAGGCGATGATTCTCGAGGCCTGGCGCAATCGCCCAGCGGGTCTCTCTAAATCATTGCTTCTGCTCGTGCCGCGGCATCCCCAGCGGTTTGAGCGAGTGGTGGACTTGGCCGTGCGGGCCCAGTTGAAGGTGGCCTGCCGCAGCAAGACCACGCAACTGGATGCCAACACGGATTGTTGGATTGGAGACTCGCTGGGCGAGATGGCCGCCTATATCGCCGCGAGTGACCTCGCCCTGATGGGCGGCAGCCTTATTGCCGGTGGCGGCCAGAACCCCATCGAGGTCTGCGCCCAGGGCCGGCCCGTTTTCTTCGGGCCCCATATGTTCAATTTTCAGGCCATCGCCCGCGACCTTATTCGCGCAGGCGCGGGCTGCGAGGTGGCATCGGCCGAGGATTGGCTTGCTGCAGCGGCCAAGCTTCTAGAAAACGCTCCTGACTTTGAGGCGGCCCAAGGGGCTGCCAGGTCTTATGTTGCGAGCCATCAGGGCTCGAGTGAGCGAACCCACCAGGCCCTCTGGCAGCGCTACTTCACTTCTTCTTCGGGGCCTGCCCCAGAATCAGCCCACTGACCACCTCCACGTCATCGGGGTTAAGACCCCCCACTGAGGCTTTGAGTCGAAGGCCGGCCAGAAGGGTATCGGTTCTGGCCTTCGAGAGGTCTCGTTGGGCGGCAAAGAGTTGCTGCTGGGCGTTGAGCACATCGATATTGATGCGAACGCCCACCTGGTAACCGAGCTGGTTGGACTCGAGGGCCAATCGGCTTGATTTCTCGGCCGCTTCGAGTGCGGTGATTTGGGCAAGACCAGCCACCACATTGAGATAGGCCTCGCGCGCACCCTGTTCGGCATTCAATCGCGCCGCTTGGAGGCGGTGCTGGAATTCATCGCGGGTGGCAGCCGCCTCGCGGATTTGCGAGATGTTGAGGCCGCCGGCGAAGATGGGGACGGTGACGTTGAGGCCAACGTAATCCGTTTCAAATTCGCCTGAGACCGTTGGCGTCTCTTTGGCCCAAGTTCTGCGGGCCACCACGTCGACGGTGGGCAGGTTATTGAAGACCTGCTTGGTTAACTCCATTCGATTTCTTTCGGCATCGGCAAAGGCCTTGCGAACCTCGAAGCCGCTCTCTCGGGCCTGGTTCACCCATTCATCGGCCACCATCGGCATGGGCGAGGGAATGCTCACACCGGCCTTGAACCCCGGAAGGGCCTCTGGGGTGGGTTGACCGGTGAGGATGGAGAGTGCCTGGCGTTTGATGTTTAGCGTGTTGCGGGCACGAATCTCGGAGGCGGTGATGAGATCGAAGCGGGCCTGGGCCTCCTGCTGGTCGGTGACGGTGGCTGTGCCCACCTCGAAGCTGCGTTTGGCGGCCTCGAGCTGCTCACCAATGGCCTTCTTTTCAGCCAGGGTGGTGGCCAGTGCATCTTGGGAATTGAGGACCTCGAAATAGGCCGAGACCAGTCGGAGCATGGCCTCTTGCCGGGCCACACCAAAGCCTGCCTC
>Ga0172367_10004617_pt1 | contig 17048 bp, 14 predicted proteins | sample Lak10m_FD_114542 | JGI IMG/M metagenome (GOLD analysis project Ga0172367, IMG submission 114542) | Freshwater microbial communities from Kabuno Bay, South-Kivu, Congo - kab_022012_10m | ecosystem: Environmental > Aquatic > Freshwater > Lake | place: Democratic Republic of the Congo: South-Kivu...
CGCGCCCGCCGCGCCCGCTGCGCCGACCACCAAGGAATGCCCGCACTGCTTCTCGACCATTTCCATCAAAGCCACGCGCTGCCCGAATTGCACGTCGGAAGTCAAGTAGACAGTAATTAAGTAATCAGTAATCAGTGAAAAAGTCTCGCAGGGTTTTGGGAAGCCTTGCGGGACTTTTTGATTCAGCATTTATATAATCCCCTCGGTCACACACCCGATCTGGCGGGCGCCACTGAATTGCGCTTCCGCCGTATGAAAAGGCGCAATTTGTGACCGTGATGGGTATAATGCCCGCATGGATTTTTTGAACAAACTCAACCCGCAACAACGCCAGGCTGTGACTGCGCCCGATGGACCCGTTTTGGTGGTGGCTGGACCCGGCTCCGGCAAGACCCGCGTGCTGACCCAGCGCATCGCCTACCTGATTGCCTCGGAGGGCGTGCGTCCCTGGCAGATTCTGGCGGTCACCTTCACCAACAAAGCCGCGAAGGAAATGGGAAGCCGCGTGCAAGCCATGCTCAACGAGCAGGCAACCGAGGGGATGATGCTCGGCACCTTTCATTCGATTTGCGCGCGGATTTTGCGACGCGAGGCTGACCACCTGCCGTTTCAGTCGAATTTTGTGATTTTCGATTCGGACGACCAGGAACGGTTGACCAAGACCATCATCAAGGAATTCAACCTGAACGACAAGCTGTACCGCGCCAGCAGTATTCATGCTTCCATTTCTCGCGCAAAAAATGAATTGATTTTGCCCGACGATTACCCGACCAGCAATTACCGCGACGAGGTGGTCAAGCGGGTTTACACCGAATACCAAAAGCGGCTGATTGCCAGCAACGCCGTGGACTTCGACGACCTGTTGGTTTACACCGCCCGCCTGCTGGAAGAGAATCCCGCTGTCCGCGACAAATATGCCCAACGCTTCCGCCATGTGTTGGTGGATGAGTTCCAGGATACCAACCTCGCCCAGTACGCGCTGGTCAAACAACTGGCTTCGCATCATAAAAATATCTTTTGCGTTGGCGACCCAGATCAGTGCTTCCCTGCCGAAACACAAATTCAAACTTCGCGCGGAAAAATCTCCATCGAACAATTAAAAAAAGGGGATGACGTTCTTGCCGCCAGCGGACGCGGCTCGACCCTGTTGTCGCCCGTGTCACATGTCGGCAAACGGGCGTTCAAAGGAAATTTGGTTGTGATTACCACCGCCAGCGGACAAGTAATCAAAGCCACACCCAATCATGTCTTCTTCGCAAGACTGGGAATGAAATCGGGCTGGAACTATGTCTACCTGATGTACCGCAAAGACAAGGGCTATCGGGTTGGCATTGCCTCTCACATGCGGAGTGATGGAACCGCCATGCAGGTTGGTCTGCAAGTCAGAAGCAATCAGGAGAATGCCCATAAGATGTGGGTGTTGAAAGTCTGCGAAGACAGAAACGAAGCCCATTATTGGGAAACCTATTTTTCAACCGTTTACAGCATTCCCACCTCGGTTTTTCATGTGCGCTCCCGCAGAATGCGAATGTCGCAGGAATACATCGACCGTTTATTCGCTGAAATAGACACCGAAACAAACGCAAATCGATTATTAGCCGACCTCGGCATGGATGGGAAATATCCGCACTTTACGCCGCAGGGGACATTCAGGAATATCGTCAACCTGCGATATTTCGGCGATGGTCGAATCACAGCAGAATCTCCCTGGCACGCGCATCGTGTGGATTTATGGAGCAGCGACAAGGAACTCTTTGAACGCCTCAAAGCGCTTGGCTATAATCCGCGAATTCGCAGCCGTGATAACTGGCGGGTCGGCATCAACCGTTTGAGCTATGACGACATTCAAGATGTCGCCCAGAAACTCAGCGAAGCCGCCGACGGAGCAGAAATTGTCACTGGCGCATTCCTTGTGGACAAGGGAAATTCACCCCTGGCGCAAAGGTTCAATCTTATGCCCGCCAGTCATCTTCATCCATCCATGCTGGTTGCCGTTGAACGCGACGGAAAAATCGTCGAGGATGAAATCACGGAAATTTCCAGCGAAGCCTATCGGGGCGCAGTATATGATTTTGAAGTGGAAAACCTGCACAACTATATCGCCAACGGCGTGGTTGTTCACAACTCTGTCTACGGTTGGCGGGGCGCTGATTATCGCAACGTGCGCCGCTTCGAGCAGGACTTCCCCGACGCGCAGGTAATTCTCCTGGAAGAAAACTACCGTTCGCGGCAAAACATCCTCGACGTGGCGATGGGCGTGATTGACCGCGCAAAGAATCGACGCAAGAAGCGTCTGTTCAGCGACCGTGGCGCGGGAGAGAAAATCATCTATCACGAGGCGTACAATGATTATGACGAAGCCTCGTTTGTCGTGAACACCATTGCCCAACTTGTCGCGTCCGGGCAATTCGAGCCGGGCGAATCCGCCGTGATGTACCGCACCAACGCCATGTCGCGTTTGCTTGAAGAGGCATTCCTGCAAGCGCGCCTGCCCTACAAACTGGTCGGAGCGCAAAGGTTCTACGGACGCCGCGAAGTCAAGGATGTGATTTCATTTATCCGCCTCGTCCACAACCCGGCAGACGAAGCCTCGCTGGGACGGGTCATCAACGTCCCGCCGCGCGGCATCGGCGAGAAGACCCTGACCACCCTCTACATGGTCGCCCGCCAAAACGGAATCACTCCCGGCGCGGTTCTGCTCGACCTGGCGCACGGGTCTGACTCGCCGTACTACAAATCCTTTACGGGGCGCGCCGCCCTGCCGCTGGCAGACTTCGGCGGCATGTTTGCCAATTGGCACGCGTTTGCCGCCACCGCCACCATCCCCGAACTTTTCGACCGCATCCTGAAAGATGTCAGCTACAAGGAATATATCGTCGAGGATGAATCCGAAGAAAGCAAGGAACGCTGGGACAACGTGCAGGAATTGAAACGGCTGGCGATGGAATATTCCAGCGGCACGCTGGACGAGTTCCTCGAACACGTTGCCCTCGTTGCCGACCAGGACACCATCACCGACGCCAACGCGCCCACCCTGCTCACGCTCCATGCCGCCAAGGGCTTGGAATTTGGCGCGGTCTTCATCGTCGGCTTGGACGACGGCATGATTCCGCATAGCCGCTCCTTCGATGAACCCGAACAAATGGAAGAGGAACGCCGCCTCTTTTATGTGGGCATCACCCGCGCCAAGGACAAACTGTATTTAATCCGCGCCCTGCAACGCGGCGGACGCGGCATGTCGGAATCCACAATCGAGTCGCGCTTTTTGGCGGATGTCCCCGCTCAGTTGGTGGAAGGAAAGTCCCGGGCGGGACGCTCCACCCGAAGCGGATTCTCCTCGCGAACCTCACACGATGCGAGCGAAAGGTGGATGGCTTCGCCCGCACCCAAGCCTGCTCCCCTCATCCAAAGCCGATACCCCGCCGGGACTCGCGTGCAGCACCTGCTCTGGGACGAAGGCATCGTCATCGAAAGCCGCCTCCAGGACGGGGACGAGATTCTGACCGTGCAATTCGCATCGGGTATGAAGCGGCTGGCGGCAAGCATCGCAAACCTCAAGATTATTTGACGATTGCCCATCGTCCAAGCCATGTTTATTCGCCTTCTCTATTTCGGTTACAGAATTTACTGCTTCCTCTTCCGCCCCATTCGCATGGGCGTGCGGGTGATGATGATTCAAGACGGCAAAGTCTGGCTGGTGCGGCAGACTTATATGCCGGGCTGGTTTATGCCCGGCGGCGGATTGAAACGCAATGAAACACTGGAAGCCGCCGCCCGCCGCGAAGCCCGCGAAGAGACCGGCGCAGCATTGGGCGTTGTCACCCTGCTGGGGGTGTACTCCAATTTCGTCGAATGGAAAACCGACCATAACATCCTTTTCTTTTGCAGCGATTTTGAATTCAAGGGCAAACCAGACGGCGAGATTGCCGAACTCCGCGCCTTCGATTTGGACGACCTGCCGGATGGGTTGTGGCCCGGTCATCGGCGTCGGCTGGAGGAATACCGGGCGGGAATCCACAGCCCGCAGATTGGGATGTGGTAAGCGACATTCGTCATTGCAAACGGCTAAAGTCGTCACTATATCTGCGGGGGCAAGGTTGGTAAAATGAAGTGAAATCTTTATTTGGAGAAATATCATGACCGATACCATGAAAGTTGTCATCCCGATGGCAGGTTGGGGAACGCGAATGCGCCCGCACACCTGGAGCAAGCCCAAACCGCTGGTGAGCGTGGCAGGCAAGACCTCGCTCGAACACCTGCTCGATATGTTCAAAACTTTACCGAACCCTGAAAACACGGAATATATTTTCATCCTCGGACCCTATCTCGGCGAGATGCAAATTCCGCCCTTCATCAAGGCGAATTACCCAAACCTCAAAGCCCGCTATGTGGTGCAGCATGAGATGAAGGGACAGTCGCACGCGGTTGCGCTGGCGCGTGAGTATTTGCAGGGACCGATGATTATGTGCTTCTCGGATACCCTGATGGAAACAGACTTCTCCTTTTTGAAGGACGAGAAATCGGACGGCGTGGCGTGGGTCATGCCGGTGGACGATCCGCGCCGCTTTGGGGTGGCAGAGGAAGGGGCAGACGGCTGGGTGACGCGCTTCATCGAGAAACCGCAGAGCCTCGACAACAACCAGGTCGTCGTGGGCTGTTATTATTTCAAGAGCGCCGAGCAACTGCTTGTCGCCATCGACGACCAGATGAAACGCGGCGTGATGTTGAAGAACGAATATTTCATGACCGACGCCATCTCCATCATGATCGAAAGCGGCGCGAAGGTTCGCACCAACAAAATCAGCACCTGGCTGGACACGGGAACCATCGAAGCCACGCTGGAGACCAACCGCATCCTGCTCGACCGCGGGGCAGATAATTCGTCCGAAGCGGCGACCCGCCCAACGGTTCAAATCGAGCCGCCGGTCTTCATTCACCCCTCTGCAAAAGTGGAAGCGGCGGTCATCGGACCGTATGCCTCCATCGGCGCGAACTGCGTTGTAAAATCAGCGGTCATCTCGGACAGCATCATCGAGGATGGCACAGAAATCAAACAAGCCGCCTTGACCCATTCGCTGATTGGGCGCAACTGCCGCGTCGAAGGACAGTCGGATAAGGAACGGGCGACGGCGCTCAATATCGGCGACAACAGCAGCGTCATCAATTCATAATCATGGAACTTGTCGAATGCCGCTTCGATACGGACGCTTCACACGCTGAAAGACCGCTTTCCCTGCTTTGGCAGGGATGCCGCCACGAGATTGCGGAAGTCTTCGCCCGCTGGCGCGGACCTGGCGAGAAGGGCTTTCGCGTGAAAACCGTCAAAGGCATGGCTTTTGAAATTACGTACCAGGAAGTTTCAGACGACTGGCACATCCAACCCTTGTAGGAGACTGACACAAAATGGAACAAAGACTTTCCAAGCGTGTGGCTGAATTGAAGCCCAGCGGCATTCGCAAGTTTTTCGACATTGTGGCGACGATGAAGGATGTCATCTCGCTCGGCATCGGGGAACCCGATTTCACCACCCCCAAGCCGATTCTCGACGCGGGCATTCATTCGCTGAATCACGGCGAGACTCATTACACCTCCAACAGCGGGAAAATTGAACTGCGCCAGGCGGTTACCGATAACCTGCAAAAACTTTACAGCGTGAAGTACGACCCCTCGGAAGTGCTGGCAACCGTCGGCGTCTCGGAGGCGTTGTACCTGGCATTCACCGCCCTGCTCGAACCCGGCGACGAAGTCATCATCCCGACGCCGTGTTTCGTCGCCTATCAAGCCGAGGTGATTCTGGCGGGCGGCGTCCCGGTGGAAATCCCCTCGCGCATCGAAAACGATTTTGCGGTTGACCCCGACGACATCCGCAAAGCCATCACCCCGCGCACGAAGGTCATCTTCATCGGCTATCCGTCCAACCCGACGGGCGCGGTCGCTCCGCGCGAGGTGATGCTGGAGATTGGAAAGATTGCCGACCAACACAACCTGATCGTCGTCTCGGATGAAATCTACGACAGGTTGGTCTACGACTTCGAGCATGTCTGCTTCCCGGCTTTGGACGAAGGTCTGCGCGAGCGGACGGTGCTGCTGGGCGGCTTCTCGAAAGCCTACGCCATGACCGGCTGGCGCATCGGCTATGCCTGCGCCCCGAAGGATATTTTGCAGGGGATGCTGCGCGTGCATCAATACACCATCATGTCCGCGCCGACCACCGCGCAGGATGCGGCAACCGAAGCGTTGAAGAGCGGCGAACCGCACGTTCAGGAAATGGTCACAGAATATGACCGCCGCCGCCGCTTGCTGGTGGACGGTTTCAACAAACTGGGTCTGACGACCTTCGAGCCGCGCGGCGCGTTCTACACCTTCCCCAACATCCGCGCCTCTGGCATGGACGAGGACGCCTTCGCCGAAGCCCTGCTGAAAGAAGAGAGCGTGGCGGTTGTGCCAGGCACTGCCTTTGGTCCCGGCGGCGAGGGCTTTGTCCGCGCGTGCTACGCCACCGAGTACGGCAAAATCGAAGAGGCGCTGCATCGGATGGAACGGTTTATGAGCAGGCATGGGTGAGTTGGTAATTGGTAATTGGTAAGTGGAGGAACGGGTTCGCGTGAGGCGTCCCGTTCCTTTTGATTTAAGGATGTATCGGCTTATAATTTTGGGAGGCGGCGGTTGTCGAATGCGAGCGCCTCATCGAGACAGGGAAAGGTTTTGGGCGTATGAACATAACCATCTTAAGCGTTTTACTCGGAATCGGCGGCATGGTCGGGTGGGGAATCTATGACTTTCTCGGCGGCGTGTTTGCGAAGCAGATTGGCTCTTTCAAGTCTCTGTTCTGGTCGCAGTTGGCGGGCGCAGTATCCATCCTTCTGCTTGCTGTGATTGTTGGCGCGGGCGCAAATATTTCCGCGCTGGCAATGGGTTTGTCCGCCCTAGCGGCAATCATCTACTCGGCGGGATACCTGTTCTTCTTCAAAGGCTTCGAGAAGGGCAACGTGTCCATCGTCGCGGCGACCATGAACCTGTGGGCGGTGTTCACCATGATTGTCGCTTTTTTCTTCATGGGACAGCGACTGTCAACGCTGCAAACCTGGGGCGTGGCGCTGATTATCTTCGGCGCGACTTTGGCATCCCTGAACTGGAGCGACATACGAACCCGGGGCTTCCAACTTTCGCTGGGAGTCAAAGAGGCGGCGCTGGGCGCTTTTTTCTTTGGAATCTACTGGAACGTCAGCGAAATCATTTCCGAGGAAATTGGGTGGCTGTTGACCACTTTGTTCATCAAGTTGGGAATTGTCATCTTCCTGCTGGCGTTTTCCTTTTTTACGAAACAGCAAATCAACCTTTCCAACGCGGACGCGAAAACAAAATTCACGGTTGGAATCATGGGAGTCGTCGAGGTCGGCGCGGTGGCGTTGGTCAATTACGGGCTGACCATCGGCGACGCCATCCTGATTACGCCGATTGCCTCCGCCCTGTCGGTTGTGACCATCGTGCTGGCGATTATCTTCCTGAAAGAAAAGGTGTCCAAAATTCAAGGGCTTGGCGTCGCCGGGGCAATCATCGGCATTGTCCTGACTGCATTCTAAATCTCATCTTGCTGAACTGTAAAACCAGAAAAGGAATCTCATGGAACAGACCATCTCGGAACTACAGCAAAAAATGTCCACAGGCGAGTTGACTTCGTTGAAAATCACGGAAGCGTACCTGGAACGAATCCGCAAAATTGACGGAAAAGTCAACGCGGTCATCGAGTTGAACCCCGAAGCGGAAAGCATCGCGGCGGAACTTGACGCCGAGAGAGAACGCGGCAAAGTGCGCGGGGCGCTGCATGGGATTCCGATTCTCATCAAAGACAATATCGACACCCGCGACAAAATGCAGACCACCGCCGGGTCGCTGGCGCTGGCAGGGAACATCGCCTCGCGGGATGCGTTTCTCGTCAGGCAGTTGCGGAAGGCGGGCGCGGTCATCCTCGGCAAGACCAACCTCAGCGAGTGGGCGAACTTTCGCGGCAAGCGTTCGGTCAGCGGATGGTCGTCACGCGGCGGGTTGACTCGCAACCCCTACGCGCTCGACCGCTCCGCTTGCGGGTCGTCTTCGGGTTCGGGCGCAGCCGTCGCCGCCGATTTTTGCGCCGCCGCCGTCGGCACCGAAACCGACGGGTCGGTCATCTGTCCGTCGCAGACCAACGGCATCGTCGGGATCAAGCCCACGCTGGGACTTATCAGCCGCAACGGAATCATCCCCATCGCCCACAGCCAGGATACGGCGGGGGCAATGGCGCGCACCGTAGCGGATGCGGCGATTCTGCTTGGGGCGTTGACGGGGGTTGACCCAAATGATTCCGCCACAAAAGCCAGCGCCAAACGGGCGTCGAAGGATTATGCCCAATTCCTCGACAAGGATGGATTAAACGGCGCGCGCATTGGAGTCGCCCGCAACCTGTGCGGCACGGACGGGCGCATCCTTGAACTGTTCAATCAAAGCATCCTCGTCATGAAGCGTCTGGGCGCGGTAATCATCGACCCCGCCAACCTGCCCAACTTCGATAAATTTGGCAAGACCGAGTTGGAGGTTTTACACTACGAATTCAAGGCGGACTTGAACCAATATCTCGCGGGCGCGAACGGGCGGGTCAAGTCAATGGCGGATGTCATCAAATTCAACGAGGAGAACAAGGCGCGGGTGATGCCGTACTTCGGTCAGGAGCACATGCTGGCGGCGCAGGAGAAGGGAAGTTTGCGCGACAAAGCCTATCGCGAAGCGCTGGCGAAGAATCGCCTGCTGACCCGCAAGAACGGAATCGATGCCGTGATGCGGAAGTTCAAACTCGACGCGCTGATTGTTCCCTCCGGCGGACCCGCGTGGATGATCGACCTTGCCAACGGCGACGCCATCAACTGGGATATGGAAAGCACCTCGCCCGCCGCCGTCTCAGGGTATCCCCACATCACCGTGCCGATGGGCTATGTCTTTGGTCTGCCTGTGGGGCTTTCATTTTTTGCCAAAGCATGGAGCGAGCCAACGCTGATTAAACTCGCCTACGCCTTCGAGCAGGCGACAAAGGCGCGGGTCGAACCGAAGTTTCTCGAGACGGCAAAATTGTAAAACTCTCATTTGCCCTTTAACCTTTATTCAGGTTCCCTTTATCTCGCCGCATATAATAATCATTACATTCTCCGTACGAAACCGCCGCCGACTTGGGCAAGTCAGCGGCGGTTTCGTATTATAAACTCTTGCATCTGACAGTATTTGTGGTTAAATTCCCCTGCAATCAAATTTGTAATTCAGGAAGATAGATCATGCATATTCTCGGAATTGACGTAGGCGGATCGGGTATCAAAGGCGCGCCGGTGGACATCGAAACGGGCGAACTTCTCGCGGAACGGATTCGGATCAAGACTCCCAAAAAAGCCGAACCCGAACCCGTTGCGGAAGTGGTGAAGCAGATCGCCCAATCCTTCAACTGGGATGGACCCATCGGCATTGGATTCCCCGCGCCCATCAAAAGCGGTGTGACAACGATGGCAGCCAATATCTCGGACAAGTGGGTTGGCGTCAATGCCGACGCGCTCTTTACCAAAATTACCGGCTGCGACTGCACTCTTGTCAACGATGCAGACGCGGCGGGGCTGGCAGAGATGTCCTTCGGCGCAGGGCGCGGACAACCCGGCACAGTCATCATGCTGACGCTGGGAACGGGCATCGGCACCGCCATCTTCCATCGCGGACATTTGCTCCCCAACGTTGAATTTGGTCATCTCGAAATCGACGGCGAGGATGCCGAATTCCGCGCCTCGGATGCCGCCCGCCAGCGTGAAGACCTCTCGTGGCGCAAGTACGCCAAACGTCTCAATAAATTCCTGAAAAGAATGGATAAACTCTTCTGGCCCGACCTGTACATCGTCGGCGGCGGAATCAGCAAGGAACATGAAAAATTCCTGCCCCTGCTGACGATCGAAACGCCTGTCATTCCCGCGCAGATGTTGAATCAAGCGGGGATCGTCGGCGCGGCGCTGGCGGCAAGGAAAGGCGCATAAATCAGTGAATCAAAAAACTCCCCGAGACTTTCATCTCGGGGAGTTTTCGTATTCAGCCTGAATTAGCTGAGAACAACTACGTTAGTAGCCTGCGGACCCTTGGGGCCTTTCTCAACGGTGAATTCGACTTTCTGACCTTCTTCAAGGTTTTTGAAACCGTCGCCCTGGATCGCGGAGAAGTGGACGAAGACATCCGCGCCGCTTTCGCGAGCGAGAAAGCCGTAGCCCTTGCTTCCGTTAAACCATTTGACTGTTCCGAGAATACGTTCTGACATTGTTTGCCTCCTTGGGCAAGAAAAAAATTTGGAGGACCCGGTTCTTTCGCCAGAACAGACAAAACAAAACGGCTCATGGACTTTTACCCATGAGCCGTGGTTCTTACTTCCAAAGCGAACTTACTGGTATCCGTACAGGGCGATACTTTATCACGCGGATGGGGATATGTCAATGAATTATCGCCACCAATTATCCTTTTACCACGCTGAACTTCTCTTTGCCGATCTTATAGTTGCCGCTGTGCTTGATGACCTGATCGACAAATTCCTCGGGCACATCCACAAAACTGGTTTTGTCCTCGATGCGAATCTTGCCGATGGCAAACCCTGGGATGTTGGCGTGGAAGGCAATCTGCCCTACGATGTCGTTGGGACGGATATTGTGCGCCTTGCCCTTGTTGATTTTCAAACGCACCATGCCTTCTTCGTGCGAGTCGCTGCGGCGGGGCTTCTGACCAAACTCACGTTTGACGGCAGGCTTGCCGCCCTTCGAGTCGCGTCCAAAACCGCGTTCGGGCTTGCGGGTGAATTCAGGCTTCACTTCAGAGACTTCCGCAATCGGGCGTTGCTTTTCATCAGCGCGGGCGATTTTGATGGCGGCGGCGGCAATGTTGAGCGGGTCATGCCCAGCCTCGATCAATTCCTGCACCATTTCCAGTTCGCGCTTGAAACGTCCGCGACCCAGCCAGACTTTCAGGTTCTCGACGGTCTTCGATTCGCGGTGATGGATGATTTCGGTCGTGGAGGGCAGTTCCATTTTTGTCACAACCTGCTTGGTCAACGCTTCGACCTCGCGCATGCGACGCTTCTCACGCGGAGAAAGCAGGGTGATGGCAATGCCCGTCTTGCCGGCGCGTCCCGTGCGACCAATGCGGTGGACGTACACCTCGGCATCGTCGGGCAGGTGATAATTGAAAACGTGCGAAATGTCGTCGATGTCCAAGCCGCGCGCGGCGACATCGGTTGCCACCAGCACCTTTAATTGGTTGGAGCGGAAACGTCCCAGCACACGCTCACGGGCATTCTGATCCAAATCGCCATGAATGGCTTCGGCGGGGATTCCGCGCACGACCAGTTCATTGGCGAGGGTGCTGGTCTCGGCGCGCGTGCGGGCGAAAATCAACGCGCTGTGAATGGGTTCGATCTCGAAGAGGCGGGTCAACGCGTTGGTCTTGTCGTTCTCGTGGACAAGGTAATAACGTTGTTCGGTGGTCGAAAGAGTGAGCGTGCTCTTCTTGACGATGACCGACTGCGGATCACGCATGAAGCCGTCTGCCAGTTTGCGAATCCGCGTGGGCATGGTTGCGCTGAACAGGCAGGTCTGGCGTTCAGATGGAGTCGTTGACAGGATTTTCTCGACTTCCTCGATGAAACCCATGTTGAGCATTTCATCCGCCTCATCGAGAACGACAGTCTTGATCTGGCTCAGGTTGAGGACGCCGCGTTCCAACAGGTCATTCAAACGTCCTGGCGTGCCCACGACAATATCCACACCGCGCTTGAGGCTGTTGATCTGCGGGCTGTAGGGCTGTCCGCCATAGACGGCGAGGACACGGGCACGCAGGTATTTGCCGTACTCGACCATCGAATCGGCAACCTGCAAGGCAAGCTCACGAGTGGGCGCAAGCACCAAAGCTTGCGGATATTGTTGATGATTGAAATTTTGAAGAATGGGGAGGGCGAAGGCGGCGGTTTTGCCGGTGCCGGTTTGGGCTTGACCGAGCACATCCACGCCGGTCAGCATGAGGGGGATCATACCCGCCTGGATGGGAGTCGGCTCGGCATAGCCGAGTTCAGTGATGGCCTGCATGATCTCGTCACGCAGGTTGAGAGAGGAAAAATCGGTTGTCATCTGTTGTCCTTTTATGTCGTTGCGAGGAGAGTGTTCTTCTCGACGAAGCAATCTCCTCATCGTTGGGGGATTGCTTCGGGTAAAGTACGCCCTCGCAATGACATCATTGCGGGATGTTTCGATGACTCCGCTTAACTTTCTTCCTGTCAACAAGGTTTACTTTTGCAAGCAAACCCGCCCAACAAAAAAGCCCGATCAAACTTCATCGGGCTTGCAGTCCAGAGTGATCAAAACAACTTCCCAGAAAATTTACTCTCCGTTGAGAGCGGACGAGAGTTTACCACAGAAATTGGGTTATATTGTCATCAAAATGATGGCGATCAAAGCTGAAAGAACGCCGACCCACTGTCCGCGGGTGAGGCGTTCGCGGAGGAAAAACCAAGCCAGCATGACGGTCACGCCGGAGAAGAGGGAACTCAGCACCGAGGCAACGTCCAGCCGTCCAGCCTGTCCCGCAAGGATGAAGAAAATATTTCCGCCGACATCGAAAATCCCGTTGAGGACGAGCGTAGACCAGGCAGACCTGTCTGTCACTTTCAGCGAAGTACGGCTAAAAAACATGTACGAAGCGATCATGATGGTTCCGCCCGTGCGGGAGGCAATCATGGGCCAGACCCGTCCACCGTCGCTGGTGGCTTGGTGCATGAGGACAAAATACAAGCCGAAGGTAAGCCCCGCCAGCATGGGCAGTTTCAAATCAGACAGGTGGGAGAGGATGTCCTTGATGCCAGCCTCGCTTTGCGAAATGAGCCAAACCGCGGCAAGCGCAAAGACAAAACCCGCAACCGTGGGCGTTTCAGGCAAACCTTCCTGCACCATACCGACAATCACCGGCAGCATGGCGGCAAGCAGTCCCGACACCGGCGCAGAAATGCTCATCAACCCCAGGGTCATGGAATGATACAAAAGCATCAAGCCAAGCGTACCGATGGCGCCGGCAAACATGGCGAAGAACCAACTTTGCAGGGTCGGGAACGCCTCGCGCACAATCGCCTGCATGGCAATCAACAAAAAGACGCCGACAATTTCACTGTAGAAAACGGCGCGATGCGCGCCCGTCTTGCGCGATGCGATTCCGCCCGTGAAATCGCCCGCCCCCCAGCCCAATGCCGCCCCAAGACCGAATAGAATGGATAACAATATATTTCTCCTTTAGCGCGAGGCTCTTTCCAATACTCTCTGTGCGTTCTTCAATAGCGGCATGTCGATCATTTTTCCATCCAACGAGTACGCGCCCTTGCCCTCTTTTTGACTTGCCGCAAAGGTTTCGACGATACGGCGGGCATGGGCAATGGCTTCATCATTTGGCGTGAATGCCGTTTGCGCCGGCTCGACCTGCGCCGGGTGGATGATTTGTTTTCCACTAAAGCCGAGCCGCGCCCCAAACGCCGCTTCGCTTCGCAGGGATGCGATGTCTTTGTAATCGATGGTGACGATGTCGATGGCTTGTAAATTGTTGGCGGCGCAAACTACGACCACCGCCTGGCGGGCGTAGAGCAATTCAATCGCCTCCTTCGTGCGGATCGCGCCAATCGAAGCGGCAAAATCCTCGCCGCCGAAGATGATCGCATCCAGTCGTGGATGCGCTGCTATCTCTTTCAGATTCAAAATTCCCCTGGCGGTTTCCACGCCAATCAACATGCGGATGGAGTTGACCTGCCAGCCGTATTTCAATTCTGCTGATTCGATGATACGGCTTGCCCATTCCACCTGTTCGAAGGTTTCGACTTTTGGAATCACGATGCCGTCGGGGTGAAACGGCAGGACTGCTTCGATGTCGTCCTTTTCCCAGCCTGACCCGACCGAGTTGATACGCGCCAGCTTTTCACTTTTGCCAAAATCCAATTCCTGCAAAGCCTTTGCAATCGTGGCGCGCGCCTCGGCTTTTCTGCTGATTGCAGTTCCATCTTCCATATCCATGCAGATACAATCCACGCCGAGGGTGATGGATTTGGCGATCATCTTCCAACTGTCGCCGGGCATGTAGAGCAGGGCGCGTCGAGCGTGCATAACTCCTCCAGTTTAGATTTCTTCCATGTGCAGGATGACGTTGCCGACATCGTTGACTTCGACGCGCAGTTTTTTTAGCGGGGTGGTCGAAGGTCCGCGCGCGACACGTCCTGCGGCGTCATATTTCGATCCATGACAGGGACATTCATATTCCCCGTCCTTGTGTTCGACGGTGCAGCCAAGATGCGTACATACCAAACTCAATGCCATGAAGCCATCGTCGTTATGAATTAATACAGCGGGAATTTGCAGGAATACGATACGCGATCCCTGCGGATAATCGCCTGCCGCTCCCAGGTCATATTGCGACGGGGGCGCGGGGTCCATTTCATAGGAAAGAAAATGAACCAGCCCGCCCAGTCCGAACGCGCCGCCCAAGCCAAGCAGGAAGTTGGTTCCCAATTTTAGAAAATCTCTTCGGGATGTCTTTGTCATGGTGTATTCAAAATGGATAGGAGGGTCAATGTCAGGATGATAACAGCAATGATTGTAAATACCAATTGGATAATGCGTCCACTGCGCGGAAACCACGAACCGAATTCATTTGGCTCGACATCCTTGAAGTAGGGCATAACTCCAAACAGCGTGATGACTGCCAGCGGAACAACCACCCCCATCCAAAACGGGTCGCCGGATTTGAGTAATTGCTGAACCCATAAAAAGAACCAGGGCGCGCTGGAGTCCGCTGCCAGAATTGTATCGCCGCGAATGGGGGGCGCGATTGGCGCGGGAATGAAAACTGCCATGATGATCAACACAATGCTGACGATGAACATCCCCAGTACTTCACGTTTGAGCAGGTCGGCGCGGGAAATTCCATTGGTGTTTTCACGGGTTGGAGCAGAGGCAATTCCACCATCGCGTCGCACGCGGAACAAATGCCAGACGATGAAAAATCCGCCTGCGAGGGCGAGGACATAAATATGCCACGAATAGAAACGGAGCAGCGTGGCGGGACCCGGTTCCCTGCCGCCGATGACAAAGATGTAAATTCCATTCCCAACCAGGGGGATGGATTTCAAAAGGTTGGTGCCGGCGGTCAACGCCCAGCGGATGCCCTCATCCCAGCGCAAAACATAGCCGGTGAAATCGAGCAGGAGGATAAAAATCAGCAGGGCAAGTCCCAGCAAAAAATTGAACTTTCTCTGGGCGCCATAGGCGCCGGTGAAGATCACCCGCGCCAGGTGAATTAATGCAACCGCGACCAGCGCCTGCGCCGACCCATAATGCAGGTTGCGGATAAAGGCGCCGAGCGGTACGAAGCTGACAATGGTCTCGACCGAGATCGCCGCCTTTTCCGGGTCGGGCAGGTAGTAGAACATCTCCAACAAACCTGTCACAAGCAAAATAAGCGAGAGGAAGACCGCCGTGCCGCCCGCGCCCAATGTGTATCGCCAGCGCGCCTGTGCTGCGGGAATGGTTGGCGGGTGCAGGTGGGCAAAGAAGTTCGGGCGTCTAATCTGCGGACTTGGCAGGACCGTCTCTTCCCGCGCTCTCAAATCGCGGGCAAGCAGTCCAAACATGGCAAGGGCGAGGATGCCGGTAAAAATGAAAATGAATGTGTTCGGGTTTTTCGCTGCGGCAATGTGACGATGGACTGGCACAGCAGAAGCGTTGGTTTCGTTCAATTCCAAGCCTTCGGGCAGGCTGCCCTTCATCTTGAGGATGTAAGCTGTCACCTGCCAGGCTCGCTCCGGGGTCAGGGACCGCGGTTTCCACCAGGGCATCATCACGACGACGTAATCGTATATTTGTTGGGCATTTTCGAATTGTCCAAGGGCGCTTGCCGTGCCGAGGGGTGGAAAGGTGAGAGTCTTGGGCATCTCGAAGCCGTGTTGGGGGTGATTTTTCCCGTGACAGCCCGAGTCCCAGCAATTGCTGTCTTCTTTGTAGGCGCCCAATCTCCATTCGTTGGTGAGCCCCTGTCCTCGGTCGCCATGACAGGCGATGCACACGCCCCAAAAAATCAACGATCCTTTATCCACTTGGGCGGGAACTTGCGGCACGGACGGGCTTGCAAGCCGTATCGGGTCGAAGGTCGGCGTTGGACTGGGGACGACTGTCTGCGTCCCCCCAGTTGGAAGGCTTTGTGAGGCTTCGACGTTTACGGTCAAAAATATACTCAAGGTGACGAATAATACTCCCACAAGTAAAAACAGAAACATGCGGGCATTCCGCGCGGCAAGGCGGCGTTCTTTATCTTTATTCGGTGAAGGCTTCCTGGTCATGTTCAATCTAAAGTCAACTTTTTTTTCTGTGATTTTGTCCTGAGGGAGTACCTGAAAAGTCTGACTTTCTAGTTACAAAGACGCCAAGTCCCCAAGACTCAAAGAGGAAAAACTTCGTGCCTTCGTGTCTTTGAGACTTTGTGATTGGTTTTCAGATACTTTCTGACAGGGCGGCGTTACTTTAGCACAAAGTTCGCCGTGTATGACAGTGAGTAACATCTTAAAAACGGCGTTACTATTCAGCCGGCGGTTTTTAGGCGTTTCCCCTCTTGTTAAAGCCGTTCAAAAGGGTTCCATACGCTTATGGTGTGTAATGGAAAAATGCCATTTCCGATAAAGTCTATTTTAGCGGGTGGAGAATTCGAGAGGTAAAAATGCTACCATGCCCCCATGATTTGGGTATATCCTTCAACTTGCGGGAGTGGCTAAATATGCAGGCTAGCCATAAAGGAGCAAAGCCGCTAAGAATCCTTTGAGTCCTCGAGTCTTGGTGGCTTCGTGGTTGATTTTAATCACGCCCCAACTGTTAGCCCAAAGTTAAAATGTCACCCATTTCCCAAAGTAGAAATGTCCCCGCCCCGCGGGGCGGGGACATTTGCGCGATTTTTGAAAGCACCCATTTTGCGCCAGGGATGATCAGGGGCAG
>Ga0172367_10004618_pt1 | contig 17045 bp, 12 predicted proteins | sample Lak10m_FD_114542 | JGI IMG/M metagenome (GOLD analysis project Ga0172367, IMG submission 114542) | Freshwater microbial communities from Kabuno Bay, South-Kivu, Congo - kab_022012_10m | ecosystem: Environmental > Aquatic > Freshwater > Lake | place: Democratic Republic of the Congo: South-Kivu...
CCCTTGGGCGTACTTAACGATGCTTTCCATACTCGTTATTTTATTTTCTACTACGCCCTTTTTTTCATACTTTTGCTCTCTTGGCAACCCCTTTCCTGAATGGTGCAAGATCTGAGTTAACAAAAACCTTAAAGCTGTGACCCTGCGGGTCGCAGCTTTAAGGTTTTTGCTTTCGTCGAACTAACGTAAGTTCGATATAGCCATTTGCGGCGTGCGAAGCACGCCGCAAATGGCGAAGAATGGTAAGAATCGCTTAGCGATTCTTACCATTCTTCGATTTCGTCGAACTGGCGTTAATTAATTATGCTCAGCTACTTATAGAACTTCACACCCCACAGATAAGGATGCTCATAGAGCCTGTTGATGATTTAAAAAAAACTTACATTGCTACAACCTCAAACTTGTTGGCTGTCCCCAAATAATTTTTTCGTGGGTATAAACGACCATCCCTGGTTTCGCGCCTTTGGGCTTAAACACATATTTGGGAGTCGTGCAGACTACGGGGACTTGATCGCTTTGTCGAGCGCGACTGTAATAGGCGGCGTAATTAGCAGCAGTTTGCAGATCTTGATCATCAGCGATCGCACCCGCAGGTAGGCGCAGTAACACATGACTGCCAGAAATTTCTTGAGCATGGAGCCAAAGATCATATTCCCCTGCAATACGGAAGGAAATCAAATCATTTTGATAATTGTTTCTGCCCACCCAAACTTCAAACCCGTTAGGAGTAGTGAAGCGATGACAATCGGGAATCTCTTCTTGTTTAATGCGATTGCTTTTATTTTTGCCCCCTTTACTATTTTTTGCGCGTTGAGCATACTCGGCAGTGACTTTGAGATAGCTCTGCTGAGATAGTTCTGTGCGAACTTCCTGTAACGCCGATAGTTCACTCTGTTCCAATAAACTCACAGCAGTAGCAACTTGTTGGAGATAAGCAATTTCCTGTTGGACAACTTCTAAAAGTGGAGCGATCGCTAGGGCTGCTCGTTTTTGTTTTTGATGTTTCTTATAAAAAGATTGAGCATTCTGTTGGGCATTCAGGGTAGGATCAAGGGGAATCAGCACTGATTTTTCTGTGTGAAAATCGGTGAGTTTTATCTCTTTCATGCCAATTTCCCAGAGATATAAATGCGCCATCAGCAAATCAGCCTTATCTTTGAAATCATCAGCTTGAGTAGAAAGTTGCAGACGTTCTAGAAATTCATTCTCTTTAATCGTTAACTTCGCTAACTGATTTTGAATTGCTTGACTAATTTGTTGGTGCAATTGCTGAAAGGCAACTTGTCCCGTTTGTTGAGAATAGTAGCGATCGCAGAAGTCATTAACTGATAATAGCAAAGGGTTTAAATCCCCCCCAGCCCCCCTTGTAAAGGGGGGAGAATTGTTTTCTTCCCCCTTTACAAGGGGGATTGAGGGGGATCTTTCGTGGCTTAGGTTAGGGGTGAGGGCATATCCTTTTCCTTCTACATGTGGATAGAATTGCTTTTGCTCAATACAGACCAGCCACATTTGCCAAGCTTGATATAGTGCTTCCCATTCAGAAAGCTTTAAATCAGCAACATTTTGCTCGCCATTGATATTAGATGTCGCCAATAGCGATCGCACTAGCGATGAACTAACTCCACGGTAATTACTGAGTAAATTGCGCTTAATCTCCTTAGGAATCAAAATCAAGCGATCGCGCCATGAGTCAAAGGATTCACTCAAACTAGGAATGGCTTCGAGTAATGCTGGGGGTAATTCGTAGCGATCGCCTGTTTGAATTGGGCGCACTCGCGACTGCTTGCTACTGACTTGGTGGGCAGCGGTGACGATTTCGCCATTGGCATTGACGAGAATCGCGTTGCTATATTTGCCCATTACTTCTAGATAAAGATGCCATTGCACCTCGTCATCGGGACGCTTAGCAAATTGTAGATCGACGACGCGCTCCCAAGGGCTAGTTAATTGCACAGAAACAAGGGCAAATCCAGCAACTTGATGCAAAATTTGTTGGCTAAAGGTGAAAGTATCAGGCTGCTTTGGTGGTGGCGCACTGAGATGTAATCTGGATGCTTGCGGATGCCAAGATAACAATAGCCACTGTTTCTTTTCTAAAGTTCGTAATTGTAAATGAATCGTGTGGCGATCGCTTTGATGTACCTGCTCTAGTCTTGCAGGCACACAAGCTGTATTTAGCTCATGGGTCAAAGCTACAAGGGTGGTTAGGTCAGCAGGTTGCATTGTCTTAATCTCATATTTATAGCAATTTACAAAAGTGTTGCCACACTTCTGTAAATTAAAAAACAAACCCTGTAAGGGTTTTGAAGGCACAAAACGACGTAACCAATTGGGATTTCATAAAATTAGAGTGGACGCAAAGCGCCCACTCTATGGCTAGACAAAGGAGCGCTCCAAGCACCTTTGTTGATTAATTATTTGTCAGGATCATTGCGTGGGCGGATTTGTTCAGCTTCAGGACAATCATCAGAAATAGGAATATCGTGGGATGACATTCCTGTTTTGGCAAATGAAGATAATCTTTGAGTAACAGCACCAATACTCTCTAATCTGACCATTTCTTCCCAAGAGCAAACCTCGTCGTCATCCTCAGTCTCGTAACGAATTGTTACCACGTCACCTTCAATATCCAATATCTTAGCTCTTTCTAGCCAACGTCCCTGATCCCTCAGGTAAATCCAAACATCGCTCTTGGCTTCACAAAGTTGATATATTTTGCGATGTAGCATTCGCTTATGTCCTCAGGGTTACATAATTTTTAAGGTTAGAGCATACCTTAATAAGGTAAAAAACTAACCATTATCATTGTAAACGACTACACAAGTATTTGAAATTTTTTAAACTTTAGTTATGGATAAAAATTTAGTTAAGCTCAGTAAATTTGTGAGCCTTGTCTTGCGACATCAGCCAGAGGTTATAGGTTTAAAGTTAGACGAAAATGGCTGGGCAGAGGTCGATCGCTTCATTGAGCTAGCAAAACAGAATGGCAAAAATATCTCCCTAAATGTTTTAGAGGAAATAGTTGAGACAAATAATAAAAAGCGATTTGCGTTTAATGAGGACAAGTCTAAAATTAGGGCTAATCAAGGACATTCCATTGAAGTGAATTTAGATTTATTACCCCAACAACCTCCTGATCAGCTATTTCATGGGACAGCAACCAAATTTATTGAGTCCATTCGTCAACAAGGATTAATCTCAGGCAGCCGACAACATGTGCACATGTCAAGTGATGAAGCTACTGCGATTAAAGTTGGACAGAGGCATGGTAAGCCTGTAGTTTTAAAAGTTAAGTCAACAGCCATGCATCAAGATGGTTTTTTATTCTTTTGCTCAGAAAATTCAGTATGGTTAACAGATTTTGTGCCACCACAATATCTGGAATTTCCCATCGAATAATCAGTGGCGTACCATTAATTATTCAAAGGGCAGAGCTTAGCGTAGCTCTTTGAACTGAATAACCACACGACGATTAAACGCTTGATCGGTTGCTGTAATATCTTTACGCAAAGGTTTCAACCAAGATAAAGCCTCAAAAGTAACTTTGTAATTACCATCTAAGCCGCGATCGCGTAGTAAGTTCACGACTTCATTGGCTCTCGCTTGTGAGAGGTCAAGATTATAGTCGTAATCACCCATTTTGTCGGCATGACCACTAACTTGGATAATTCCGCGTTTTCCTTGGATTTTTGACCAGAAATTATCAATTTTAGCTTCTTCACTAGATATGAGTTGCGACGCATCAGAAGCAAAGAAAACTACTACTTCTACATCTGGATTCGTAATGGGCAAAATTGAGCTACTAATGCTGCGATCGCCATTTCTATTCTGTATGGAATTCGGGTAATTTTTAAGCCCATTGTTGGGGGTATTGTTGGGAATATTTTTGGCATTATTTAAATCACTAGAACTAGCATTTTTAGGAGAATTATCTGTAGTGAGTTTCTCGGAATTATTGCTAGAACTATCTCCAGTTAACGTTTTAGGACTATTTCCGACTACTTTGCCAGAATTATTGAGTGAACTATTCTCGTTATTGCCAATGTTGCCAATATTATTACTAGATGTGTTAGATGATTTGTCTATTAGTTTGTCAGAATTATTACTAGATAGATTGTCAGGCTTACCATTTAGCTTATTAAGATCTTTACTAGTTGCTGGATTGTTTACTGTTGTTGGATTGGTTGCTGTTGATGGATTAGCTGTTGTTGTTGAGTTGGCTGTTGTTGTTGGATTGGCTAATTTATTAGAGTTCTGATTGTTAGACTTGGGATCGCTAGCGCTAGTTAGCATATTGTTAGGTTTATTTGCAGAATCTGGCTTTGGCTCAAGTACTGATTCTTTAATCACCTTTGGCACTGCCTGATTTTGCAATTTACTATCATCCGATCGCTGAATTAAAATGCCAAAAGCGATCGCTGTCCCAATAAAAGCCCCACCAATCAACAAGCCCGCCAATATTTTCCATAGGCTGCTCGGAGCCGCGATCTGATTATTGGCAACTGCCTGCTTTTGTTCGACTAGTGCTGACGCTTGTTCATTTTCCTGAGCTTTAATCTCAAAATCGAAAAGCTGTTTCTTCACAAAAGGAGCGATCGTCATGGCTGTTCCGACAACTACCGCTTGGCGAATGCGTTGATTGCCCACCTCTAGCTCAAACCATTGGGAATCATCGCGCATTAGAAAATCAACTTTAGCAGGCAACCCCTTAGGATAGGATTTGACACAATTGCCTTGATCGTCATAAATTGAGCCACGATCAGCAACAACTTGGTTCTCATTGACTACTTCCGCAAAAATCTGCGAAAGACTATTCATTTCACTGGCAATTTTATAATCCCAAATATCAATATCTATGCCCGTATCAAAGTCATCTAACTCTTGCAACTGATAGCGATCAATATCATTCCCAATCCCAATCAAGATCAGCTTTAAATAGTTTCTTTTCCCAACTGCAATTTCTAATGCTAGTTCCTTAGTATAGTTCTTGACCTGTTCTAAATCATCAATCCTGCCATCAGTCAAGAATACATACAGACCTTGCTGGGCTTGGCGATATTGATTTACGAAATAAGCGATCGCAGGTAATAGCTTTGTGGTCTTACCCAGCTTAAAAGTTGCAGGTCCCGCGATCGCTAATTGCTGACAACTTGCATGATCAAACTCCCCTAACACCTGAACTTCATCACCTTCACCACAACCCCAATAGATGAGCGAAGTCTTCCCAGTTCCGTCCAAACTGCCAGCCAAATAAGCTGTAAAGTCTTGAACCAATGGCTGCAAGATATTTTCCGTATAGTTAATCTCATAGCCACGTTCTTGAATCTCTGCAAATGCGCCACGCTCAATCTTACGAATTGGTTCTCCATCCTCTAAATAAGCTCGCAATCGCCCCTGCTTAATATAGTTAGTCAATAGTTCAGGATCAACACGCGCTTCCACCTTGCGCCCATAAGCACGTTTCATTGAGGCGCTAGCATCTAGAGCCAGACCAGTTCGCCAACCTTCGGCAAATTTCCCCTGCGGCTCCATAGCGATCGAGAATTCTACTCGACATTCAGCAGATCCAGAAGTTGTCTCTGGGATAGCTCGCCAACCGTTCACTTCACCAAACTCGGCAGCTACCAAATTAGCTGGCATTTGCCAGTTTTTTGATTCAGTTCTTACTTCGTTCTTGCCTTTATTATCGATTTTATTGTCGATTTTATTTTTTATTTCACCATTATCTGCACGTTCTAATTCAATAGGCTCGGAATTATTTTCATGTAGCATGGCATTCTACTTCTCTTGCTTTGATTTTTAATTATCTAAATAACCTAGCTTCCTTTTAGAAAGGGGTTGCTATGTACACACAAGGCATTGCTATCTGTATTTCAATGGCGGATTCCCCAATCCCCCTTATAAAGGGGGAGAGAATTTTCTTCTTCCCCCTTTATAAGGGAGATTGAGGGGGATCTTTGGTAGCTCACGATATAGTGGATAATTTATATGTACAAGTCTTCTAATCTTCCCTCTGTATAAGGGAGAATCAAAAGGGATAATTCATACGAAATCCACAACATCTTTCCATTGTTCAGATTCCGTAATCAGAGGAGCCTCTAGCTCCAGAGGCAGCGCTTCCGTAATGTCTTGCGTCACGTTTCCACCCGAAAACTCTAGGGTAAACCCTGTAGAGCCAGCAGGTAGCTTGAAACGCATCAACGCAGGTACACCAAAGTTATATTCTTCGCAAACCACTCCTGTCTGATTTAGAATCCTGCCATAATGAGTGACTATCGTTTCCGCAGAGACAAACTCTTTGAAAATCTGTTCTAAAATCTGAATGTCATCTGCAACTTGATAGTCCCATAGGTCAATTTCCCGACCTGCGGCATCTTTGACAAAGCTACCTTCAAACATATTATCTAGTTCTTCTAGTTGCTTTTCATCAATCTCTTTGCCAACACCAATCAACAAAAATTTGATAAATGGTTTAGTTTGATCGGCAATTTCTAGCGCATATTTAAAGCAGTATTCCTTGACATCTTCCAGATCTTCGATAATGCCATCAGTAATAATTAGGCAGATCGCCGCAGGTTGCTTTACCCCGATCGCTGGTGCATCTTTATATTTGTTAATGAAATATTGTAAAGGCGGTAATAGTTTCGTTCCTGTTCCCCAAGGGATTTTTGGACCTTTGATCGCAATTTGTTCGATCTCTTCACCACTAAAGCTGCCCAGATCTTCGATCAGTTCACCTGCTGCGCCACAAGCCCAGTTGAGCAAGTCAACTTTACCAGTCGCGGCAAAATTGGCAAGATATTTGACCATCACCCTTGCTACTGGCTCAACGACGTTTTGGGTAATAGCGGCACTAGCAAAAAAGCTACTGACAACGCCACTGATGCCATACATTTTTTTCATCGAGGCAGAACCATCTAATGCTAAGCCAACTCTTGCGCCTTCAATGTCTGGAACCATCAGAATAGTTGCAACAATGTCAATTTCTCCGTTGTTTTGAGGATAAACATTGACTTCACCAAAGGGTTGAACGACACTTTTTAACTGCATACTCGGACTCTCTGATATTTCACATCAAAATAGTAACGTAGTTTAACTCAATCGAGTTACGGCTAAAATATTTACTAGTAAATCTTCAGGAGTTACAAATCTCATGACTCAGCTAGTTACCAGAAAATCCCTATACGATTCTGATTATTTGCTTTGGAATCAAGAGACTGTAGCAAAGTTAAAGGCTAGAGACTTTGAGAATGTGGATTTGGATAATTTGATCGAGGAGATTGAAAGCTTGGGTAAATCTGAGAGAAAGGAGATAAAAAGTAGACTGACCGTTCTGTTAGAGCATTTACTCAAACGGATGTATGTTGACATGCCTGACTGCTTAAGCAGTTGGGAAAATACAATCAGCACACAGCGAAATGATATTGAACTAACGCTAATGGACTCGCCTAGCCTAAAAGCTATGTGGGATGAGTCTTTTGATATTGCTTTTAAGCTTGCCCTGCGATCAGTTCGCAAAAATTACAAGGCTTATCAGTTTCCTGATACATGGCAGTTTAGCCGTGATATTAACACAATGCTGAATGTTGATTTCTGGGAAGAGTAGACATTGCCCAAGCATCGCAACGGGGGAGCGCGTAATGCGGAGATAATTTGCTGCAAATAGATAAAGAGGGTTGAGCATTTGCGGATGGTGATTGCTGTGATGAGTTTAGGAATGGTGGCGCAAATGCTCAACCCCTACGCCAGAAATTGTTGTATTACGGTGTTTTCTGATTTGATGGCAAAAATGAAATTTAAGCGATCGCTACACAAGACGGCTTTGCCCTGAACAACTTACGGTTACAACAATTACTAATAAATCTTATTGTGTTGCTCAATGTTTACTTAGAGCATAAAACCAAAAAGATGAGTAGCGGCGCTTTGCGCCGCTACTCATCTTTTTGGTTTTGATTTGTCCTATCTTTCATTGCTATATAGGTTGATATTGATATGCTTAAGCATCAAATGCTACAAAATTGATGACGGTCAAATTGAAGGAGCTATAACAAGTAATTTATGCAATATGTTTTAATTATCCACGAAGTCGCAGACTATCCTGCTTGGAAGAAAGTTTTTGATGAGGCGGCAGATATTCGTAGAGAAACTGGAGAGCGATCGTATCAGGTTCTCAGATACGAGAATGCCCCAAACAAAATAGTGCATTTTTCTGCATGGACAGCGATCGCAGATGCTAAGAGGTTTTTTGAGTCTCCTAAATTAGTCAAAATCAGAGCTGAAGCAGGAGTCAAGTCTCCTGATTTTATCTACTTGGAGCAACTGGAATCTGGCATACTCTAATTCAGAAGCGTTAATCAGCCTCTTGATTTATGTCTTGTATAGCATTTATGTCTTGCATAGCTAATTTGGGAAATAGAATCACAAAAAAGCCCATCCATGCAGATATGGGAACTGCCACAAGAATTGTGAGCCAAAGGATTTTAAACAAGAGCCAACTGCCACTAATAATTGAGAAGCCAGTTAAAATGATGCTCCAAGGCTGACACCACCAAGGCTTATGATTCCAAACACTATCAGGCTGTTCTGAAGACATTTTGCTGATTTCCTAATCAATAAAGAGGTCACGCTTTGCATGACCTCTTTGTATTTTACATCCTTTCTAAAACCCGAATACCTAGAAGATTTAGCCCTAGTTTGAGAGTCTTAGCGGTGATGTCACAGAGGCTTAGGCGCGAGATTCTTTCTGATTCTTCTGCTTGCAACACTGGACATTGCTCGAAGAATTGATTGAACTTTTGGCTGAGTTCAAAGAGATATTGACAGAGACGGTTTGGGAATAATTCTTCCGCAACCGCATCGATCGCTTCGGCAAATTGCAACAAATGCTTCGCCAAAACAATCTCTGGCTCTTGAGTGAGCTTGACTGCATCAGTATTTAAGCTAGCAAAATCAATTTCGCCCTTGCGCCCAATACCTTGTACACGCACATAGGCATAAAGCATATAAGGAGCCGTGTTTCCTTGCAGGGCTAGCATCTTGTCAAAGCTGAAGATGTAGTTACTGGTGCGATTTTGCGATAGGTCAGCGTACTTCACGGCTCCGAGTCCGACGGCTTCGGCGACATCTTGCTTAAATTCCTCTGAGGCTTCAGGGTTGCGAGTTTCAATATCGGCGCGGGCGCGAGTAATGGCTTCTTCTAGCAGACTTTTGAGAGCGATCGTATCCCCCGATCGCGTTTTAAACTTCTTGCCATCGTCACCCATCACTAAACCAAAGGGAACATGGGTAGTCTGCACAGTTTCAGGAATCCAATTAGCGCGTTTAGCAACTTGGAAGACTTGAGCAAAATGTCCTGACTGTCCGATATCAGTTACATAAATGATGCGAGTGGCTTTGTCTTCGCAAATGCGATAACGCAGAGCCGCAAGGTCAGTAGTTGCATAGTTGTAGCCACCATCAGATTTCTGAACGATTAGCGGTAAGGGTTGACCATCTTTATTGGTAAATCCTTCTAAAAAGACACATAACGCACCTTGATCTTCCTGCAATAAGCCTGTTTCGCGTAAGTCGGTAACGACATCGGATAGAAACTGATTATAAAAAGATTCGCCACGTTCTTCTAATTGAATATTAAGAGCATCATAAATCTTTTGAAACTCACGGCGTGACTGTTCGCAAAGTAGTTGCCATGCGAGTTTGGCTTCAGTACCTCCCGCTTGTAACTCCACTACAGCGTTGCGAGAAGTTTCCTTAAAGACTTCGTCTTCATCAAAGCGTTTTTTGGCGGCACGATAGAGTTCTACTAAGTCACCGATCGCGATCGCATCGGCTTTAGTCAGCGCATCGGGATAAACTTCGCGCAAGTAAGAAATCAACATCCCAAATTGAGTTCCCCAGTCACCGACATGGTTTAGACGGAGGACTTCATGTCCTTGAAATTCTAAAATTCGGGCAATACTGTCACCGATAATCGTCGATCGCAAATGTCCGACATGCATCTCCTTAGCAATATTCGGGCTGGAGAAATCGACAATTACGCGATCTGGTTTCTCGACCTTAGCGATCGCCAGGCGATCGCTTTTTTGCATTTTTGCTAATTGAGTTTCTAGGTAACTAAGTTTCAGCTTTAAGTTAATAAAACCTGCTCCTGCGATCGTCGGAGTCTCGAACATATCGTCAACTTTTACGTTTGCGATTATTTGAGCGGCTACATCTTGAGGCTTTTGTTTGAGTTTTTTAGTTAAACCTAAAGCCGCATTACATTGATAATCGCCAAACTTAGCATCCTTAGAAGCCGCGACTGCGGGATCTTGGTTAGCATATTCTGCACCAAAGGCGGCAGTGATCGCTTTAGAGAAACGAATTTTTAAATCGGATAAAATGGAAGTGGTCATGGGTTAGTAGCTAAGATCTTAGGCTAATCAATATAGCTTTTTTATGCTCTACTCAATATTATGGGCGATACAGCGCTTTGCGCTTACTTAAAAACCAGAAATATTTTTGAAAGTGGCGCTTCGCGCCACTTTCAAAAATATTTCTGTACTACTTAAAGCCTCAATAGGCTGTAAGAGGGAACTACATATGCTCTTTTGCCTTCTATGTTTTTGAGAGTTACCATAGCGGTAAAAAATTATGAAAAACTTTAGGGTTAAGGCTTTTAGTCAAATTTTTAAGCAAGTATGTTTGGGTGTTGGAGGTGCAGTGATCGCGCAACTGTCCTTACTCACAAATCCCAGTTTTGCCACACCGAATAATCTCAAACTGAGTGTGTATCCTAGGGATTCGGGTGGGACTTTTTCGCTTTGTCCTACGGAGGTGAGTCTTACTCAAACACCTAGTCCCTATACTGAGGGTGGTTATACTATCAATGGCTCAGCGTCACTTGGTTGGTTTGCAAGGGAATTTCGGATTGAGAAAAGTGATGAGTTTAGTGTGACTTGGGTGGCGAATTTGCAGACTAAGTATCGCAACTGCAAGGGGACAGCAGGTATCGCAAAGTATAATGATGAGCCGTTTAGTGGGCATTCATATTTGCGAATGCGGTTTGTGAATAACATGGCTTACTTGATTTTGGATATGACGGGGATGCGTGATGCGAATGGGTTAACACCTGTGATCTTAAAGAAGGGAGTGAAAAACGGTAATCCCTTTTGGACATGGGGAGGCACAGATTAATTCCCAATTACAGCTCTAGCGCTTTTCACGGGCGCTTAACTCTTCTTCAAGTTTAGGCAGATTGTCTAATTCAAAGATCGTGATCTGTCCAGAATTAGCGCTACCTCTATCATTTTGCAACAGCTCAATCCAATAGCCGTACTTTTTGCCTTGACGCAATTCTCCTTGTAAAGCCCTTAAGATTGGTGAGGCGTTTTTAGCTTGCGATCGCTGCACCATAGCTGCCGTTGGATATGCATAAACCCTTTTAGCCGTTGCATAATCACGCATAATCTCTGGCCCATAAATAGAACGCAGTGTCTCTTCTAGTCGAGAGCCCGTGACACCATTGATGATGTCAAAGAATCTAATCTGCTCACTTCTAATCAGGTTTGCATCACTCTTCTGGATAGAGGCATTTCCTGGCGGCACGACACTAGCTTGAAATTGAAATCGTCTGGATGGGGTGTCACTTTTGCGGACGAGTAGACGTTCGCCAGCCGATGGACGTAATACTGGATTTGTTCTAATCCAGTCAATGACTTGATCGGGTGTCTGTCCTGGCAAAGCGATCGCGGCTGGCACAACAGATCGCCATGTTGTTGGCAGAGCAATACTGGCGATCTGCATCAAAAGAGTTGCCGCGATCGCCATCTTTACACCTTTGATGTTTGCGCTCTTAAAGCAATTCATGGGAAACCTCTACACCAATTAAATCCGATTGCGTTATGCAAAGGAGGGCTTACTCATTTGCATAACAAATTTGCAAATCCAAAAGACGACTACAGGTTTTGCAGTTTTCATTTTGCTTACGGCAAAATAAAAACTGCTATATAGACAAATTTAGCTGGCAAATAATGGGTGAAAGGATATCATGGACGGGCGTAATTGCAATGACTTTTTCAGCCTTTTTACGATGTTTTGAGGTACTTAGACTCATTCGTCATATACAACTCACCAAAATAAAAATGGCGACGCGAAGCACCACCGTCTTTATTTTGTTGAGTTGCAAGATTTGGAGGGTTGTAAGAGTGAGCCCAAGTGAGCTCACTCTTAGAGCATGTTTGAAAAGTTTACCCCCTGCTCCCCCTTGTAATTATGGCGTAATAATCACTAAAAGACTATATAGAATGGGTTTTAGAGCTTTATCAAAAAAATTTAAAAAAATATGCTTAGAGTATTGACAAACGTCTTTTAAATCTACATAATAGGAAGCGCTTAAATAAAGAAACGCGAAAAACGAGCTGTAAGCCAGTTAGTTGAAAGCAATTCGAGAAATAACTTTAAGTACAAAATTTTGGGTTCGTAGTTCAATTGGTTAGAGCACCGCCCTGTCACGGCGGAAGTTGCGGGTTCGAGCCCCGTCGAACCCGTTCTAAAAGACTTAAGAAAAAATACATTGTTTTACAATACCTTTCTTCTTAAGTCTCTCTAATATTTATGGATATCTTTCATCAAAAATAATTTTTGTAATGAGGATGATTGGTCTGATTACGAAAATTACTAAAAAAAATAAATCTTGCCATAAATCTGTCAAACTTATAAAAAGAACTATAGCGTTTATCAGTCTAGTGAAGTACGGGTTGGGGTCTCCACCCTTATACCTCGCTTTTTTGAAAAGCGCTGTATATCAGCGCAGTGATACAAAAGTTTTTGGCTGATTAATTTAGTAGTTAATTACTAGTTAAATTACTAATTGATTGATACAGGCTATTGAGGCTTTAAGTAGTACAGAAAAATTTTTCTGGGGTTTAATTTAGCGCAAAGCACTGTATTAAGCAGAATGCAAGCGCAGAATCTCTTACAGCTAGCCAAACAGGGTAACCACGGGGAAATTGCGACTATTTTAATAATTTCAGTTCTTGAGGGGCTGCGCTTCCAGACAAACACCAAAGCTCAACTATTGCAGGACTTCTATCTGCGTAAGGAGAGTAATTAAATATCCCTAGAATTAAGTGAAAGCGATGACCGCTAAAAGTCTCCTCATTCGTAAACAATTACTATCAGCGATCACTCCTGATCCGTTGATAGTTACTACGGATACTAAAGTTACAACGGCGATCGCCTCTATGGAGGAAACAGGCTCTAGTTGTGCTTTGATAGTCAGCAACAACAATGAGTCTGGAGCAATTAGTTTAGTTGGTATTCTTACCAAACATGATATTTTTCAGGCTATCGCTCAGCATAATTCCTTAGACGACTTATCGATACAGTCAGTAATGCATGATTCGGTGATTACCCTTCAAGAATCAGCCCTGATCGATTTCCCATCTGTCCTCAAGATATTTCAACAACATCGGATTCATCATTTACCAATACTAGATGGCGATCGCCTGATTGGGGTGCTAGCCAAAGATGATTTAACTGATTTATTGGCTCAGAATACCATTACCACCGAGGTAGCGAACCTTGATGATTTGAACGCACTTAAGCAAGTAAAAGAAGCCTTACAAAATAGAGAACAGTTTTTACGTACAATCTACGAAGGGGTGGAACAGGCGATTTTTACGGTTGATGTATTAGAAGATGGGGATCTTCGTTATGTTGCGTTTAATCCAGCTGCCGAAAGATTATCAGGGCGTTTAACAGCAGAAGTATGTGGGAAATCACCCACTGGAAAAGTTCGTCAAAACTATATAGATTGTGTCCGCGCAGGAACTTCGATTACCTATGAGGAAAGCCTAGTTTTTAAGGGGCAACCAACTTGGTGGATTACAACGCTAAATCCTATTTTTGATCCATTAGGGCGTATTTGTCGCATTGTAGGAACTAGCACCAATATTTCCCAACGCAAGAAAATGGAAATTGCTCTCCAAAATCTGATTGAGAGTTCTTCTGCGGTTACGGGTGAAGATTTCTTCCCAGCTTTAGTTAGTCACATCGCTAAAGCTCTCAATGTCTCGTATGCGGTTGTTACAGAAGTGCAAGGTGATCGCCTGCATACCCTTGCTATCTTCAAGTTATGTGCTGGTGATGCAAGGGTTAAATAGATATGATGAGAATCAGACTTTAGTTGGCATTTTAACTAAACGAGATGTAGTTCGCCTGAGTATGCAGTCTGATGACTTAGCGCAATTGTCTATTCAGGAAGTGATGAGCCATCCTGTGGTTACTATCCAAAAATCGACAATCGATAATATTAACGCCACTCTAGAGCTATTTCGGCAATATCACATTGGTCATTTGCCAGTGCTAGATGGCGATCGCCTCATTGGTCTGGTATCCAAAGATGCTTTGACGGAAATATTGGCGCAGACAGCTTTAAATATTAGTAATAGCGAACAGAAGATTATTAATGAGCAACGTTATCGCGCTTTGATGGATGGAGCTAGTGATGCAATATTGCTAGCAAATCCTCAGGGCAACTTGATTGAAGCCAATCAAAAAGCTGAAGAACTCTTGGGCTTTAGCCGCGATGATCTGAAGTGTTTACATATATCGCAAATACATCCGCCCGAAGCCTTTGCAGCAGTGCAAAATCATTTCAAAAATGCTATGCAAAATAATTTTGCTTCAGCAATGGATAGTTTTGTAGTACGGAAAGATGGCAATCAGATTCCTGTAGAAATTACAGCCAGTTGTATTGAATTAGATGGGGAAAGGATCGTGCAGGGAATCTTTAGAGATATTCGCGATCGCAAGCAAGCTGAAATTGCTCTATGGAAAACCAATCAAGAATTAAATTATCACATCGAAAATTCTCCTCTTGCCACCATAATTTGGGATCAAGAGTTTCGAGTTAGTCGTTGGTCAGCCCGTGCTGAAGAAATTTTTGGATGGCAATCTGATGAAGTCTTAGGTAAGACTTTCTTTGACTGGAAATTTATATATGAGCCTGACATTCCTTCTGTTCAAACAGTTGCAGCCCAAATCCTAAAAGAGGGAAAGGCTAGTTGCCATAACCGTAACTATCGTAAAGATGGCTCGATTATCTATTGTGATTGGTACAATTCAGTTTTACTAGATGAGATAGGCAATCTTGTATCTATGACTTCTTTAGTACAAGATGTCAGCGATCGCAAACGAATTGAGGCAGCTTTATTCGACATAAAAAAAAGATATCAGGCTTTGTTTAACCATAAAACAGATGCTGTATTTGTCAATAGCTTTACTGACACAGGAGAATTCAGTCCCTTTATCGAAGTCAATGATACAGCCTGCGAAAGCTTGGGATATAGTCGAGAAGAGCTATTAACACTGACCCCTAGCGATATTATCCCTAATGATTTTTTCTGCGACAAAGCTGCTCTAGAAAAACTCCGCACTCAAAAATATGCTTCTAGTGAGATTTTACACCAAACTAAAGACGGCAGGATTTTCCCTGTAGAACTGAGCTTAGTTGAGCTAGAGGATAATGAAGGCAAGCCTTTGGTAATTGCTTCTACTCGTGATATTAGCGATCGCAAGCAAGCAGAAAAAGCCCTTCAAGAAAGCCAGCATTTTATTCAGAAAATCGCTGATTCATCACCAAATGTTCTTTATTTATTCGACATCCAAAAACAGCAAAATATCTACTCCAATCGTGAAGTTTTCTCGACCTTGGGTTACTCACCTGATGAACTGAAAGAGCTAGGTGACAACTTTGCTCTCAAATTAATGCATCCTGACGATCTCAAATCGGTTTATCGAGTTTACTGCGACAAAGTACGCATGGCTCAGGATGGAGAGATTATTGAAAGTGAATATCGCATGAGACATGCTAATGGAGAATGGCGTTGGCTATATAGTCGAGATTCAGTTTTTAGTCGCGATAAGAATGGACTAGTTAAGCAAATCATTGGTACGGCTCAGGATATTACGGAACGTAAGCATTTAGAACAAACCCAAAAGCGTTTGATTGCTATTCTAGAAGCTTCGACTGATTACATCAGCATGTCAGATGCCAAAGGTAATATCTTTTGGAAAAATGCTGAGTTAAAGCGCCTGTGTGGCATTAATTCCCATGAAGATGTACTGCAATTTAGACTTGTTAATTGCCATCCTCAATGGGCTGTTGATTTGATCGAGCAGCAGGCTATTCCTCATGCGATCGCAAACGGAAGTTGGCTTGGTGAAACCGCGTTGCTAGATGCGGAAGGTCACGAAATTCTCGTATCACAATTGCTGCTTGTCCATAAATCTCCACAGGGAGAGATCGAGTTTTTCTCCAACATCATGCGCGATATGCGAGTTTACAAAGAGTATGAACAGCAACTAGAGCAAACAAATGCTAATCTGATCCGCGCTACTAGTCTCAAAGATGAATTTTTGGCTAGCATGAGCCACGAACTCCGAACTCCTCTAAACGCTATTTTAGGGATGACAGAAGGATTGCAAGATGGCATTTTTGGCAATATCACTGAGCGGCAACTTAAAGCACTACAAACCATTGAGCACAGTGGCACTCATTTGCTCGAACTAATTAACGACATTCTGGATGTCTCTAAAATTGAATCAGGGCAGATTACTTTAGACTATGCATGTACTAATGTCGCTGCTCTCTGCCAGTCCAGCCTTGCCTTTGTCAAGCAGCAAGCTCAGCAAAAATGCATTCAGATCGAAGAGAGACTTTCCCTAAATCTACCCGATATATGGGTCGATGAAAGACGAATTCGCCAAGTCTTGATTAATTTGCTCAATAATGCGGTCAAGTTCACTTCAGAAGGAGGGCAAATTACCCTCGAAGTTACCAAGCTTTCTCTCAATCTAGATCCTAAAGAGACTCGTACTAGAGACTTCTTGCGAATTGCTGTAATTGATACTGGTATAGGTATCGCACCCGAAAACATCCATAACTTAGATCTTGCACCATTCCGAAAATCGTTAAGTGGGAATGGGTTTAAGAACAATTTCAAAGCCATGACGGGCAGCAATATCGGCACTAATTTGAAGATACCTGAGAAGTTTCAACC
>Ga0172367_10004619_pt1 | contig 17044 bp, 12 predicted proteins | sample Lak10m_FD_114542 | JGI IMG/M metagenome (GOLD analysis project Ga0172367, IMG submission 114542) | Freshwater microbial communities from Kabuno Bay, South-Kivu, Congo - kab_022012_10m | ecosystem: Environmental > Aquatic > Freshwater > Lake | place: Democratic Republic of the Congo: South-Kivu...
AATCAATAGTGATCTTTAAAATTTGACAAAATGAAAATATATTTTGCCCTAATTGCTCTGGGTTTACTGGCTTTTGCCTGTACGACTTCTACGAAAAAACGATCAATTCTGAATTAATTGAAAGACAAAATATTATTAGCGATAATGAAAAGAATTGGAATGGCTATCAGGATTAAACCTGAATGCATTGAAGAATATATTTCTCTTCACAAAAATCCGGATGATGAGCTTTTATTGGCTCTTGAAGAATCAAATATCAGAAACAATACTGTATTTCAGGTCGAAGATATTTTATTTAACTATTTTGAATATAATGGGACTGATTTTGAGTCTGATTGGAGAAAATATACCGAATCAAAAATAGTGATGGAGCTGTTCGCGAAAATGAGAGGGTTTTTCTTACCTGTCGGTGAAAATTTTCCAAAGACGGGATGGTCAATAATGAATGAAGTTTTCAGAAAAGATTAATGAATAAGATAATGAAGAATTCAATTTACATACTTTTATTGGTATTGGTTTCATGTTCCTCGGCGAAGAACGAAGGAGAAAATAAACTAAAACTATGGTATAAAACTCCGGCCAATGCTTCAGTTCCGGATGATAAAAACGGTTGGAAGGACGACCCTGAATGGCTAAAATCGCTGCCATTGGGAAATGGCTCACTTGGTGTAATGGTTTTTGGTGATGTGAATTACGAACGTATTCCGTTGAACGAAGAAACCATGTGGTCGGGCAGTCCCGATGACAACGATAATCCGGAAGCCCCGAAATTTCAGAATAAAATACGGCAACTTTTGTTTGAAGGAAAGTACCGCGAAGCCACGGAATTGACCGACAAAACCCAGATTTGTAAAGGCGTTGGCTCTGGCTATGGAAATGGGTCGACGGCGCCGTTTGGTTGTTTTCAGACTTTGGGCGATTTATGGATCGACTGGGGCCGAAATACAGAATATCAGGATTATTACCGCGAACTGGATTTAAATGATGCCGTTGTAAGGGTTAAATACTCCCAGAACGGAGTGAATTACACCCGCGAAATTTTCACCAGTTACCCCGACCAGGTGATGGTAGCCAGGTTCACAGCCGATAAACCGGGGCAAATTTCATTTAACTGCAAAATGACACGCCCGGAGCGGTTCAAAACCTTTTCAGAAAATAATCAGTTGGTAATGTCGGGTGCGCTGAGCAATGGGAAAGGCGGCGACGGTCTTGAATACATGGCCCGCTTAAAAGCTGTAAATAAGAACGGTACAGTGAGCGTTTCGGATTCTGTAATATCAGTTAATAATGCCGACGAGGTAGTCCTTCTGTTGTCGGCTTCAACCGATTATTTGTTGAAATACCCTGAATACAAAGGGCGAGACTATAAATCGATTACCCAAAACAACATCATAAAAGCGTCAGAAAAAACATACGAAGTATTATTGAATGCACATATTTCCGATTATCAAACCTATTTTAGAAGGGTTGATTTGAACCTTTGCAATTTGCCCGATACCATTCCAACCGACGAACGTGTTTCGCGTTTCCGCGAGGCCAAAAACGATAATCATTTAACCGAGCTTGTTTTTCAATATGGCCGCTACCTGCTGATTTCCTCTTCGCGCCCCGGAACCATGCCAGCCAACCTTCAGGGAATCTGGGCCAATAAAATTCAAACCCCTTGGAATGGCGATTACCATACCGATGTAAATATTGAGATGAATTACTGGCCTGCTGAAGTAACCAACCTTTCGGAAATGCACCTGCCCATGTTCGACCTGATTGCGTCGCTGGTTGAACCCGGAAGCAAAACCGCGCAGGTTCAGTACAATTCGAAGGGCTGGGTGGTTCACCCAATTACCAATGTTTGGGGATATACTTCGCCCGGCGAAAGCGCAAGCTGGGGAATGCACACCGGCGCAGCAGCGTGGATTTGCCAGCACATTGGCGAACATTACCGCTTTACCGGCGATAAAGAATTCCTGAAAAAAATGTACCCGGTATTAAAAGGTGCGGTTGAATTTTACATGGACTGGCTGGTGCCCAACCCAAAAACAGGCAAGTTGGTCTCGGGCCCTGCGGTTTCTCCTGAAAACACATTCATTGCTCCAGATGGCAGTAAATGCCAGATTTCGATGGGACCAACACATGACCAACAAGTGATTTGGCAATTGTTTGATGATTTTGCGATGGCCTCGAAAGATCTCGGATTAAACGATGACTTCACAGCCAATGTTGAAAAGGCAAAAAATAATCTTGCCGGAACGCAGATTGGCTCCGATGGCCGTTTGATGGAATGGGCGCAGGAATACCCCGAAGCCGAACCGGGGCACCGGCACATTTCCCATTTGTTTGCCCTGCATCCCGGCTCGCAAATTAATCCGATACAAACTCCTGAATTGGCCGATGCTGCAAAGAAATCACTGTCTCATCGATTGATGAGTGATAAGAATTATGGGGCTGCAAGCATTGGCTGGAGTGCAGCCTGGCAAATCAGTCTGAATGCCCGGTTATTTCAGCCCGAAAAAGCAAAAGCAAGTGTTGACATGGTTTTAAGCAATAGTATAAACCGAAACTTGTTTGGAAGTTGTCCGCCATTTCAGATGGATAATAATTTCGGGTTTACCGCCGGAATTGCAGAAATGTTGCTTCAAAGTCATGTATTGGATTCAAATGGAAAATTCATTATCAACTTGTTGCCTGCTTTGCCCGCACCCTGGCCTTCAGGAGAAGTAAAAGGACTCGTTGCCCGCGGAGGGTTCGTCGTTGACATCAAATGGGAAAACAACCAGTTGGTTACTGTGAAAATTCAATCCCGACTTGGTGGAAGTTGCACGGTTAGTTACAAAGGCAACAGGATTGAATTGACTAACCTGAAAGCAGACGAAAATTACGAACTCAATGGTCAGTTAAAAATTCAGTAAATCAGAAGATATGAAATAGCCATGATTTGGTATACGCCAACCGGAAATGAGAAAATTATTTCAATCATGGGTATTCCATGTGGCAATTAAAAAGCAAATTATTCACACATGAAATTTAAATGCGTTTACCAAGGTACACTCCCTTCGATACGCTTCGCTACTCAGGGAGCAGTACTTCCTACGCCAATCGTTCTCACCCTTTTTAGAATGCTTCTAAATTCGCATCATTCAGCCAAAACAAGCCGTTTCCAGTTGTTTTCCATCCCGAATCCGCTAATTTTGGGGGCGATTTGAAATTTAACAAACTGACCATGCAAAAGCATTTGTTTTTGGGAGTTGAAGCCATCGGACAAGGCGCCATCGATGGAGGTATGTCAGGCGTGTATTCCTATCCGGGTACACCTTCCACCGAAATTACCGAATTCATTCAGGATAACGAATTAGCTGAAGAGCGCAACATACACAGCAAATGGGCGGCCAACGAAAAAACCGCACTCGAAGCTGCTTTGGGAATGTCGTATGCCGGTAAACGTGCGATGTCGTGCATGAAACATGTGGGACTAAATGTAGCCGCCGATGTATTTGTCAATGCCGCCATCACTGGTGTCAACGGCGGATTGATCGTTACCGTTGCCGACGACCCGTCGATGCACTCATCGCAGAACGAGCAGGATTCGCGTTTCTACGGAAAATTTGCCATGATTCCGGTTTTGGAACCATCGTCGCAGCAGGAAGCTTACGATATGGCCCGCGAAGGTTTCGCCCTTTCGGAATACACCAAAGTTCCGGTCATGCTGCGCATTACCACCCGTTTGGCGCACTCGCGTGCCGGGGTTGAGTGCAAGGAAGTACTTCCGGAAAACGAACTTTCCATGCCAACCGATCCGCGCCAGTTTATCCTGCTTCCGGCTATTGCCCGGCGACGATACAAAGGCCTGCTCAGCAGTCAGGAATTGTTTCAAAAACTTTCGCAGGAATCGGTTTACAACCGCTACGAAGAAGGTCAGGACAAAAGCCTGGGAATTATTGCCTGCGGAATTGCCTATAACTACCTGATGGAGCACTATCCCGACGGAAAATGCCCCTACCCTGTTGTCAAAATATCGCAATACCCGCTTCCTGAAAACCACATCAACCGGATGGATCAGGAATGCGACGAAATACTGGTGTTGGAAGAAGGCGCCCCTGTGGTGGAAGAAATGCTGAAGGGCTTCTTTGCCAAAGGAACACCTGTTAAAGGCCGTTTGGATGGCACTTTGCCGCGTGACGGTGAATTGAATCCCGATCTGGTAGCCAAAACTCTCGGCAAAGAAATGTTCGCAGGGTATGCCATTCCCGACGTGGTGGCCAACCGCCCGCCGGCCTTGTGCATGGGTTGTGGCCATCAGGATGCTTACGAAGCAATGAACGAGGTGCTGGCTGAATACTCAAAAGGGCGTGTCTTTTCGGATATTGGCTGTTATACATTGGGTGCTTTGCCTCCCTACGAAACCATTTATTCATGTGTTGACATGGGTGCGTCCATCACGATGGCCAAAGGCGCTGCCGATGCCGGTTTAATACCAGCGGTAGCCATGATTGGCGACTCCACCTTTACCCACTCCGGAATTACCGGGCTGCTCGACGCGGTGAACGAAAACTCATCGATCACGGTGGTCATCTCCGACAATGAATCGATTTCGATGACCGGCGGACAGGATTCGTCGGCCAAAGGAAAAATCGAAAGCATTTGCATCGGTTTGGGCGTCGATCCGGCACATATCCACACGATTGTTCCGCTGAAGAAAAATCATGAGGAAATGGTGAGGCTGTTCCGCGAAGAATTTGCTTACCCCGGAGTTTCGGTCATCATTCCGCGCCGCGAATGCATTCAGCGAGCCGGCCGCCGGAAGAGGAATAAATAGTGTTCAGTCGCAGTAAACAGTGAAAATGGTGCGAGTTGCGCGATACGGGTTACGTGTTAAACCCGAAACTCGTACCCCGCAACCCGAAACAAACTTGGAATTTGAAATTTTGAACTTGAAACTTTTACAATGAAAGCAGACATCATACTTGCAGGAGTTGGCGGACAGGGAATTTTATCGATTGCCACCGCATTGGGCGAGGCTGCCCTTGCCGACAATCTGCTCATCAAGCAGGCCGAAACGCACGGGATGAGCCAACGCGGCGGGGCCGTTTATTCACACATGCGCATTTCCGATCAACCCATTTCTTCCGATCTGATTCCGGGTGGAACTGCCGATCTGATTTTGTCGGTTGAACCGATGGAATCGTTGCGTTACCTGCCTTATCTGTCGGAAACCGGTTACCTGGTGACCAACATTACACCGTTCGTCAATATTCCGAATTATCCGGATGTAGAACTGGTTTTGGCTGAAATCCGCAAACTACCGCGCTTTGTAGCCATCAACGCCGATGCCATTGCCAAAGAAGTGGGCAGCACTCGCGCTTCGAACATGGTGATGCTGGGAGCCGCTTCTCCGTTTATCGACATCGAATTTTCGAAGATCGAAAACGGTATCCGCACCATTTTTGGTCGCAAAGGCGAAGCTGTGGTTGATATGAACCTCGAAGCCTTGCGGCGCGGCCGCCAATTTGCCCTCGACAACAAATAACAATCAATTCGTTTCTATATTAAGCAAATCCGGTGAGTTCATTTTCATCGGATTTGTTGCTTTTTGGGGATCAATATTTCGGTGTCCGTCAGTTAAAACCGACGGCAAAGAATATAATCACATTTTCAGAGCTGGCCGGGGCTTTAATGCACAATATTCTGTTTCAGCATGATGGCTTGCACAAAATTAATTAGCTGGAAGCCTAAAAAATCCAATCATATTAGATTATGCAGCAATCTAAAAGGCCTTTCAATTCTCAAACTGTAGCGATAACCAGTCAAAGTGATTTTCAGGAAACAAAGTGAAGATCAAAACCCTTAAACAATCAAATTTATCCTATCAATGCCAAATTCCCAACAAAAAAATACCTTATAGACACTATTTCTATTAAAATAAAAGTAAAACAGCAAAAAATCTTTCAATTGTTGTGAAAATTACCTATCCAATTTTGTGAAGTCACGATAATTAAATTACTTTGGCCGAATTTTGTAAAAATCCACAAAAAGAACACAAAAACGATAAGAGTCATTTTTTGAAATGAAGAGAGAGGATAAGAACGTGGCAATTAAATTGAAGAATGGCAACGAAGCAGTTGCCAGAGGTGCCTTTGAAGCAGGTGCAAAGGTTGCTTCCGGATTTCCGGGTACGCCTTCCACCGAAGTAATGGAATATACGCAGCATAAATATCCTGAAATATATTGTGAATGGTCGACCAACGAGAAAGTAGGTCTGGAAGTAGCCATCGGAGCTTCTTTTGCAGGATACCGGAGTTTTGCGGTAATGAAAACTGTTGGTTTACACGTGGCAGCGGATGCCTTGGGTGGAGCTGCCGGAAGTCAGATCAACGGTGGTTTGGTATTGGTGGTTGGCGATGATGTTGGCCGTATTGCGGGCGATGATTACAATGATGTGCGCCATTATGGGAACATGTTTAACATCCCCGTATTGGAGCCAAGCGATAGCCAGGAAGCCAAGGATTTAATGATTAAAGCCTTCGAGATAAGCGAAGAATACACGACTCCGGTTATCCTGAAAATTACTTCGGTTATTTGTAAATCGACCAGCAAAGTTACTGTCGACGAGAACTATGTGTACCAGCCAGCATGCAGGGTAAAATATCCAATAAGCTTCAGCAAGGTAATCATGACCACCATGATGATGAATGCAAAAGGCTCGGAGCACCCAAAACTGACCAAATGTTTTAATGATTTTCCGGCTCACATCAAGCGATTGGCTGAAGATTGCAACGACTTCGATATAAACAAACTAGAGTTGAACGGTAAAAAAATTGGAATCATCACAGCAGGAACGCCCTATTTTTACACCAAAGAAGTATTGCCCGAAGCCTCGATATTAAAAGTGGGCATGGTAATGCCACTCCCCGAAATGCTGATCCGAAAATTGGCCGATCATGTTGAAGAACTCTATGTGATTGAAGACGGCCACGATATCATGGAAAAAAACATCAAAGATTTGGGCGTTTCGGTGGTTGGAAAAGCATTGTTTCCCAAATTTCCTGAAATGATGCGATTTACACCGGATGTTATAGAGGAGAAACTTGTTCCCGACGCACCCAAACGAAAAATAATGGACGGCATTCCTTTTAGGCTGCCAGTAAGTTGCGCCGGATGTTCACACCTTTTCATTACACAAATCCTTAAAAGAAACAAAATAAAAGCCGCGGCCGATGTTACCTGTGGGTTGATTGGTTGTTTCCCTCACATGGAAACGTATTCGCTGCAAAAATGCATGGGCTCGAGCATCGCTTTGGCGCATGGTTACAACGTTGCAACCGACCACAAAGAAAATTTCGTGGCCATGATCGGCGACGGTGGTTTTTGGGCAACCGGGATCAATGGGCTGATGAATTTGATTTTCAACGACAGTCAGTCGACCACCATTATTGTCGACAATAGTTGTTTGGCAATGACCGGAGGCCAGCATATTGCCTCAAGCGATTTCGGATTCAATTATAATCCTGAAAATAAACTGGAGATTGCCAAAATATGTGAGGCTGTTGGCGTAAAAGATATTGTCACTGTTGATGCCTACGAATATGAAAACCTTGAAAAGGCCATCCTCGACGCGGTAAATGCCCCCACAAATTCGGTGGTGATTGTCAAAAAACCTTGTGTAACCAGGTTTAGGTTGCCTAAAGGTCCTGTACATCACATCGATCAGGAGCTATGTACCCAATGCCGGAAATGTATCAACATTGGGTGTTTAGCCATTGAAAGTAAAAAGAACAAGGATGGAAAAATTGAAATAGTTATCAATGAAGATCTTTGTGTGGGGTGCGGATTATGTCCTACCGCATGTAAGTTTAACGCTATAAAATCATAAAAATGCAGGACACAGGAAAAAATTTAATCATTGCTGGTGTAGGAGGACAAGGAATTCTGCTTTTTAGTCAAGTGTTAAGCAAGTATTATACAAAACTGGGGTATGAGTTAAAAATATCTGATGTGGTTGGATTGGGACAACGCGGTGGTGGTGTCGAAAGTCATTTCCGTTATTCCGACAAGCCGATTTTATCTCCCTTTATCAAATCGGGTGATGCCGATTATCTTTTATCCTTTGAACAAACCGAAACCCTCCGGTATTTGCATTGCCTGAAAGACGACGGCATCATTTTCACAAGTACTTTTGAGTTGACAACTTCCAGCGTCAATACCCGCCTGGAAAAAGATATGCCTGAATCGAAAACGGAAATCATCAAGCAAGCAAAAAATCAAAAGTTTATTATCGATCCCGACGAAAATAAAAGCGCTGACTTCGACATCAGTAAAATGATGAATATTGTAATGCTTGCATTCTACGCCGAATTCAGAGGCTATCCGCACGACGAGATGAAGGAAATTGTGAAGAAAAGCGTTCCTGAGAAGTTTGTCGAAGGAAATTTAAAAGCATACGAAAAAGGAATATCGATTGCCCATCGTCAACTTGCAGGAGTTAGTCAATAAACATTTAGCCAAAAGGGAAACGAAATGGAGTTACCAGAAGGCGTTATCTTGTTGGATAGTTTAGGTGATATAAAACCCGAAAATACAAGTCCGATACTTGTGTGCGCCTCGCATTGCGGCGATAATGGGACTCTTGCCCGCAAGCTAAAAAACGGTCATGTTAAAGCTGTGTTCTTGAACAATGCCGGCATTGGCAAAAATCAGGCAGGCATCAGCGGTCTCAAACATTATCAGTCCGAGCAAATTCTGGCTTGTGCTGTCGATCACAATAGCGCCGAGATTGGTGTTTCCATCGATACCTGGGAAAGTGGAACCATAAGCCACACGAATACCATGTCCGAAGATGCCGGAATATTGGCAGGCGATTCGGTGAAAGATGCCGTAGCCAAAATAATCAATATCATCTCTTTACTGATCTCAGAAAATAGTATTTCTGAATTGGTTGAGACAGAAGAGCAATCAGGCAGCAGCCAGACTGAGCCTAAAAAACAAACCCAAACGAAAGTTGATGGAGTAAGCATAACGGTAACCGATAGTATCACTTTCTTAAACGAGAACAATTCAGGCGATATCGTTGTATGTGGATCGCATGGCGGCCTAAGTGCAGGAGAATATGCACAGAAGCACCAAGTAAAAGCGGTGTTTTTTAACGATGCCGGAATAGGTAAAAACAATGCCGGAATAAAAAGTCTGGGGCACCTGAATGATGTAGGAATTATGGCATGTACAGTTGACTGCATGAGTGCCGAAATTTTTAATGGGAACGACACCCTTGAAAATGGCGTAATCACTTTTTGCAACCAACTGGCAGTGAACCGAGGCATCAAAGAAAAAATGATGGTTATAGAGGCCATTAAACACATTTAATAATTCAGGTTATCTACTAGACCGCCCTCTTCGACACGCTACGCTGCTCCGGGAGCGGTGCTTTGAATAGCAATACTTTATCGCTAAAAACAAAAAACACAAAATCGCCGGATAAGAGAATATTCTGGCAATACGCCGAGGCCTGAGCTTGGGGTGAATTCGTCGAACACCTGTCGAAGGCCGGTCGCAAACAATGCACCCTTCGATACGCCTAGCGGCCGCTCAGGGAGCTCAGGTAGCGGCGCTTTGAACAACAGCTTATTTTCGCAATGGGCAAAAAACACAAACTTCAAGAAAAGAGAAGGGCTGCGCACTACTCCGAGGCCTGAGTAATGAAACGTATCGATGGCCGGTCTTGTTGAATGCTCCCTTCGATACACTTCGTTACTCAGGGAGCGGAGCTTTAAATAACAACAATGATTCGCTAAAGTCTATAACAAGAACGTTCAAATAAGCGAAAGTATTAGCATACTTCCGAGGCCTGAGCACGAAGTAGTCGAAGGCCGGCTATAAAAAACCAAAGCCCCCGCCATCCATTCCGGACGAGGGCTTTTGCTTTTATCTTGGGTATTCATCCGATGAACTTGAAGTCATCGGATGAACCGCAGCTTTTGCAACAAGAGCATCTCCTTGATCAGAAGAAAAATAACTATATTCGCTAATTCGAAAATAGTATAACCATGAAAACTCAGGCAATTCAATTCAGCGATTTGGTAGATCAGATTTACGGGATGCCACTTGAAGACAAATTAGAGCTTAAAAATCTTCTGGAGCACAACATTTCTGAAGCCAGAAGAGAAGAAATTGCTTCAAACGCGAAGAAAGCGAAACAAGAATACAAATCTGGAAAACTAAGCTTCTCCTCTGATATTTTGGAACTTAAAAAAATGCTGTAATGGAAGTCGCATTTAGTGATTCATTCCGGAAGGTATTCAAAAAACGATTAAAACAACAGAATTGGAGCAGGAATTCTGGATCAGGCTTGAATTGTTTGCGAATGAACCGTTTGCTCCTCTGCTCAAAACACACAAACTTACCGGAAAATTAAAAGACCTTTGGAGCTTCTCTGTTGATTACGATTTAAGAGTAATCTTTTATTTTACTGACGACAAGCCTAAGAAAGCGGTTTTTGTTGATATCGGAACCCATAAAGAAGTTTACTAAGCGAAAGCCCCCGCCATCCATTCCGGACAACGAGGGCTTTTGCTTTTATTTTGGGTATTCATCCGATGACTTGAAGTCATCGGATGAATCACGCTTTTGACTTCTATCCTTTTACTTTTTTTTGCCTTGAATTACACGCCTAACTTATTTCTGCGGATCTGTTCAGCTCTGGTAAAGTTGTTTTTCACCACATGGCCTTTCAATGGCAGGATTTTCTCGTGGATGGCATCGATAATCCAGTCGGCACAGGGGAAGAACGAATCTTCCAACTCGTAAGCCGGGGTGATCCAGTTACGCGAGCCAACCACTACCGGTGGAGCGTCCAAATCATCGAAAGCCAGTTCTGAAATCGTTTGTGCCATTTCTTTCATAAACGATCCACGCGATGAAGCATCGCCCGAAATCACAATGCGGCCGGTCTTTTTCAACGAAGCCAACACAGGCTCATAGTTGAATGGCACCAAGCTGCGGGCGTCGATTACTTCAGCCGAAATGCCATATTTTTCCTGAAGTTTGTCGGCCGCTTCGATGGCACGGTACAGCGTGGCGCCAATGGTCAGGATGGTCACATCTTTACCCACACGTTTCACATCGGGCTCGCCCATCGGAATTTCGTAGTACCCTTCTGGCACGCCGCCTTCGTGGAAATGCTCACCCAAATCGTACAAACGCTGACTTTCGAAGAAAATCACGGGATCGGTTCCCTGCAAAGCGGAGTTCATCAAACCTTTGGCATCGTAAGGAGTAGCCGGGAAAACCACTTTCAATCCGGGGATTTGAGCTGTCAGAGCAGTCCAGTCCTGCGAGTGCTGAGCACCGTATTTCGAACCTACCGAAACGCGCAATACCACCGGCATTTTGATCACGTTTCCGCTCATCGCCTGCCATTTCGGAAGCTGATTGAACACCTCGTCGCCGCAACGGCCAAGGAAGTCGCAATACATGATTTCAGGAATCACACGACCACCACACATGGCATAACCAATGGCTGTACCCACAATCGAGGCTTCAGAAATTGGCGAATTGAACAAACGGTGGTATGGCAAAGCTTCGGTCAAACCGCGGTACACGGCGAAAGCGCCACCCCAGTCGCGATTTTCTTCGCCGTAAGCTACCAAAGTCGGGTCTTTGTAGAAGCGGTCGATGATGGCTTCGAAAATACCATCACGATACGCGTATTGTTTAATTTTTGAATGTTGTTTTCCTGAAGCATCGAAAGCGAAACGTTCTTTTTTAGTCAACTGCTGAACGCGTGGATTTTCGGCCATCGGATGGTTTACTTCCGGAGTGCGTTCTTCCATACTGTCAACCGACTCGTTGGCAAACATCATCTCGCCAATCAGGTTCGGATATTTTTCCATATCCATACGAGGCGACACTTTATCGTCGATCGCCAGTTTCAGGTTGGTTTCCATCAGGTTGATGATCGCACCTTTGATGTCGGTCAGCTGGGCTTCGGTAGCCACACCGGCTTTCACCAATTCAGCACCAAACCAGGCAATTGAATCCTGAGCTTCCCAGGCTTCCACTTCCTCCTTCGAGCGATACGATGATGCATCAGAAGGTGAGTGTCCGCTGTAACGGTAAGTCAGCACGTCCAACAAAACCGGACCGCGTTTTTCTTCCAGAATTTTGCGTTTGCGTTTGTAAGCGTCGATCACCGCCAGCGGATTGTAACCGTCCACACGTTCGGCATGCAACTGATCGGCATTCAATCCGGCGCCAATACGGGCAGCGATGTTGTAACCCATGGTTTCGCCACAGGTTTGTCCACCCATTCCATATTGATTGTTCATGATGTTGATGATCAGCGGAAGTCCGCCTTTCATATCGCCTTCCCACAATTCGTTGAACTGGTCCATGGTGGCAAATGCCAAGCCTTCCCAAACTGGTCCGCAAGCCATTGACGCATCGCCAATGTTGGCCACCACGATACCCGGTTTGCGATTTACTTTTTTGAACAATGCAGCGCCCACTGAAATGTCGCCAGAACCGCCTACGATAGCGTTGTTTGGATACACTCCGAAAGGAGTAAAGAAAGCGTGCATCGAACCGCCCAACCCTTTGTTGAAACCGGTTTCGCGGGCAAAAATTTCGGCCAGCGTTCCGTAAATCAGGAATTTAATGGCCAGTTCTTTTACTGTTCCTGAATGTCCATCTTTTACCGGAGCGAAAGTGGCGCCATCGAAATGGCTTTCCATCACCTTCATCAATTGTTCGTCGCTCAGCTTTTCGATGGCCGACAAACCTTTAGCCAGAATTTCGCCGTGCGAACGGTGCGAGCCGAAAATGAAATCCTCAACACCCAATGTGTAGGCCATACCTACTGCTGCGGCTTCCTGACCAATAGACAAGTGGGCTGGGCCAGGGTGATTGTAAGCGATACCGTTATAATCGCCACGGATTTTAATCAGGTTCAGCATAGTTTCGAACTCGCGGATCACCACCATGTCGCGGTAAATACGCAGCAAATCTTCGTTCGAGAAGTTTGCTTTTTCTTCTTCAACAGTTTTGTTGTACTGGTTTACAGGAATCGGCTGAAACGTAATCTCACCGGCTTTCCTGACTTCCTTCGGATCAATGAATTGACTTTTTGGCATTGTATTTTGTTTTAAAATTTGTTCTTCATTTTAATATGAATTGCTTTTTTGCAGGCAAGTTCCAAGTTTCAAATTCCAGGTTCCAAGTCTGGTGTGCGAGGTGTTTGGATTGAATATTGGTTATTGAGTATTCAATCTTTTTGGGTTCCAAGTTTTTCCCTAGGTGCACCGAATTGAATTACCAGAAAACCTCGTTCAAAGCTCCTCTTGGAACTTGAAATTTGGAATCTGGAACTAAAAAAGAAAGCAAGTCTCTTTAATAATCTCACTCACAGTTGGGTGCGGGAATACCACTTCCTGAACATCCTGAACGCGCAGTTGCGCTTCGATGATGGTGCAGGCACCCCAGATCATTTCGGAACAGGCACCGCCCACCATGTGAATACCGAGGATTTCTCCGTATTTCTTTCCGGCGATCACTTTGCAGAAGCCGTCTTTGCCTTCGTTTTCGGCAATAAAACGTCCGGCATAAGCCATTGGTAATTGTTTCACCACCACTTCAATGCCTTTCACTTTGGCCTGAGTTTCAGTTAAACCAACTCCGGCAATCTCGGGATGAGTATAAACCACTCCCGGAATGGCGTCGTAACGCATCACATCTTTGCGACCCAGCATATGGTTCACGGCCACTTCGGCTTCGCGACTGGCAGTGTGCGCCAGCAAAGAAAACCCGGTGATGTCGCCGGCTGCATATACATTCGGCACATTGGTGCGGCAGTTCTGATCGATTTTCACACCTCGTGGTGTAAATTCAACACCAATATTTTCCAAACCGATTCCGGCTACATTGGCTTTGCGGCCAACAGAAAGCAGTACCTGGTCGCCGGTTATTTTCATTTCCTGACCGTCTTTTTCAAATACCACTTCCTTGCCGTTCAATTTGGTTACTTTGGCTTTCAGGTGGAATTCAACGCCCTTTTTAGTAAACTCTTTGCGAACAAAAGCAGCAATTTCTTCGTCAACCCCGTTCAAAATCTCCGGAAGCATTTCAATGACAGTTACTTTAGTTCCCATCGCATTAAAGAAATCCGCAAACTCCGAACCGATAACGCCACCCCCAATGATGACAAGGCTTCCAGGCTTTTCTTTTAACTGAAGAATTTCGCGATTGGTTAAAATCTGCGAAGCATCCAGTCCCGGAATTGGAGGAACAGCAGCTTCCGATCCGGTGCAAATCAGCAGTCGGTTCGCCTGATATTCCTGACCATCGGCTTCAATGGTGATCACTTCTCCGCGTTTTTCCCTGATGGTTGCTTTGGCCATCACCACATCGGCTTTGGCATGTTTCATTTTGGCGCCCACACCGGCAACCAATTTGCGAACCACCTTGTCTTTGCGCAACATGATCTTTTTGAAATCGAAAGAGATGTTCTCCACTTTGATTCCGTATTTATCGGCTTCATGGGCATACTCCAAGACTTTGGCAGAATTCAAAAGCGTCTTGGTCGGGATACAACCTTCATTGAGGCAAACTCCGCCCAAAGCGCGCATATCGAAAATCACCACACTCAGTCCTTTGGCTCCGGCGCGTTCGGCAGCCACATAACCGGCAGGACCGCCTCCGAGAATTGCTAAATCGTATATTTTGCTCATTTTGTTTGAATTAATCTTTTTGTATATCGTCAGTTCAGTTTCGTCCGAAAACAGGGAATCTCTCTTTTCAACAATTGCTCGCGGACGACTCCCTTTTTCCTAATTTCCCCGGGTTGAAACCCGGAGCTACAATAGTGTCACCGCTACGCGGTTTCAGGAATTCGAAGTGCAAATCATCGCGAATTGAAAACTTGGAACTTGAAACCTTGAACTTTAAACTTTAAACCGACAGGTTTTCAATCTGCTCCTTAATTTCTTTCAGGAAAAGAGTTGCTTCACCGCCATCGAGAGCCTGGTGGTCGTAAGTGAGCGACAAGCCCATCATCGGAACGAACCCATAAACGCCATCGCCCAAATCTTTCGGACGAGGAATGATGGTGCAAACGCCTAAAATGGCTGTCTGCGGAACATTGATGACCGGTGTAAACATTTCAACACCGTAGTTTCCAAGGTTTGAAATAGTGAATGAAGCAGCCTCAGGAGCAAGCAATTCAGGATTAACATTCCCTTTACGGCATTGTGCAGCTATATTTTGCATTTGTGCTGAAAGACCTTCGAGCGAAAGATCATCGGCATTTTTAATGGCTGGAACCATCAAACCACGATCGGTATCAACGGCCAAGCCCAAATGCACTTTCTTGAACCAGCGCATGGAGTCGCCGATAAAATGGGTATTTACCTGCGGGAATTTTTTCAAGGCTTTAATTACCGCAAAGCACACCAAATCGTTGATGGTGATGTTTTGGGTGATTTGTCCGGCATCGAGCGCTTTTTTATATTTTTTGCGCAAAGCCATAATGGTGCGGGCGTCGGCACTCATGTGGTGGGTGAGCTGTGCCGAATTTTGCAGCGAAGTGTGCATGGCTTTGGCAATCAATTTGCGCATGTTGGTGAGTTTTTTCACCTCAAAGTCGTCGCCATACACCGGATTGTACGAAATCAGATCTTTGGCAACTGCTTTTCCGCCAAGTCCGGTAGCAGCCTCACCCGCTTTCATTCCTTCCGCTTTAGCCACTTCCCGAGCCAACGGAGTCAGTTTTGGCAAGGTTTGAGCAGCGGCTTCAATGTCGCGCTCAATGATACGACCTTCGGGGCCTGAACCAGCCAATTGCTGATAAGCAACACCCAATTTTTCAGCAGCATTTTTCGCCCGTGGTGAAATTTTTACTTTACCTGCTGGCTCTGCAACGGTTTTCACTTCAGGAACTGCAACAGCTTCAGCCTTTACTTCTACAATGGCCGTAACTTCAGCAACCGGTGTAGCTGCCTGACCTCCCGTGCGGAATTCATCAATTGATTCACCAGCAGAGCCGATTACGGCAACATTTACCAATACCGGAACTTCATCGCCCTCGGCAAAGAAAACATCCAATAAAATACCATCGGCTTTTGCTTCTTCTTCGAACGAAGCTTTGTCGGTTTCGTACGAAAAAAGGATGTCCCCGACTTTCACAGCATCACCTTTTTTCTTGTACCATTCACCTATTATACAGGTCTCAACGGATTGCCCCTGACGAGGCATTAAAACTGGAATTGCCATATTTGATTTGTTTTTACAATTCAACTTTACTTGTAAACACAACCAACTAAATCAACTTTAAGCAAAACTCTTATTTTACTGAAGTTACAAAGCAGTTATTATTTACGGTTCAAAACTAATCTTTTAAACTTGTATTTACAAGTTAATAATTGATTTTTAAAGAATTTTATTATTTTTGATTTAAAATCATGCGTTTATGGCCGAGGAAAGTAAGATTCCGCAACACAAAAAAATCTACGAGATACTCCGAAAGCACATTCTTTCAGGAGTTTATGAAGAAGGCAGTTTACTTCCTTCGGAAAACGAATTATGCGCCATTCACAACATCACGCGACCAACAGTACGACAGGCTTTGGATGCTCTCGTAAAAGATGGCTTTATTTCGAAGAAACAGGGAAAAGGAAGTATTGTACGCAAGCCACCGCAAGACATTGGGATCCTTAGTATTTCCGGAACAGCATCAGCTATTGGAGGTCAGTATCTGCAAACACAGATTTTACAGAAGCCACAAATCAAACCCTGGCCTGATAATTTTCCGTTTGAACTGACGAACATTGAGAGAGAATCGGGATGCATTTACATGGAACGGCTCCGGTTGGTTGACGGACAACCCGTTTTTTACGACATCAATCACATTCCGAACATCAATTTGCCTCGCTTTACAAGCCGTTCGCTCGAAAACAAATCGCTGTTTGAAACTCTTCGGTCACAATATCAGATTGAAATTAAAGGTGGTGAACAAAAGCTCAAAGCAATCAAAGCCGATCAATTGATCGGAAAGCTTTTAAACCTACCC
>Ga0172367_10004620_pt1 | contig 17043 bp, 9 predicted proteins | sample Lak10m_FD_114542 | JGI IMG/M metagenome (GOLD analysis project Ga0172367, IMG submission 114542) | Freshwater microbial communities from Kabuno Bay, South-Kivu, Congo - kab_022012_10m | ecosystem: Environmental > Aquatic > Freshwater > Lake | place: Democratic Republic of the Congo: South-Kivu...
CGAAAACCAGCAGCGCGCCATGCGGCAGCTCATGCTGGTGGTGCCGGCGGCCTTGTTGCTGATTCTGTTGCTGCTGTTCCTGGCATTGGGATCGCTGTCCGACAGCTTGCTGGTGCTGCTCAACCTGCCCTTCGCCCTGGTGGGCGGCCTGGTGGCCGTGGCGGCATTTCGCATGCCGCTCTCCGTCTCCGCCGCCGTGGCCTTCATTGTGCTGCTGGGCGTCGCGGTGCAGAACGGCGTGGTGCTGGTGGCCTTCTTCCGCCAGTTGCGTGATAGCGGCGCGAGCCTGGACGACACGGTACGCAAGGGTTGTGATTTGCGCTTCCGCCCCCTACTCATGACCGCCTTGACCAGTTTCATCGGGCACTTGCCCATGCTTTACGCCACGGGTTCCGGCGCGGACATCCAAAGGCCCCTGGCCGTGGTGGTGATGGGCGGCCTCGTCACTTCCACTCTGTTGACGCTGGTGGTGGTGCCCACCCTGTATCACCGGTGGAACCGGCACCACGCGCCGCCCCGGTGATGGCTGTTTCACTCCAATCACGAAGCCCCGGCATGCCGGGGCTTTCTTTTCAATGGGGATGCTGGCGTGGGAAACTTCAGCGTGTCTCGCGCTTCAGGCGGCGCAGGTCGGGAATGCGCACTTCGCGGCCATTGAAGTGGGCCAGGCCCTGGCCAGCCAGCTGCCGCAGGCTGCGGGCCACGGTCTCCGGGCGCACTCCCAGCATGGCCGCCAGATCCCGACGGGCCAGGGGAAGGTCCAGGGTGGCGCCCACACCCTCCGCGTCCAGGCGGCCGCAAGTAGGAAGGAGTTGGGCCAGCAGATCCAGCAGGCGCCGTTCCACCGTACGCGTGGCCATTTGCAGGCGGGCCTCGCCGTAGCCCTTCAATTCCAGCGCCAGGAGGCGGGCGAATTCGCTGCGCAGGTCGGGATTTCGCTCCACCAAACCGTCCAGCAGGCGGCTGGGGAAGAAGCACACTCGGCTATCCTGCAGGGCTTCGGCGCTGGCCGTGTAATCCATGTGGCCGCAGTAGGCGGGAAAACCCAGCACCTCCCCCGGGTTGGCCAAGCGCAGGATGACGCTGTTGCCCACGCCGTCGGATTTGCGCAAGGCCAGTAGGCCGCTGGCCACGCAGTGCAGGCCGTGGCAGGCGGCTTCCTCGTGGAAGAGCACCTGGCCGGGGGCGAGCTGGATCTCGGTGCGGTAATCCTCCAGCAGGTCGTGGTCCATGTCGCCCAACAGGCTCCAGCAGGTGATGGAGGAGTGGGGACAGTGCGCACAAGGACCGGGCTTCGCGCTGCGCGATGTCCGGGCCGGCGCGATCCCTGTGATGGCCGTGTGGGGGCTCATGCTGTGTGTCGCTTGCGGTGCATGATGGAAAATGGCCAGCAGCGTGACCTTTGTCAAGCACTTGCCTGACAAAGGTCCTGTAAACCAAACCTGTTGTTCCTTAAACTTGCACCATCGATCCGCCGCTTGTCACGACGAATGTCCTCAGCCAGGGAGGTGCCATGAGCGCACGCATTGAGCAATTCTCCTACAACGACGACGTCGTCCGCAAATTTGTGATGGCCACACTCCTGTGGGGTGTGGTGGGCATGCTGGTGGGCCTGATCATCGCCTTGCAGTTGATCTGGCCCTCCTTGAGCTTCGATCTGCCCTTCCTCACTTTCGGACGCCTTCGCCCCCTGCACACCAACGCCGTCATCTTTGCCTTCGTGGGCAACAGCATGTTCGCCGGTGTGTACTACAGCACGCAACGCCTGCTGAAGGCCCGCATGTTCAGCGATCTTCTGTCGAAGATCCACTTCTGGGGCTGGCAGACGATCATCGTCAGCGCCGCGCTCACGCTGCCCTTCGGCTTCACCCAGAGCCGCGAGTACGCGGAACTGGAGTGGCCCATCGACATCGCCATCGCGCTGATCTGGGTGGTCTTCGCCATCAACTTCTTTGGCACCATCGCCAAGCGGCGGGAACGGCACCTCTATGTGGCGCTGTGGTTCTACATCGCCACCATCATCACCATCGCCATCCTGCACATCTTCAACAACCTGTGGGTGATCGCGGGGCCGCTGAAGAGCTACAGCATCTACAGTGGCGTCCAGGACGCCTTCATGCAGTGGTGGTACGGCCACAACGCCGTGGCCTTCTTCCTCACCACGCCCATCCTGGGCATCATGTATTACTTCCTGCCCAAGGCGGCGGAGCGGCCGGTGTTCAGCTACCGCCTCTCCATTCTGCACTTCTGGACCCTGGTCTTCATGTACATCTGGGCCGGTCCGCACCACCTGCACTACACGGCCCTGCCGGGTTGGGCCAGCACCCTGGGCATGATCTTCAGCGTGATGCTGTGGATGCCCAGCTGGGGCGGCATGATCAACGGCCTGCTCACCCTGCGCGGCGCGTGGAACAAGGTGGCCGAGGATCCCATCCTCAAGTTCTTCGTGGTGGCCGTAACCTTCTACGGCATGAGCACTTTTGAAGGCCCCCTGCTGAGCATCAAGACGGTGAACGCCCTGTCCCACTACACGGACTGGACCGTGGGCCACGCCCACGCCGGCGCCCTGGGCTGGAACGGCTTTATCGCCTTCGGTATCCTCTATTGGATGGCCCCGCGCCTCTTCCAGACCAAGGGCCTCTACAGCAAGAAGCTGGCCGAGTTGCACTTCTGGGTGGCAACCGTGGGCATCCTGCTCTATGTGGTGGCCCTCTACTCCGCCGGTGTCACCCAGGGCCTGATGTGGCGCGCCTTCGACCAGACCGGCCGCCTGCTCTACCCGGATTTCGTGGAGACCGTGCTGCGTCTGCGGCCCATGTACATGGTACGCGCCATCGGCGGCACCATGTACCTGCTGGGTGCCATCCTGGGCGCCTACAACATCGTCATGACCTGGAAGATGCGTCCGGCCCGCTACGAGGAGCCGGTCTACGAGGCGGCGGCGCTGGTGTACGACGCTGAGAAGCCGGACTACAGCCGCCTTGGCGATGCCGGCACGCCCATGCCGGGCATCGGCCACAGCGTGCGCCGCTTGATCAGCTTGTCCTGGCACCGCGTGTGGGAAGGCCGTGGCCTGCTCTTCACCGTGTGGGTGGTCATCGCCGTGGCATCCGCCTCGCTCTTCGAGATCATCCCCACCTTCCTCATCAAGAGCAATGTGCCCACCATCGCCAGCGTGAAGCCTTACACGCCGCTGGAACTCTACGGCCGCGACATCTATGTGGCCGAGGGCTGCTACAACTGCCACAGCCAGATGGTGCGTCCCTTCCGGGCGGAGACCCTGCGCTACGGCGAGTACTCCAAGCCCGGCGAGTTCGTCTACGACCATCCCTTCCAGTGGAGCAGCCGCCGCATCGGGCCGGACCTGCACCGCGAAGGCGGCAAGCGCAGCGACTTCTGGCACCTGGAGCACTTCCGTGATCCCAACAAGATGACGCCGGGCTCCATCATGCCGAAGTATCCCTGGTTCGAGTCCACGCCCATCGATTTCAGCGTCATCCAGACGCGGGTGGACGCCATGGCCATGCTTGGCGTGCCCTATGGCGATGCGGTGAACAAGGCCGAGCAGATGGCCCGCGACCAGGCGACGCTGGTTGCGACGGCCATCGCCCAGTCGGGTGGCCCCATGAACCTTGGAGACAAACAGGTGGTGGCATTGATCGCCTACCTGCAGCGTCTGGGCACGGACATCAAGGCCGCCGGGGCCACGAACTAGGAGGGTCTCCGTTGAGCCTGTCCACCATCATGGGACACGCCGGCCTGTCGGGGTATGCGATTGTGGCGATGGTGCTCTTCCTCGCCGTCTTCGTCAGCCTGATGGTGCGCCTGTGGCGCCAGTCCCGGACAGGCCGTCTGGAGGAGGCGGGCGCCCTGCCCCTTGATGACGGGCGTCCCGCCACAGGCGCGGAACCATCCGCAGCACATCGTGAGGAGACAAGATGAGCGAGCAGACTCCCAACCGGCTGCTGGACCACAACTACGACGGCATCCAGGAGTACGACAACCCCATGCCCCGCTGGTGGGTGTGGATCTTCTGGGCCACCATCATCTTTGCCGAGGTCTATTTCATCTACTACCACCTCGGGCCAGGCAAGACCATCCACGACGAATACGCCGAGGAGATGGCGGCGGGTGACGCCCAGTTGGCGGCCAACAAGCCGCCGGTGCTAGACGAAGCCGGCCTGCAGGCTGTCTTCGCCGACGCCGCACGCGTGGAATCCGGCAAGGCCGTGTTCGCCGGCAAGTGCGCCGCCTGCCACGCGCCCGACGGCGGGGGCATGAAGGGCCTTGGCCCGAACTTCACCGACACATTCTGGAAGAATGGCGACGGCACGCTGAGCGCCATCCAAAAGGTGGTGCTGGAAGGTGTCACGGGCACGGCCATGCAGTCCTGGGAAAGCCAGCTGAAGCCCGAAGAGCTGCAGAATGTGGTGGCCTATGTGAAGAGCCTGCAGGGCACCACGCCGGCCAATCCCAAGGAGCCCGAAGGCAAGGATGTGACCCTGGCCTCCGCTGAAGGCGCCGCTCCGGCGGACACCACGGTGACGGCCGCTCCCTGACGAGTTTTGAAGACCGTGGATGGGGAAGGGTTCGCCAGGGCCCTTCCCCTTTCCTTCTCCCCCGGTGTGATGCGGCGTCTCTTGTTCCAGCCCGCCAGGCCTTAGCTTGGGGCCGCGGCATGATGAAAGGACGCGCATGAGCGATCAGCCCATTCTCGAGGCCCCGGACCGGGTCCTTTCCACCCTCAACAAGGACGGCTCCCGGCGCTGGCTGCGACCCCGCCTGAGCAAGGGCCGCTTCTACCACCGTCGCTTCTGGACCGCCTGGGCCCTCATCCTGCTCTTCACCCTGGTGCCCATTCTGCGCATGAATGGCAAACCGCTCATGCTCTTCGACCTGGGGGTGCGTGAATTCACCCTGTTCGGATCCACCTTCCACGCCACGGACACCCTGCTGCTCATGCTGCTCATGGTGGGCATCCTGCTCAGCGTCTTTCTGGTGACTGCCCTGTTGGGGCGGGTGTGGTGCGGCTGGGCCTGTCCCCAGACCGTCTACATGGAGGTTCTCTTCCGCCCCCTGGAGCGCCTCATCGAGGGCGACCACCTGCGCCAGCACGAGTTGGACCAGGCGGGCGGCATGACGGGCCGACGGCTCTTCAAGAACATCCTCTTCCTGATCATCTCGGCCTTCCTGGCCAACACTTTCCTCGCCTATTGGGTGGGCTGGGACACGCTGCTGTCGTGGATCACCGGCTCACCATTGGATCACTGGGGCGGTTTCCTGGTGATGGCCGTGACCACGGTGCTCATGTACGCGGACTTCGCGTGGTTCCGCGAACAGACCTGCATTGTGGCCTGCCCCTACGGCCGCTTCCAAAGCGTGCTGCTGGACAAGCACTCGCTGATTGTGGCCTACGACGCCCGACGGGGCGAACCCCGCGCCAAACTGCGCAAAGAGGATGCACCTCGTGCCGGTGGTGACTGCGTGGACTGCAACCACTGCGTGGTGGTGTGCCCCACGGGCATCGACATCCGCGAAGGCCTGCAGATGGAATGCATCCACTGCACCCAGTGCATCGACGCCTGCGACAGCATCATGGACCGCGTGGGCATGCCCCGTGGCCTGATCCGCTACGGCAGCCAGCAAGAGATGGCCACGGGCGAGCGCCGCTTCATGCGCCCCCGTGTGCTGCTCTATCCCCTTGCCATTCTGCTCATCTTCGGCCTGCTGGTTTTCAATCTCCTGCGACGCGAGGATTCGGTGGTGACCATCCTGCGCGGGCTGGGCACGCCCTACTCGGTTCTGGCCGAGGGCGAGGTCAGCAACACCATCCGCATCAAGGTGGACAACCAGCGCGGCGAGGATCGCAACTACTGGATCTCGCTGGTGGAGCCTGCCGACGGGCGCACCATTCTGCCCTCCAATCCATTGCCCGTGCCCGCCAAGAGCATGGCCACGGGCACGGTGGTGGTCATTGTCCCAGCCACCGAGTTCGCCACGCCAGGCGCACACGCCATCTTCGAGGTGAGCGACAGCCTGGGATTTGTCACGCGGGTACGCACGGCTTTGCTGGGGCCGGACCAGCCCGCAGTCGCGAAGTGATCCGCCAGGCCTGAAAGGAAGTTCCGTGAGCGCTGATGGGGGAAACGCGGGCCGCTGGTGGCCCTGGATGGTGGTGGCCCTGCTGGTCTTCATGGCCAGCATGATGGCCGTGCTCTTTTATGCCGCTTCTGGGGATCCCACCCATGTGGTGGAGCCCGACTACTACAACAAGGCCATGAAGTGGGACAGTACGGCGGCGGTGCGTGACGAGAGCATCCGCCAGGGATGGCAAGTGGTGCTGGACTTCCGGCCCGTGCCCGGGGAGATGCTGGCGGAGGCGGGCGCGGAAGTGCCCAACACCCTGGTGGTGGTGCAGATCAAGGACAGCACCGGCCTTGCGGTGAAGAATGTGGCCGTGCATCTGCGCACCTACTTCAGCGCCCGTGCCGACCGCGTCTTCGAGGCGGACATGCAGGCCATGGGCGAGGAGTTCGGCGCGGCCTTCCGCCTGGGCCCGCCAGGCCTGTGGGAGTTCGAGGTGCTGGCCCGTCGGGAGAACCCGCCCTTCAACTTCTCGTGGAAGGGTTCCCGTGACCTGGGCGAGGTGAAGTGATGGCGTGGTCCCTAGAGGCGGCGCGATGAGCGCCATGTTCTGGGCCGTGCTGGTGGCCAGCCTGCTGGGCAGCCTGCACTGCGCCGGCATGTGCGGCGGTTTCGTGGCCTTCTACGCAGGGGGCGACCGCAGCTCGGGCTGGTCGCGTGCTTTGTCCCACGCGGCCTATAGCCTGGGTCGCCTGCTCACCTACACCCTGCTGGGCATCATGGCGGGCATTCTGGGCCGGGCGCTGGACCTGGCTGGCGCCCAGAGCGGCCTGCAGCGCGGCGCCGCCCTCATCGCCGGTGGCCTGATGATGGGCTGGGGCCTGGTGATGCTGCTTCAGATCAAGGGCCTGCGCATCTCCACCCACATGCCGCCTTTCTTCCAACGCATGGTGCAGGACGCCCTGGGCCAGTTGGGCGACAAGCCCCCCGTTCTCAAAGCCCTGATTCTGGGACTTCTCTCCACACTTCTTCCCTGCGGTTGGCTCTACGCCTTCGCCATCACGGCGGCGGGCACGGGAGATCCCCTGCGAGGCGCCATGGTCATGGCCGCCTTCTGGGTGGGCACCCTGCCCGTGTTGCTCACCCTGGGCATGAGCGTGCAGGCGCTGGCCGGGCCCCTGCGCCGCCATTTGCCCGTCATGAGCGCGCTGGTGCTCATTGTCATTGGCGCGTGGACCGTGCTGGACCGGTCGCGCATTCCAGTGGATCGCTTTCGGGAGATTCCGGCCGCCGTGGTCCTGACTGCCGCCCAGGACAGCACCGCCGAGGCGGACAGCACCGCCGTGCCCAAGGCCGCAGGCCTGAAACCCTGGGAGCTGCCTTGCTGCCAGGAGAAGGCGGACAGCAGCTCCGCACCCGGCACGGGAAAGGTCACGCGCTGAGGATCTGCGCCCGGGCCCGTCACCTCCCTCATCAAGACCTGAAAGGCCGCCATGAGTGACGCCGTCCACCACGACACCCACTGCTCCCACTGCCGCCTGCCGGTTCCCGCCGGCCTGGTGGAACCCGGGGCGGAGCACCAGTTCTGTTGCAGTGGCTGCCGCACGGTCTATGATGTGATCCATGTCCACGGCCTGGACCAGTACTATCGCGTGGCATCCGCCACCGGCGAAACGCCCTGGAAGGCCAATCCCAGCGGCCGCAGCTACGAGGATTTCGACGATCCGGCCTTTCTGGACCTCTACGCGCGGCCCTTGGGCGGCGGCTTGCAACAAGTGGAACTCTACCTGGAGGGCGTGCACTGCGCGGCCTGCGTGTGGCTGGTGGAGAAGGTGCCCCTGGCCATACCCGGCGTGGTGGACGCCCGTTTGGATGTGCGCCGCAGTCAGGCCACGCTGCTGTGGAACCCGGCCCAGGCGCGTCTCAGCCAGGCGGCGCGCTTCCTGGACCAGTTGGGCTATGCGCCGCACCCTTACCGGGGCGTTCAAGTGCGGGAAATGCGCCGCGACGAGGATCGCCGCCTCCTGCTGAAGATCGGCGTGGCCGGCGCGGTGGCGGCCAATGTCATGCTCATCGCCGTGGCGCTCTACGGCGGTTTCTTCGAGGGCATGGAGGCCCAATACGAGAGCTTCTTCCGCTGGGTGAGCCTGTTCACCACCCTTCCCGCCATGATCTTCTCCGCCTCGGTCTTTTACAAGGGCGCTTGGGCCAGCCTGCGCAACAAAGGCCTGCACATGGACCTGCCCGTGAGCCTGGGCCTTCTGGCGGGCTTCATCAGTGGCGTGGTGAACACGGTGCGCGCCTCCGGTGACATCTACTTCGACAGCCTGGCCACGCTCATCCTGCTGCTTCTCGGCGGCCGCTGGCTCGAGCGCCGCCGCCAGCGCGAGAGCGCCGACGCGGCGGAGCTGCTCTACAGCCTGGCGCCCAGCGTGGCGCGGCGGGTGGATGTCAGCCCCGAGGGCGAAGTGGTGCGTGAAGTGCCAGCAGAGGCGCTCAAGGTGCTGGATGTGGTGGAAGTGCGCGCGGGGGACATTGTCCCCGTGGACGGCATTGTGCTGGTCGGCCGCAGCGAACTGGACCTTTCCCTGTTGACGGGAGAATCCCTGCCCGTCGCCGTGGGCGAGGGCGATCCCGTGCACGCGGGCACCACCAATGTGCTTTCACCCTTGCGCGTGCGGGTGGAGGCCACGGGTGAGCAAACCCGTGTGGGCCGCCTGATGCAGGTGGTGGAGGAGGCTGCTGGTCGGCGCGCGCCCCTTGTGCGTCTGGCGGACCGCATCGCCCTGTGGTTCACGGCAGCCGTCATCCTGGTGGCGACGGGCACCTTCGCCCTGTGGATGTGGCTGGATCCTTCCCAGGCCGTCACTCACACCGTGGCCCTGCTCATCGTCACCTGCCCCTGCGCGTTGGGTCTGGCCACGCCCCTGGCGGTGAGCGTGGCGGTGGGGCGTGCGGCGCGGGCGGGGATCCTGGTCAAGGGTGGCGATGTGGTGGAGGCCCTGAGCAAGCCGGGTCTGCTGCTGCTGGACAAGACCGGCACCCTCACCGAGGGGCGCAGCGCGGTGCGTCGCGTGTTGGGGGACGAGCAGGCCCTGCTGGCGGCGGCGGCCCTGGAGCGTCAGGTGCAGCATCCTGTGGCCCGGGCTCTGGTGGGCGCTGCGGAAGCTTACGCCCTGCGCATGGGGCAGGAGATTCCCACGCCGGCCGCTGTGAGGGATTTGCGTCAGGAGTTGGGGGGCGGCATCCACGGTGTGGTGGATGGTCTTGAGTGGGCCGTGGGCAGTCCCGCTTGGCTGGCGAGCGTGCTGGGCAAAGCCCTGCCGGAGGAAGCCCAGCGTTGGGTAGACGAAGTGGTGGTGGAAGGTCTCAGCCCCGTGGCACTGGCGCGGAATGGCGAAGTGCTGGCCATGGTGGGCCTGGGCGACGCCTTGCGCGCAGACGCGCTGGCCACGCTGCGGCATCTGCAGCAGCGGGGTTGGCAGGTGGGAATTCTCTCCGGCGATCACGCCTCTATTGTGGCGCGCACTGGGCGCGAGCTGGGCTTGGCGCCGGAAGCCTGTCGGGGCGGCATGTTGCCGGAGGAGAAGCTGGCCGCCGTGGAGGAGGCCGTGGCACTGGGCACGGTGGTGATGGTGGGCGATGGCGTAAACGATGCCGCCGCCTTGAGCGCGGCCACCGTGGGGGTGAGCGTGCACGGTGGGGCCGAGGCCAGTCTGGTGGCCGCCGATGTCTTCCTCACCCGGCCGGGGCTACAGGCGGTGGCCCATCTGGTGGATGGGGCCGCCCGCACCGTGGGCGTCATCCGCCGCAATCTTGTCTTTTCCATCTGCTACAACCTGCTGGGGGCCGGGCTGGCCATCGCTGGCACCATCAATCCTCTGGTGGCGGCCCTGCTCATGCCCCTGTCCAGCATCACCGTGGTCACCAGCAGTTTTCGTGGGCGGACCTTCGACCGCTAGGGCGGTCGCAGGGACGTCGCAGGGACGACGCAGGGACGACGCAGGGACGTCGCAGGGACGTCGCAGGGATCTAGTCCACCCTCGTGGACAATGCCCCGTGCCCCTGCCGGCAACAAGACTGGAGTGTCAGGCGTTCTGACCCGGCGCTCAAAGCCCCCAGCGTTCCAGCGGCACATTGGCCAGATGAGGCGCCCTGGACACAATGCTGCTCTTCAGCAAATCCACCTGATGGCGGGGCAATGCGCCGGCATGCTGCAGCAAAAGGGCCCCCAGCCACTCGAAATCCCGCTCCATGCTGGCGCGCAATGGATTGATCCACGGGGCATCCACCCCGTCCAGCAAAGGTCCGCCATAGAGTTCCAGCGCCTCCCGGGAAATGCGCATGGCATCGACTTCCTGTCCTTTGCGCCACGCCACCCGGGCGGCCAGGGTCAGATGCTGGAAAACATGGGCGTCCAACGGAGCAAGTTGATCATGGGCCAGACCCAGTTGGCCGGGTAGAACCTCCAGCAAGCTCGTGTCTTCCTGGGGCAGGCAGCGCTTCAAGCGGCGCAGCAGTTGGCTGAATGCCAGCTGCCTGGATTTCGCATCCTCCGTGCCGCCGCAAACCTCGTCCATCAGTTTCATGCGATCCATGGGCCTATTGCGATGGCCGTTCTGCAGCAGCAGGCGTCCCAGCAGCCTCCAGGAAGCACGGGGTATGTGCAGCATCTTTCCCGCAGGGCAGCGCAACTGGGGACGCCCGAGGATGGTGGCCGCATAGCAGGAAGTGGATTTGGGCCGCACAGTGGAAGCCACGGCTGGGGCGGGCGCCACACTCCGTTGTGCGGCCCTCGGTTGCAGGGCCAATCCCTCCGCAAGCTCTTCATCCAGCCACAAGGCCCATTGCCCTCTGGCACAAGGGGCCTCCGGCGGCCATGCCTCCCAGCCGGGTTGGAAGAGTTCCTTTTTCCACAACGCAGCGCCTTCCACGCCCCGGGCGTCCAATGCATGGCGCAGGCTGAAATCCGGAAAGATGCGGCGAACCCAGCGCTGGCGGCCGGGCAGGCCCAGACGCATGGTAGAGGTGATGCAGTTCAGCAGCTCTTCATCCCGTCGGGCGATATCGCCCGCTAAATGGGCCAGGGATGCTTTCACTAAAGGACCTTCGAAATCATTCCAGTGTTCGGCCATGAGCTTGTGGAAGGGCTCCAGCAGCTGCGCTCGTCCGCTGCGCACGGCAATTTCGCACAGGGCCGCGCCGTAGAACCATGGGGTTAGATGATGGGTGTCCACGGCTCCCTTCGGAAGTGTCGCAGGGGCGCAGTAACCCGTACACCAAGCCATCAACAGGTCGTCACAGGCGGTGTAATCCTGCAGGACGCCTGCACCCCCAACGCGCAGGGCCAGCTCCCGATCCCGCAAGAGTACTGCGCTGACAAGGGTGATGCGTGCGTAGTGTACGCCAAAGGGCGGTGCGGCACTCATTTCCTCAAGGGGCAAAGCGGCCAGGCGCTGCCGCGCCTCGTCCTCGTGGCCGGCGATGGCGGCGCAAAGGGCGCGCTCCGCCTCAAGCAACAGATCCGAGTCCCGCTGACCGGTGGATCGACCGTCCAGGCACAAAGAGAGGACCGAGTAGGTCAGATCCGTGCGTCGGGCGCTGTTCATGGCCTGGGCCAGATTGCAGATGGAGTAGTGCAACCTGCGTCGTGGCGCATGGATATAGGCGGGCAGCAGGCCCAGATAGAGGGAGATCATCTCCTCCTCGGCCCCATAAAGCAGCAGCAGGTTACTGAGTTCCAGCCCCTCCTGTTCCGTGCTGGAATCCCAGTGCAGGCCTTTCAGGACTTCCAGATGCTCGTCCTTGAAGGGAAGGTGCAATTCAAGCCCATGGTTGAATGAGAGGTATCCGAGATAGTCCAGCAGATAGTGCCTTGTGCGACGGCTCAGCTGTGCCCGCTCATCGTCATAGCGCTCGTGCCACGCAAGCAGGTCCTCCTGCCGGAAAGGGCTCTCTTGCAGGCTCAGCATGTAGTGGGAGAAGTCCACGCGGAAGCGTTCATCCGTTGATAAGTCCAACGCGCGCGCCTGCTCGATGTAGGTGCGGGCCGCAGCCGTGTCGCCATCCAGCGTGGTCTGGGTGACTTCGTTCAACACCAAGCGCTTGTGCAGTTCCGGGCTGCAGTCCATGGCCTGGAAGCGCTCGCGGCAGAGATCGCGCAGCGAGTGCAGCTGCCAGGCCAGATCCAGGCAAATGAGGCGATCTGCCTCTCGCAGCAACTCAGGGCGCATGGTGTGGAAAAGCTGCTGCGCCTCGCCATGATGGCCCGCGGAGCACAGGTGATGGAAGAGCATCAGGCGCAGACGCTGATCCAATTCCGGCGGGGCCTCAAGTTCCAACAGGCAGCGCCACAACCGCGCCGCCACGGGCTGCACCGCCAATAGGCTGGGCTGCCGCAATTGGAAATCGGCCGCGTGCTGATCCAGCAAAAGGCTGGCCCGCAGAAAGAGGCCATCCAGTTCCTGCTGGCTTAAGGTGGACTCCCAGGTGAGCAGGTGCATGTGCAGCAGCACATCCTGTGGCAGGGCTGATTCCAGCCGGGTGCGCATGTCTCGGCACAGGCCCAGTTCCTCGGAGGGACTCAGGGGCAGCAGGCCCGCGCTGTCCCACGATGCATGGGCCAGTGCCAGGGCGGGGCCCTCCGCCGTGCCCTGAAGCTTTGCCATGCCTTCGCGCAGCAATGGCTGCACATCCGGATGCTCCGCCACTGGCGTGGATGATGCTGCACCATTGAGCAACACACGCAGCCAGGGCGCCGCCACTTGCCCGGTATGACGCAACAGGCAGAACAGGGCCAGCGCTTGCGGTGCCTGGCCTTGCAAGCGGGCCAAACGCTCGCCACGCAGTCCGGCCAACCCCAGGGGAAGGTTGCGGCGCAGCGCGGGCCAAGGTCTGGTCAGTGTCCAGCCCGTGCTTTTGAGTTGAATCATGCCGTGCGCACGCAGCTGCTGCAGCAGCTCTGTCAGATGGATGGGCGTGCCCCCGCTGCGGCGGTGCAGTCCCTTTATCAGCGCACTTTCCTGCCGGGCGAAATCCACGCCGTAATAGAGAGCCACCAGCGCGCGGCTCTCCGCCAGCGTGAAGTGGGGCAGCACCACTTCCTTCACCGGCAGTTCACCCTTCAGCAGAGAGCGCCACGCTTGTTGATGGGGCAGGGCGTCCAGGCTACGCAGCGCAACGGCCATGCGCAGGCCGTGGGCCGCAGGTTGGCTGCTGAGTAGGCTTTCCACCACATGCAGGGTCAATGGGTCCACATCCGCGGCATCGTCCACCACCAGCACCATGACCCGCCCCAGCACCGCGCTTGCGTGCGCCACCAGCCGACCCATGTGCCGCTCTACCCAGGCGCGGGAAGGCTGGGGCTGGGGATGGGACAGGTCCAGCTCCAACATGGCCTGCAAATCCTCCCGAGGCAGGGACTGCATGCCGCCGGGCACAAGGGAGCAGGCCAGAGCCATTTCCTCCACCCAACTTTGCAGTGCCGTGGGGGCCTTAGGAGTGCCGGGGCGCAAAGGCAGCCAGCAAGCTTGGGGGTGATGGTCACATGCCATTTTCAAGAGAGTGCTTTTGCCCATGCCCGCCGCAGCGCCAAGGCTCAGCACACATGCCTCTCTTTGGCTCAGCCAGCTTTGAATCTCATCGAGCAGTAAAGGGCGAAGCAGGATGGCCATGGTGTCTCCCGTGGGGTGCATGCGGAACCTAACATATGCGGAAAGAAATTCAGCAGCAGCTTGGAGTCTGAAAAAGTGGTCATGCGCGTGGTCATGGGACAGGGATACATTCAGCCAAAGGCAAAATACACTGTGTTCGTAGTAGGTCAGATTATGCGAACGGATCAATATTGAAATGATGCATGATGAATGACAGGTCTTGATGAAACGCATGAAGTGCACAAATTGGACAAACTATACATAAATGATCGAGTACGATTGATTGCAACAAACACTTTGGATGGGAGGAAGGATCATGTGCAAACGTGCAAAGAGAAAAGCGCTGACTTTATTTATGGCTATATGGCTTATTTCAGTTTTAATGTATAGCAATCATGTCGCACTTGCAATGGAGAAGAGTATAGCTGATAGATCCTATTTGCACAGCAAAGTTGGCCAATTTTCAATATTAATGCCAGAAAATGGATTTAAAATTATTGATAAAAATGCATGCGTTATTGACGGCAGAGGCAGATTGTGCAGGATGAGCATAATAAGTTCGCAAGGAATAAACTTTGCAATAGACGTATTTAGAGTTGAGAACTGCAAAAACGTAGTAAATTGGATATACGAAGACTACATTTTCACTGACAAAATGGATGTGGAACAGGTGATAAATTTTAAAGGAGTTTCTAGGTACGAAACAGTTTACAGGGCTGAATCGGGACAATCATACGACACGAAATACGTATATCTATATAATGACCCATATTTCTATAGGTTTGAGTATTGTTTAATGGATTATGGCTCAAGTATTTCCGAATTTGATGAATTAATTGATAATTTAGTTCCAAATTCAAGTTATGGGAGGGATATTAGTAATTTCAATTTTAATGATTTTGAGCCAAATAGAGTCTATTCGTGTGGAGGAAGAACTGATGATTGTCAATGTGGACAGGTAAATCCATTTCCTTGTTGTGATAATGACAATGATGGTGTTGATGACGATGGTAATTGTACTTGGTGGGCTTGGGATAGAGCATGCTGTATCTGGAATGATAACTTGCCAGTCACTAGACATGCAAGATATTGGGCAACTGATTTATCGTCTCAGGGATATTCTATAAGTTCTACCCCAGTTGTTAACTCCATTGGGTGTAGAACTGTGGGAACATATGGTCATGTTGCTTTTGTAACTGCTGTTAATGGCAGTCAAGTGACAGTGACAGAAATGAATTGCTGTGCTGGTTGCAATTTTGGTGACAGAGTGGCAACTTATAGTGCTAGCTATTTTGATGGAGGATATATACTTGCCCCCGGTGGGTTGTCTGCTTCACAAAGCCTGTCAGTCAGTGCAACCAGGAGTAATCCGGCTACTATCTACTCAATTCCAAGTAGTTATGCTCCACCAGAATCAGAAAAAAATGCAGTTGCGCGCTTTCGACTGACCAATGGTGGCAGTCAAACTATTACTTTAGACGACATGGGTGTTGCAATCTTATTGAATAATTCGCAGCTTTTCCGAATGGAGTTGGATAGTCCCGTTGTCATTTCGCCAGGGCAACAGACAAGCTTGTATGATGAGCGAATATACTTAGCAGACAATTATACTAATAACCAAACTACGACATTTTCTGCTAAGATTCAGGTTCAGCAAGGAGGAATTTGGTCTGACGTAGCGGGAACAGGTACAACAACGTCCTTTATTGTGTACCCTCGCCCCGCGCTTGCCACGGGAATGATAATCAAAGCACCAAATGATCCAGCCATTTATTATCACCAATCGGGTTATAAATGGCATATCACGACATCTGCATTTGGAAATGCGATTAACAATAATTGGGCCAATGAGTTTTACGTGTATCCCACTGCAACTATCAGTTCATTGATCAGCCCACTCCATCCCACGCACAATACATCTACGCCAGCGTTTGCGAGTCGTAATTTGCTGTTCAAGCTCTCGTCCAATGCAAATGTGTTTATCATTGAACCAAATTCTAATCAAAGTATACTGCAAAGCAGACAATTCGCCGATGAGACTGCATTTTCCAGTTATGGATATCCAGAAGGTTCTTTAAATACTCAAACAGTTAGTTTAAGTAGTTCAGGCTATAGTTATATCCTAAGCCAGTTTCCCCTGGGTGATATCATTTCGGCAACTCCAGCGGCTCCCACAGGGCTGAGTGCCGCCGATGGTAGTTCTGTCTCAGGTTGTACAATTTCTTGGAATGCGGTATCCGGAGCCACACATTACCAAGTGTATCGCCATACATCAAACAATTCAGCATCTGCAAGTGGAATTTCGTCATGGTCATCATCCACCAATTACGTGGACAATTCAGGAACACCGGGTGTGCTCTACTATTACTGGGTCAAGGCCGCTGTCAATTCATCTGGCGGCAATTCCAGCGTATTCAGCACATCTGATAGCGGGTGGCGGGGCTTGACGGCACCAGCAGGACTCTCCGCCAGTGATGGTACTTTTGAAGCATATGTTGCTGTTTCATGGAGTGCCAGCACAGGTGCTAGTCATTACCGGGTGTATCGGAACACCAGTAATTCTTCAGGTGGTTCCATGGCTTTGGGAAGCTGGCAAAGTGGCCTCAGCTACCAGGACAATTCTGGTGCCGAGGGTCAGACTTACTATTATTGGGTGAAAGCTGCCTCCTCCTCTGCGGGGGATCGCCCCAGTGATTTCAGTTCAATGGATACAGGGTATCGCCAGGGAATCCCTCAATGTCAGATCAGCATCGCCAACCTTGACTTTGGAAACACGCCACTAAATACACCAGTTTCTCGAGATCTTACCATAACTAATGTGGGTGGAGGTACATTATCTGGCACGGTCACAGAAGGATGCCCGGCCTTCACTGTGAATAATGCCAGTTACAGTTTAACGGCCGGTGAGAGTCAAACCGTCACAGTTAGTTTCCAAAGCGCCACATCTGGCAGTTTCACCTGCACCTTGGATACCGGCAGCAACCAGTGCCCGGATATCGCCATGACGGGAACGGTGGAGCAGTTGCCCCAGTGCGCGTTGAGTCTAAGCAGCCTGGAGTTTGGCAGTACACCACCAAACACACCTGTTGAGCGCACATTCACCATCACCAATACAGGAGGTGGCATCTTGAGCGGTGCTGTCACCGAAGGATGCCCCGCCTTCACTGTGAGCAATGCCAGCTACAGTTTAACGGCCGGTGAGAGTCAAACCGTCATGGTTAGCCTCCAAAGCGCCACATCTGGCAGTTTCACCTGCACCTTGGATACCGGCAGCAACCAGTGCCCGGATATCGCCATGACGGGAACG
>Ga0172367_10004621_pt1 | contig 17038 bp, 18 predicted proteins | sample Lak10m_FD_114542 | JGI IMG/M metagenome (GOLD analysis project Ga0172367, IMG submission 114542) | Freshwater microbial communities from Kabuno Bay, South-Kivu, Congo - kab_022012_10m | ecosystem: Environmental > Aquatic > Freshwater > Lake | place: Democratic Republic of the Congo: South-Kivu...
AACCTTATTGGATGCATCAATCGCCCCAAGGGGCGGGGAATTGCACCCAGAGAGATTTAATAGCCATCTCTATAGTCTGGACGTTATGACTTCCACATTTCGGACATTGCATAAAGCCTTCCTTTGATAGGTATCACTGTTGATTACGGCAAATACCTTTGCTACCTTACAATCTTGAGAAATTTGACCGCCGTAACTATCAGGTGTTTACGGTAACCAAGAAGTCCCACATAGGTGACAAAATAATCCACGATGGTAAAGATCGTTATGCTGATCCAGCTCTTTACCTCGTATGGCATTATAAATCAAACCCACAGCTAAAAAAGTTAGAAGGTACAAAAACAGAAATCCAAACGTTGAATCCAAAAGTTGAATCCCAAATGAACCATTAATAATAAAAGTGATTGGAACCATTATAAGAAAGCTTAAAAATGCTAAAAATCGCATAGGATCTTTTGGTTTCAAGCTCTGTGCAACTGCAGATTGCTGGGCTCCGATACCTACCCCTAGGTTACCGCTTAACGTTACACCGATGCCGGTAAATTTATGCGTACCAGAAGCAACTGCCATCTGTATAGTCTGGACGTTATGATTTCCACATTTTGGACATTGCATAAAGCCTTCCTTTGATAGGTATCACTGTTGATTACGGCAATTACCTTTGTCACCTTACGATCTTGAGAAATTTGACCGCCGTGACTATCGGATACAGCAAGCCTCTGGTTATAAATCTCGCAGAATTATTCAGTTTTATCCTGTCGGCCACTGAAGGGCTGAATTTGTAATATAACTCAATAAAATTCCTACCAACCGCTGAATGAGACAACACATTATCCCTGAATTCTTGCAGCAAAACAACTTGATGTTCTAATGGTGAGCCATATGCGGCTGTTGCAATGAAACACCCGCCACCTGAATTTCCTCTTGAAGATCCAGATTCAGTATTAACATCAACAACACAATCACAGTCACAATCATGATCACCACTCATGGTCGTCCTCCTTTTTTAATAGTCTTCAGAATCGTCATCGTCCAAATTGCCGTCACAACAAACTGGACATTTGAGAACACCAAAAGAATTCTCTTCCAAGATATTTCCACATACCGAGCATTCTTCAATTGGAGCACAAGGGGTGAGTGATATTCTGCCAGTTTGGGCATAGTTAAAAGCAATCAGATCATCAATAATGTCGTCTACCATGATTTTTCTCTCCTCTGAAATATAATGGTCAATAACCATTGTGAGATCAGAATATCAAGGCACCTCCCCCAAAAAGAGTCATAGGTACAAAAAATAATGGATTCAATAAAAAATAATTCGAATTTATTTTAGGGGTTGGTGCAACCGCGATTATGCAGAATAAGGCAGGCAAACAGATAAATAGTACCGTACGGTAAAATTATTTACAATTTTATGGAATAATGATAAAAAATACCGTACGGTAATAAATATAATTTGTCGTACTGTATCGAAATACATATTACCGAACGGGACAATTGTGGACACAAAAATGCTTGGCACTATAATCCGTATGCAGCGGAAAGCAAAAAATCTGACCATTACAGAACTTGCCGAACATTGTAACGTAGGGGCTCGATTTATATCAGAACTTGAAAACGGCAAGGAGACTATAGAAATCGGTAAGGCGCTGAAGGTAATCAAGCGCCTCAATCTCGTAGTTACGGTTGCACCTGCACAAACCAATATCAACCACGAAGGTCAGGGTTAAAGTCGCCATGTTGAATGTCTACTTTGATGACCGCCATGTTGCTGATCTCTGGCTTGAGAATAAATTCTACTGTTTCCGCTACACCGGTCTTGACGTGCCTGCCATTTCACTCACGTTGCAGGTACGGGAGGTACCGTATCTTAAAGACGAGGCTAAACCGTACTTTGCCAACCTGCTTCCGGAAGGGGAGGCACGTACTGCCATTGAATTTCGCCTGGGGATTGCCCGTGGTGATGACTATGGCCTATTACAGCGTATCGGCGGCGACTGTGCAGGAGCCGTGACTGTCTTCCCACAAGGCGAACAGCCATCTTCCACACCGACATACAAAGCACTTTCCATTGCAGAGCTAATGCAGCTGATCCGTGAACTACCACGACAGCCATTGTGCATAAACCACAATGGAACTGTCAGACTTTCTCTGCCTGGTGTCCAGCACAAGACTGCCGTGTATATCGAGAACGGAACCTTTTTTCTTCCCGAAAATGGTGCGCCATCATCCCATATTCTCAAAGTCCCGATCACTACTCTCCCCGGCGTTACACATACGGTGGAAAACGAGATATTCACCATGACTCTGGCACGTCATGCAGGCCTCAATGTACCGGATGTAGAGCTGCACATTATCGGTGAGACCCCAGTTTTCCTTACAAGAAGATTTGATCGGTACCGGGCCACTGATGGCACGCTGAAACGTATTCTTCAGGAAGATGTCTGCCAGCTCATGGGTTTTGAACCTACTATGAAGTATCAGAATGCCGGCGGGCCAAGTCTGGAAGATTGTGCAAACATTATCCGCATGTATAGTTCTGACAGTTTGTCAGATATAGAACATCTGATCAGGTGGGCCTTGTTCAATATGGTAGTTGGCAACGCCGATGCCCACGCGAAAAACATTGCCATTGTACAGCATGCTGGTGTTATCCGGCTGGCTCCGTTTTACGATCTTTTATCTACGTTGGTTTATGGAACAAACCTGGATAGCGGCCTTGCTATGAGTATCGGCAGAGAGTATGACCTGAAAAAGATCAATCAGGAAAATATTTCCCAGTTTGCTGAGTTCCTTGACGTCAAACGGCGGCTTGTTCAAAAAGTTGGGAGAGAATTGATAGAGCGGTTAATTTCATCTGCTAACGGAGCCTTACAGGTGCATCAAGAATCTTATGGTGAAAACAGTGTGGTTCAGGCGATCGCTGATCTGGCGGTTAAAAGAGCTGAAATGTTGGATGAACTATTTTCGTGAGACGTATTTTGTTCCAAATATACAACTTGGATATGTGTAATTTCATTATCAGTACGTGTTTCACGCAAGCAGCTTTAGCCGTTCTGCCACCAAATCCCAATCAACCACTGGCGTCATATGGCACCAGCTTATCCTTACACATGAATTAGCTTCATCATCGCTCATCCCCATTGCCTTGAGGACGTGACTGGGGGTGTAGCTGTTTGATGTGCAGGCAGAGCCATTAGATATAGCAATCAAATCCTTCATCTGAACAATCAGTGCTTCTGAATCAAGCCCACTAAAGGAAATGTTGAGTACATGATCCGTAACCAGTGTTTGGTCGCCAGTCAGTTTCGGGTTGAGTGGCATCAAAACCTCCAAGGCCTTGTCACGAAAAGCCTTACACGCCTGATGTCGCTTCACATTATCACGAACCGCAATATCGGCAGCCTTACCAAGCGCTGCAATCAGTGCTACCGGCAGCGTTCCAGGCCGCAGGCCACGTTCCTGACCACCGCCGTATACCAATGGATTTAGTGGTAGCCGGTCGTAGCTACGGCGGCGAACAGCAAGAGCGCCAACTCCCATGGGAGCATAAATCTTGTGCCCACTGATGCTGATTAGATCAATGCGCTGATTCTTAAGCGTATCAAGGTCTTTCCCAAAACCTTGGGCGGCATCAGTATGTAAATAGGCAGGATGGTCAACCAGTATATCAGCAATTTCCGTAATAGGTTGCCTGATGCCGGTTTCGTTATTTACTTGCATGACTGACACCAGTAACGTATCCGGGCGCAGCGCTGCTTTTACTGCATCGGGCTCCACATATCCGCAACTGCCAACTTGCAATCGTGTCACCTCAAAACCATCCTGTTCCAGCTTAGCAAATGGCTCCAACACAGCCTTATGCTCTATTACAGTTGTAATCAGATGACGTTTACCTTGTGTTTTGCCGGCTTCCGCCAAACCAAGGATCGCTAGATTGTTGCTTTCAGTTGCACCACTGGTAAAGATGATCTCATCTCGTTGAGCAGCAACAACCGCTGCAATCAGATCCCGTGCTTTCTGCACTGCCTGTTTGGCACGAGTGCCAAACTCGTGAGTCCGGCTTCCTTCGTTGCCGTATCCATCCCCATAATAGTAGAGCAAAACCTCGCGAACTTCAGGATCGAGAGGGGTTGTTGCGTTGCAATCGAGATAAATAGCTGACATAAAATCACCAATGTATGTTATTAATCAATTAAGTATTGACATACCTAGCACAAGAATATACAAAACACAAACTTCATTTTTGAACAACATATCTATCATTTATTGCAAAGGATCTCTATGGAAATCCAGCCAACGCTTACCTTTCCGGTCATACGCGGACTGCAAGCAAAACGAGAATACTTCGTTGCCATGTGGTCACTGCGCATGCTTCGTCAGATCTCAATTTTCGATGAAGACGAACTGCCGCCAGAACTTCGCGCACAACGTACCCTTAACAAAGCACGTATCCCGGAAATTGCTGACTATATCAGGGAGAATCCCAATGATTATGTCTTTTCTGCTCTGACAGTCTCAATTGACTCTGAAGTATCGTTTGAGCCAATAACCGGTCAAGACAAGCTCGGCCTGTTGCGCGTTCCTATGGATGCCCGCTTTATCATAAACGACGGACAACACCGCCGGGCCGCTATCATAGAAGCACTTGAGCAGCGCCCGGAACTGGGGCATGAGACAATCGCCGTAGTTTTTTTTCTGGATATCGGACTTGAACGCTGTCAGCAGATGTTTGCTGATCTCAACCGTTACGCCATTCGCCCCAGCCGTTCCCTTGGGCTGCTCTATGATCACCGTAACGACAAGGCTCGTCTTGCCAAACTGGTTGTCATGAAATCTGATATTTTCCGCGACATCGTAGATATGGAAAAATCCTCCCTTGCTCCTCGGTCGCGTAGACTATTCACCCTTTCAGCTTTTTACAATGCCTGTGCTGACTTGGTCAATGGTATTGCCAGCGGGAATATTGTAGAAGACGCCAACCTCGCCCGGACTTTTTGGGAAGAAGTAGCCAAGCACTTCCCCATGTGGACGCAGGTCCGCGAAGGACGCCTCCCTGCCAGTGAAGTTCGTGAAGGCTATATCCATTCACACGGCATTGCTCTTCAGGCAATCGGCAAGGCAGGTAATGCACTGCTAACAACCTATCCAGATGACTGGAAATCAAAACTTTCCGCTCTGCAGGAAATTGACTGGTCGCGCCATAATGCAAAAATGTGGGAGGGACGTGCCATGATTGGTGGTAAGATTTCTAAAGTTACTACAAATATTACTCTTACAACCAATGTCATAAAAAAGTCTCTGGGTCTGACTTTAGAAGATGATGAACAGAGTATTGAAAATGCTCACTCCCGAAAAGACAGTCAAATTTAACTATGCTAAATGATTCGAAAATAAATCAAAGAGTCGACCAATATGCCTACAACAGATACAACTCCAGCATGCGATAGTACGTCAGAAGTTGCCACACAAGTTAAGGTCAAAGCCTCTGCTTTCAATGAGTTTGGGTTTAAGGCCACAATAGAACATTTACATGAAGAAATACGTAACCTTTATGCAGCTGATGATGTGCCATGGATTATTGGATATTCAGGCGGGAAAGACTCGACAGCAACCGTACAACTAACCTGGAATGCCATTGCAGAATTGCCATCAGACCAAAGAAAAAAAACCGTCTATGTTATTTCAACTGATACGCTTGTAGAAAATCCTGTTGTTGCAGAATGGGTACACAGTTCTATGGGCGCGATAGAAGATGCTGCAAATTCTCAAAATATGCCATTTATGCAAAAAATGCTTTATCCGAGCGTTGATGAATCATTCTGGGTAAATCTCATCGGTAGAGGGTATCCAGCACCTCGCCCTAGATTTCGCTGGTGTACAGAACGGCTCAAAATCAAACCTTCCAACCGATTCATCTCTGAGATAGTCACACAAAATGGGGAAGCTATTTTATGTATAGGTGCCAGAAAAGCAGAAAGTATTGCTCGAGCGAGAGTATTAGAACGTACTTCGCGTTACAGAGTTAGAGACAGACTGAGTCCAAGTGCAACCCTGCCGGGTTGCTCAATATATACACCAGTTGAAGACTGGACTAATGATGACATATGGTTTTACCTTAATAATGTTAAAAATCCTTGGGGCACCAGCAACAAAGAACTTATGGGATTATATGCAGGAGCCACTGCAGACGGAGAATGTCCGTTAGTAGTTGATAGTTCTACTCGTAGCTGTGGAGATTCTCGCTTCGGCTGTTGGGTTTGCACATTGGTAGATAAAGACAAGTCTATGACAGCGATGATTCATAATGATGTAGATAAATACTGGTTAAAACCTTTGCTAAACTTGAGAAATGATATTGATTTTAGAAACAATGAACATGCAGAAGATGAAGATAGTTCTGACAGCCATCTCCGTGATTACAGGAGAATGACAGGACACATTCAGATTATGGAAAGCGGCAAGCCAGTTCCAGGGCCCTACACTCAGCAATCGCGACAAATGTGGTTATCAAAACTACTAACAGCACAAGTTGATGTCAGAAGGTTATCTTCAAAACCTAAGCTAACAATAATAACACTCGAAGAGCTGCAGGAAATCAGGCGTATCTGGGTTATTGACAAGCATGAATTGGAAGATTCTCTGCCGCGAATTTACAAGGAAGCCACCGGACAGGAATATCCGGGGAAACCATTGGATGACAACCTGGTACTTGGTGAACACGAAATGAACGACCTTGCAGACCTGTGCGGCGATGACCGTCTGCACTATGAGCTGACTCGTGAGCTCCTCAGTATTACCCGTCAACATCGCACGCAATCCCGTCGATCCGGTCTCTTCGATCAATTGGAAAAGACCTTCCGGCGTCATTATTACGACAACAAAGAAGATGCTCTCAGCAGGGCACGGAACATGGCGGATGAACGGAGTAAGATGAAGGCAGATCGCCTTGTGGCTCTGCCATCAGTACTGGAAGAAGAAACAACCTACGAAAAGGAAACAGAGGCATGATCCTCGATTCAATAGTTCTTGATAACTTTGGTGCATACTGCGGACAACAGGAAGCCATCCTGACACCTGAACCGGATAAACCAATTATCCTGTTCGGCGGCATGAACGGTGGCGGCAAAACAACCCTGCTTGACGCAATCCAGCTGGCGTTTTACGGCCCCAAGGCCCGTATCTCCAATCGAGGCAAGCTTGGCTACAAAGAGTACCTGAGCGAATCCATCCATCGCGCCAGTGACCCCACTGAAGGGGCCGGCATTACCCTTCGTTTCCGTCGCATAACCGATGGCGAAACCAGAAATTTCGAATTGCAGCGCTATTGGCGTAAAGGCAGCAAAGGAATTGAAGAAAGTGTCCGGGTACTTCGTGACGGACTGCCAGATGACATATTTACCGCCCACTGGGATGAAACAATAGAAGCATACCTGCCCAGCAGTATTGCCCATCTGTTTTTTTTTGATGGAGAACAGATCAAGGATCTGGCCGAGGGGGGGCACGCTGCTGAAATTATCGGCACAGCTGTTCATTCTCTACTGGGGCTTGATCTGGTGGACCGCCTTGAGACCGACCTCAAAGTGTTTGAACGTCGGAAGAGGGGTGAAGGTGTTGATGCAGAAACTGCTAAAAAACTTACTCAAACCAGAATTGAACTGGAAGAGATAGACCGTGAGTATGAAAAAGCTGCCATGGATGAAGGCTCTTTGGTGAATGAGGTGGGACGGCTTGGTAAGGCATTGCAGGCCAAAGAAGATTTTTTCCGATCTGAGGGTGGTGACCTGTACCTCCGTCGCAAAGAGCTTGAATCAGAGCTGGATGAAACTAAAAAAACGAAAGCAACCATTGAAGCTAACATTCGTGAACTTGTTGCCGGGCCGCTCCCCATGTTGATGGTTGAACATCTTTTGGGCGATGTGGAGCAGTTGGTACGTCACGAGAGTGATATTCGTAAAGCACGTGTATTGATTGATGTTCTTGAGAGTAGAGACATAAGCGTCATTACAGCGCTTAAGACTGCAAAACTTGAGCTACAATCAATAAATACTGTTGAAAACATACTACAAGAAGATCGAACAACACGAACCGGCTTAGCCAATGAGCCGATTTTGCTGGATGCCGATGATAGTCTGGCACCACACCTTTCACACTTATGCACTATCGTATTGCCGGCGGCAAAGCAGCAAGCCCAGGATTTTATCGCAAAGCTGACACAACTGGATGAGCATATAACCCATCTGGAGAGCGAACTGGTTAGAGTGCCAACAGCAGAGCGAATCGCCGATATACAGAATGACCTGGATGCAGCCCGCCATTCTCATCAGATTAAAATGGCTGAGCTGGAAGCTGTTCGTGTCCGTAAGCAAGCCCTGGAACGCCAACGTGTTATGGTTGATTCAAGGCTGGACAAATTGGGAGAAAATGATGTTGATGTACGCTTTGCCGAGGATGACAAACAGAGGATTTTGAAACATTCTTTGCGTGTACGGGAGACACTGGAAAAGTTCCGGATCACTGTTGTTAAGCGGCATGCTGCCAACATGGAATCCCTAATGTTGGAATCTTTCCGCAAATTACTCCGCAAAAAAGAGCTGGTATCAGGCCTGACAGTTAATCCGGCAACTTTTGAAGCCACCCTCACCGGGGCCGATCATAAGCTGCTACCATTCGAGCGGCTCTCCGCTGGCGAACGACAGCTGCTGGCAACATCCTTATTGTGGGGGCTTGCCCGCGCATCTGGCCGCCCTGTCCCAACAATTATAGACACCCCACTTGGCAGGCTTGATTCATCTCATCGTCGACATCTGGTTGATCGCTACTTTCCGTTTGCATCTCATCAGGTTTTACTGCTTTCCACTGATGAAGAGATTGTCGGGAAATACCATGATGCACTTAAACCCTTTATTAGTCGTACCTATCTACTGGAGCACAACGAAAACGCCAAAAACACTCACATTCGAGAAGGATACTTTCAGTTATGAGACCACCAGTAGAAACAGTTCGAGTTGGGAAACAAGCAAGGGATCAGCTAATGAAATTACGGCGCCAAACCGGTATAGAACACTGGAACGTTTTATGCCGTCTGGCTTTTTGTGCGTCTGTAAGAGAAAAAACGCCACCTATTGATGTTAGCAGTCAGAAGCTAGATGGCGGAGTAGAAATGACTTGGAAGGTATTTGCTGGTGAACAAAGTGATATTTACGCAGCTTTATGCTGGCAGCGAGTTGACAAAGATGGTTTCAGCAATAGTTCAGATGGTGCTTCAAACTGTTTAAGAGCCCATCTACATAGGGGGCTTGCCTTCTTAGCTTCTGGAACAGATACCAAGTCAATTTCTGATTTAGTTACACGCTGGATGCTATCATCCTCTGAAAACCCATCGAGTGTGCCATTTGAGGGCATCTAAATTTAGCTAAATTGTCATTATGAAGGCGCCAAAAGGGATATTCTTGAAGTCTTGGGCTGTAATGAAGCAATACAAAATAACAAGTACAGCGGCTTATGTGGAGCTCTTTGACCTTCCTTACAGAACACGAATATTTTATCCAATTTATGCAAAACATATACTCATATTAAATCATCCAGTATAGGCTGATTAGTTTCTGCTTGAGTGCTTACTTCTATTAACATGGATATCAGCTCTTCTAATGGTGATGATGAAGATTGAATTCTAGCTCTTAATAAGTGTAGACCCTGGTTTGCGTATTCTTCAAATGCTGAAACAAGCCTTTCTTGGACTTCTTCGGAATTTTTTAGACATTCACTGTCTCCGCTTTCAGCAATGCCAACTAAATATAAAAAGCCCTTCCAACCTGGAGAACTAAAATATGTGTCAGGGATTGCCTTGCCACTATCCGGTTTTTCAAGCCTTCTTCTATTGCCGTCTTTAATCCCCAAGGTCGCTGCAAATAGTAATACTCTCCAGATTTCTCTGAAAAGGGGATAATCACCCGTTGTTAGCGATTTTATAAACTCTTCATGGCAGGCATCACGCTGAATTCTTCTCATACTTCGAGCCCCCTAACTTCAGTATATTCTTCAGATTCTGATGGAAAGTATTGTTGTATTTTCTCTCCATTGATAGACAGTTCTGGATTTGCACGTTCAGGAATGGTTGGGCCATGATATGCAAGATAAAAACGTTTGCCTACGCGACCGGACTCATTTAATGCAGTCTCTACCTGTCCGTTATATTGTTCCGGGCTTACAAACAATAAAACTTGAGGTGCCAACTCAGGAATATAGCGTGCGACTCCATGTCTGAATATACTTAATGATCCAAAAGGTGAGTCAATGGCTACCGGGTAGATTGAACCTGAAAGGTCTTTCAAAATGGTTGGTATTTCAGAACGCTTTTTAGCCAGAGACAGGAGACTGGCAATAAATACCAATGAAACCGTAGTCCTATGACCAGTACCAAGCGCAGCATCAATCTCTGCTGACTCTTCAATTCCACCTTCTCCAATGATCCTTTTACGAATTCTCAATGTGAAATCTTCCGTCAGCTCCGCCCAATAATCTCGATCCAGTATCTTGCGGAGATGACAATCAATTTCGCTATTTAGGATTGGCCGTAAGCTGTGTATTTCAGCTTCAAGAATCTCTTCCAGAATTTTTGCGCAGTCTTCAGCAGCGTCTACCCTACGTTGGGCTCGAGCTGCAGCCTCTTCCTTGTCCTCAATATTTCGTATCCGCTCTTCAAGAGCTTTCTTTTCTTCAATTGAATCTTTAATTTTGCCTTCTGCATGGCCCCGGTCGGCGTTTTGAGCAGCTACCTGCAAATATAAATCTTTTCTCTTCTCTTCAAGATGCTGAACTTCCTCGTCTTTCTTTCCACCAAGCAGTTGATGAATTTCCTCAACTTCCTCTTCACGATTCCGAATCTCTCTGATGAGTTCAAGTCGATCTACATTGAGTTGACACAGCTGAATTGCAGTTTGATTGGCTACTCCCTCGAACAAGCCTATTGAATGATCAAGTGCTCCAACAGCATTATTAAAATCCTGATCTCCAGCATATGTTAACAACTGTTCAACGGCTGCACGCTCCGGAGTACCAACATCAAGACACCGCTTACATATACAATTACCGCTATCTAAAAGTTCTTGTAAAAATGAATTTAATACTCGTGCTGGAATTTTACCTTCGCTACGAAGCCTGGAAACTATATCTCTGCCACGCGCAACAAGGTCTTTAGTAAATAGTGTATATCCATCTTCAGCAATTAATTTTGAGATTCGTCTGATAATTTCATCACGTTTCACGACGTATTCTTGCTGCTCTTTGATAAGCCTAATTCGCTTTGTTTGTAATTCGCGAGCTTCACGATTTGCAGCAAGTTTGTTGTCTACAGTTTCAAGGTCAGAATTTAAAGCTCGCAAATTTGAATTCGTTTGGCGCAGCGTTTCCTCGAACTCTTTTATTTGAGTTTCAAGCTCCGATAAACACTCGATTAGCTCCCGTTTTTCTTCACTAGTTGCATCTTTTTGTTCACCACGCAACCGCCCTCTTACGCTATTGTGCTTTAAATCATCAATTGCAATTCGAAGAAGTTTTAAACCTAACATTTGCTGGATAGCTTCAGTTACTTGAGCGCTGTTATCTTCCATGGCGAGATAATTAATTCGCTCACCATTGAAGAAAAGAAATTTTCGAATTCCATCCGGTACTATGGCTTCAATTCTTTGTTGTGGTCTTTCAAGTTTGAAGGTCTGCCCATTTCGCACTACTTCCAATACCAAATCAGTTTGCTTTGCATTGAGATTTTGTTGAGCTAATGTCAATTGGCGAGTAACAATATATCTATCATCGTCATGTTTAAAAATCAGTTGAACCATGGCCGATACAGAGTTTGGATCCTTGGCTCTATGCGCTAATCCTTCATGAATAATGCGGTCAGGCTTTTCAAAATCATCAGCTCTTCCGTCCGTACCCATAAGACCATCTCGGCCATACAAAACCCACAGTAATGCTTTTAACAGCGTCGTTTTACCGAAACCATTTTCTGCGTGAACAATAGTTACGTTTCGTTCACGAAGATCTGAAAAAACAAGTTCCTGTCGGCCTTTGAATTGTCTGAAATTTTCTATTACAAGGCGCTCAAATATCATTTAATCACCCGCCTAACATGATCATATATTTTTTGATGGATATCAGAACGCCGTTTAAGATGCATTACTTCACGCTCTTCTTTGAGTATATCCCTGATAAGGATCTGATATTCTGGCTTAGCAGATTTAAAAATTTCCTGCGCTCGAGTAATAGGTGCTTTTGTTGGGTCACTCACAAATAATCCCCTTGACTATATTTTATCATCGTCAACTAAATCTGAAGTATCATCAGCTCCAGAAGTTACATCCAAATCATCATCATCTACATTAGTTATAGTATTGTTAATGGTTAGAATTATATTCTGTTTACATTCATTGATTCCATTGCCAAACCAGTAGTTATATGCTTTTGCCTGTTCATCAATAATAGCTGTTTTAGCACGATCGAGTGCTTTTGAATTTTGCTCTGCTTGTGTTGCCATAGCCTTTATATCTTGATCTTTTAAGTGATGTTTTTTTCGTATATCAATCAATAGATTTAAGTAAACTTGTCTCGCCTTGGTTTTAATTTCATTAAGTATATCAAAATCAATACCATTGCTCGTTAAATATTCAGCGTTATTAAAGCACAATAGTTCCAACCAGAAATATCTATAATATAATGCAAATGCAGGCTCTAAACTCGGGAGCATGTTGATAGGATGAAACCCTTTTCTGCTAGATTTCTTCAATAATATTAACTTTCTAGTTCTACTTTGTATTGGACCTGATTTAAGTGAATTATTAATTGCTGTGGCAACAATTTTTGCAAGTTCACTTGGATTTAGGTTTTTTGCGGCCATTCTATGTGTAGTTACCCATGTCAACACCAAGCCAACCTGCGCAGCATAAGTAATTAATCCATCAAAAAGCAGGTCGCATTCTTTTATGTCATCATCGTTTTCAGTATTTAAGTATATTTTTGCCCGCCTTTTTCGAAACTCTCTTTTTTGCTCCTCGTCGATAATCTTCCAAGCTTTACTGACATCTGGTTGTGAAGGTTCTGGGAGTTTTGATTCTTTAGCCTCTTTCTTTTGGTCTACCCACAATTTATGGCCATCTTCTATAGTCCAAAACATACCAACGCCTTCAAAAAGGGCATCTTTAGCAAGTGTCTGAACATTATCTGCCGCAGTCCAGTCAGTGTAGCGGTCTTTTAACGCTTTTATATGTGCCTCAAAAGGTTCAATGCTACTTATCAAATGGAGTAACCCCTTTCCCCATTTTACGTAAAAATTAGTGAGAAGCTTATTATGCAATTCTACGTTATTTATCGGAAAAGTGAGATTTCCCAATTGGTCTCGTGATATCAATCGTTGGTCGTCATGAATTTCTTTTGCAAAATACTCATCTACAGCCAATTGCTTTCGCATAAATCGATCCATGTCTTTTAGTGCGGGTTGTCCTTTAAGCGATGCCCCCATATTCTCTATAATCTTGGGAGGCCCAAAGACAGTCCTCACAACGGCATCTTTTAATATTTCTAAATTCGTAACGACGCTCCATCTCCTCGGAGATGTTGCAGCTGAATTTGGGTTATCATATTCTACACAATATAATGGTAACGCTTGTTTTAACTCGTTATCGCGACGTAATTGGTTGAGTAATTCTCTTGAAAATATATTTTCAAGTTTTGTATCACTTAATAGAACAAGACGGGCTTCACTAGGTGGTTTAGCAGTGTTGTTAACATCAACAAAGAGCTTTCTGGCAGACATATGCGGACGTGGTCTCTGATTTTGACCTTGCGACTCAGGAAACCAACAAATGGTAACAGGAAGTTCAATCTGATTTAACTCCATTTTCTTTCCTGTTTGGGCCGCATCCATTAGCCACTTTTCGACATGCTCCTCATAAAACGGTTGATACCGTGCTCCTTTTGGTGCTGTGTGCCATGACTTGTTAATAGTACGTTCGATTGCTAGCAAAGACATAGCTCTATGCTGGCCGTCCATTATAACGAGTTTTGCATTATCTGGATTCCATCGTAATACTGCAATTGGTATAGCAAGGGGTTCATTGTCTTCAGCTATTGCATATTGGACTCGATAAGCTCCATCATGAGAGATCATTCTGAATTTCAAGCCGTATTGATGATCCACTTCGATTGATTCTTTAGGTTCAACAAAATATTCCTCCGGTTGCTGTTGATTGTTAAACGGAAGAAGCACAGTCACTATGGGAGGAAAAAAACCAGGTAAAGAATTTATTGGAGGGTTAAGGATATACGGTATAAGAGTAGTCGCGATGCGGTGATCATCTAGATCCCTTTGTAGTAATTGGTTAAAATCCATTTCTTGAATATTTAATGCTTCTCTTGCTGGGACAAGTGCTTTAATAAGCTGTGCATGCTTTGATCCATCAGCTCCTAATTTTGCTTTTGTTTGAAGATAATTTACTGTTCCAGCAGGAGTTGTAAAAGAACCATATATTCCATCGATATGATTTGGAAAGTGTTCTCGCTTTCCTAGAAAACTAATGTTGCTTAAAGAGTTACTTTGTTCTGATTCATTCATAATTTATCGCCTTCCTAGGATAGGGGTTGTCCATCGATTAAGAATCCATTCAGCTGATACGATTAACGATTTCAACTCATCTCGGGTTAATTCATCCTCTGGAAATAAATTAACAGATAATGTATAGCAATATAAATCATCAGGACGGAAACCGAGTTTTATTGCACGGTCAGCAAATTTTAACGGAACAATTCTGTCAATAAAATCCTTATCATGTGATGATCTCTCCCACAGATCAAGTAAAGCTTTTTTGTGTTGCTTTAAACGTTCCTTGAGGGTCTGCTCCACTGCAAGGCCTATATATAGTGGAGAACTAAAAAAAGGGAAGCTATTTGAAATGCAATTAATCAAAGCACTGCGAGTGTGATTTTTCTCAGTAACCTTAGCTAGCTCATCAAGTATAATTTCAGGGTGATCATTGCCAGTCCCATTTTCCCGCCTGAAAAGGGAGTTTTCCTTCATCGTTCCATTCCATTCGATAGAAAAATTTGCTTTTGCATTAATATACATCTCTTGCTGGCTAAACTTCATAGAGTGGCGTTTTATACACTTTTGGAATGCAATATCAGCCGACAGGTTATTGCCTACATAATCAGTATGCCAGTCAGCTTTTCCAACTTCAAATCTTGCATACCAAACATACAAACCTGGAACATCTGGAGCTAAATGAATATCTTGAATATTAATTGGGTCTGATAAACAAAAATTTGGCATCTTGTCTCCATAGAAGAAGCAATTCTAATACAAATGAATAAGCAATAAATTAAAATGAATAATGCACGACGCCATGGTGATTCAGATCATTTAGTGTATATTTCCCGCTGGTTTAAACTCGAACATGACCAATTGAAACTCATACGACTTTCCACATTCTGAAATGTCTCTGGTATAAAATCATAAAACTCCCATTTAGAGTTATTCCATTTAAGTATAAGTGAAGATTCAACAGGGTAATCGCTATGAATAAGTAGCTGCTCTTGTAGTTCGTCAAGATAAAGTATAACGCTTCCATTCGACCAACTTTCAATATCATCTGCAAGACCCGGATATTTATTCGACATTTCCTTTAACCATCTGTCTTCGAAATACTGGTTTATAAACAGGCCAGTAGATGCGCAAATAGTAATAATAGAACTATTAGATAAGCCATCCCAATTGCTGCTACAGTGGCATAAGCTAACAATCTTATCTGTCGATTGAAAAATAGTTGGATAGATATTTAAATTTGGTGAATCAGAATAATCCATGAAGCACCAATACCTACCAGATCCGTTAGGTATGATAATTTTCTTACGTTCACCGGTGGAACTGACAATATCAATGCTGGTATGCACAATGGATTGATATAGATACTCTTCCTTTTGATAGTCAGTCCAATCGCCTGAAAATGCGATTGAATTATCATTTTCATCCATTTGCCCCAATACTAGGCCGCAATCACTTGCTAACGTATCAAAATAATTGGTTGGCAAATCCAGTCGCCAGAATATTTTCGGTTTTCGTGTGTTCATAAAAATCCTTATTTAAATTGCACTTCCTTAAATTTGAGTTTCACCAGAATCTACATATACGTCATTTTTTGCATGCTTCTTCAAAAATGCCTCAACCTGCGACCACCCTTCTTTTACAATACCCAATTTTTTTACTCCAAGCGAAAACGGTTTGCACGGTCCCTCGAACGTAAGCGTGATATTCGCTTTCCGTGATCGTAAGCGGATCTGACGTATTATAGGCCTTTTTCTTCAATTTGGCATTCTCATCTTCAAGCGCCTTCAGGCGCTTGATCATTTCCTGGGTATCAGGATCTTTGAACCATAACACAAGTCTCCGTAAAAAAATCATTCACTCACAGCTGTATCTTTAAACATATTTATTAGTTCATCCGAAAAATGTTCATTATTAAATTTATCAAGATAGGACTCACTGATTGATTTTGAAACGTGATCATAGACAAAAAATTGCGTCAAAATATCATCATCTTCTTCTTGTAATATTTTGAGCACAAAACCTTTACTGTAATCACTGACGTCTTCGTCATCTTCATTGAGATCAAAGTTTTCAGCTATGTAATCTTCTATACCGTCTGCCGGTTCGTTCATTTCAAGGATATCATCACGTGCAGCACAGAATGCCGCTACTGCATCATCGATGGAATCAAATTCTCCGATAACTATATCGGCTACATACCAGTCCTCAAAATGTTCAGTAAGTTGAAGAGTATACATAAATTCCCTTTCACAATGAGTTCCATACTATTCTGCTAAAAGGTTGTAATCCAACCGCAAATCACGCAGCAGTTGCATCGCCTCGGGACCATTTTCTGCCATCCGACAAAACTCAACTATCCGACCAAGCTCCCGTTGAAAGAACGACCGTTCTAGGTTGAACTGCTCATCTTCCAGTTTTCCACCCAGATCGGGAGGGCGGATG
>Ga0172367_10004623_pt1 | contig 17038 bp, 9 predicted proteins | sample Lak10m_FD_114542 | JGI IMG/M metagenome (GOLD analysis project Ga0172367, IMG submission 114542) | Freshwater microbial communities from Kabuno Bay, South-Kivu, Congo - kab_022012_10m | ecosystem: Environmental > Aquatic > Freshwater > Lake | place: Democratic Republic of the Congo: South-Kivu...
AAGCGTTTAACGTAGCTTTACGTCCTACCCTAGACAAGCCTAACTCTAAAGCCATTTTCATTAGTACACCTCGCGGTAAGAAGAATTGGTTTAGTGAGTTCTATAATCGCGGTAGTTCTAGTGAGTTCCCAGAATGGATTTCATTACACGCTGATTATACAGAAAATACTAGAATGCGCGAGTCGGATGTTCGTGAAGCGCGAGCTTCTATGTCTAGAGCTGAATTCGAGCAGGAATATATGGCCTCATTTGTTACATATGAGGGTCAAATATACAACTTTCCTAATGAAAATATTATTGATTATATTCCAGCAGATAGTTACGAAGTAATTGCAGGTATTGACCCCGGATATCGTGACCCTACCGCCATGATAGTTATAGTATACGTATATAACGAAAATACTTTCTATGTTGTAGATGAGTATCAAGCTGCTGAAGCTAATACAGCCCAACATGCAGAAAGAATAAAAGAACTAGTAGAAAAATGGCAAATAGAAACTATATTTATAGACTCCGCAGCAGCGCAGTTTGCAGCCGATCTTGCGTATATTTACGACATTGCAACAGTAAAATCCCGAAAGCAAGTGCTAGAGGGTATCGCGTATTGCCAAACCGTAGTAGATACCGGAAGATTAAAAGTCCACTCAAATTGTACAACTGTTCTAGACGGTTTAGATCAGTACCAGTGGGATACAAACGAAACATTAATTAAAGAACGACCACAACATAATATGGCTTCACACATGATGGATGCAATGCGATACGCATTGTACTCGTATACAGTATGACTTCAGGTATATATAAATTAACTTTTAGTAATAGTCGCTTCTATATAGGTAAAAGTGTAGACGTACATAAACGCTGGTCTCAACACTATGATAAGTTTATTAAAGGCACCGCAGCTAAAAATATGCAAGATGCATATAATAGTTGTGGATACCCTAGAACTGAGATACTATGTGAATGCCATCCAGATCATCTTGATATACTAGAACCACTATACATTCAGGAGGCTATAAAACAATATAATTGCTTAAATACTAGTATTCCAGAAATATATGATTATGGAGATATGGATTACCTTAGTACTTCAAGTTTAATTAAGCAGTCTACTTTGTCTCATATACAGTTAATTGATTCTCTTAGAGCAGAACTAGCTTCCCTTAAGTCTGAGGAAGGTATTTTTGAAATTCTATACGAAATTGAAGAATTAAAGGAAGAAATAATAGATGCTAATGATAGAACTAAACGAGCAGTTGAAGCATTGTTTAAGGAAAGAAATAAGGGATTCTGGGAAAGACTCTTTGGTTAAATTAATAGGCTATCTAAAAAGATAGCCTATTTTTTCGCCTATACCTTTGGCTTTAAAAATTTTATCCTTGACCAGAGGTTGCCTCCATGTTATAATTGTCCTAATAATTGAATAATAGCAGATAAAAATGGCAAGAAATACCAATACAAATAATCGAGTTGCGATTAAATGGGTACGGGATAAGGCTAAGTCTGCTTATGATAAGCAACCATTCTGTTACATATGTAATACCACAGAAGAATTAGAGCTTCATCACACGCATGGTCTTACTAATCTTTTTGAGAAGTGGGCGAGAGAGAAGAACTATAAAACGGATACAGACGATGATATCCTAGCCATACGAGAAGAATTTATCGATACTCACCATAAGGAGATATACGAAGATGTCTTTACTCTTTGCGCTACACATCATATGGCTTTACACCGTGTATATGGAAAGTCTCCCCCGTTACACACTGCTTCCAAACAGAATATATGGATCGAAAACCAGAAAAGGAAGCTAAATGGATTGGAACCCACTAAATTGGTTTCAGAAGGCCAACCCAGCACAGGAACAAATATCAAGAGAAGCTGGTTCAGTAGTTTCATCTGACCAAGCATTCTCATATGTACAGGCTTTTAATAAGCTAGAAGCTGTAAATCGTGGAGTTAATATGATAGTCAACGGGTGTGTATCCCTAGACTATGATATAAAGGACAAAACTCTAGAGGGAGTAGTTATTAATACTAGACAAAAAACTCTAGATAAACTACTTAACTATAGACCTAACCCATACCAAAGCATTCAGGCATTTAGAGCTGCATTATTTACAGATTATCTTCTAGAAGGTAATTTCTTTATATATTGGGATGGTACTTTTATGTATCATCTACCAGCAGCAATGGTTCAGATAGAACCGGATGAAAAAACCTTTATAAATAAGTATACATATAATAATACTACAATATTCTCACCAGATGAGATTATTCATGTACAAGATACCTCCGGTACTAGTATCTATAGAGGAACTAGTAGGCTACAAGCTGCAGATAGATCAATCAAGATTCTATATAAAATGCAGAATTTTCAAGATCAGTTCTTTGAAAATGGAGCCATACCCGGCATTGTACTAGAAACTGAAAATACCCTATCTCAACTAGCTAAAGATAAAACTATTGAAAAGTGGCGTTCACAGTATAGCCCTAAGAATGGTGCTAAAAAACCACTTATACTAGATAGTGGCTTAAAGTTAAAGACAATTTTTGAGGCCAACTTCAAGGATATGGATTTCGATGTATCCATAGCTAGACACGATGAAAAGATCCTTAGTGTACTTGGAGTGCCTCCCCTATTATTAAACGGGGGAAATAATGCTAATATTTCCCCAAATCTAAGATTATTTTACTTAGAAACTATTATGCCTATAGTTAGAAACTATGTTTCAGCTATAGAAAGATTTTTTGGGTATGATATAGATGCCATTACTTCTAACGTAACAGCACTACAACCCGATCTAAAAGAAATTGCAGCATATCACGCAACTCTAGTAAATGGTGGAATTATTTCCCCTAATGAAGCTAGAACAGAATTAAGGTACGAGCCAAAAACTGGCCACGATAACCTTAGAATCCCTGCAAACATAGCAGGTTCAGCAGCAGACCCTTCTCAAGGAGGTAAACCACCTTCAGAAGGAAATAATTAAAGGAGTATTATGGATAAAAGAGTATTATATATAAACTCTTCCTTCCAAAAGGATATGCCTTTACCAACCGCTGATGGAAAAATTGACTCGATTCATATTGAGGGGTATGCAAATACTACCACAACTGATAGAACCGGAGATATTATTCCTAAAACTGCTTGGGAAAAAGGTTTAGAAAATTATCTTAAAAACCCTATAATTTTAGCATACCACGATCATGATGAACCGATTGGACGTATGGTAGAACATAAGGTTGAAGATAGAGGTTTATGGATTAAAGCACGTATATCAGCAGCAGCTGAAGATACTTTTAATTTAGTAAAAGATGGTGTACTTACTGCCTTCTCAGTAGGTTTTATAATTAAAGATGCTACTTATGATGCAGTTACTGATCTCTTTATTATTAAAGAGTTAGAACTTCTGGAGATTTCAGTTGTTTCAGTACCATGTAATCAAGATAGTACATTTAGTATTTCAAAGGCATTTAAAGATGCTGATGAGTACGATTCATTTAAGAAACAGTTTGTTGTAGCGGAAACTGCTAAAGGGCAACCACCTGCTAGTGTACAAAGTGTTCAATCTAAAAAGGAAAAATTTATGGATCCAAAAGAATTAGAAGCATTACTGGCTAACGCTGCTGCTTCTGCTGCTGATCAAGCTGCTAAGGCTGTTATCGCTGCACAAGAAAAGGCTGCTAAAGAAAAAGCTGAGAAGGATGCTGAAGAAGCTGCTTTCGCTGCTAAAATTGAAGCAGAAGTTACTAAGCGTATCGAAGTAGGTCAGTCTGGTGCCGAGAAACTTCTAGCTGAAGTTGAAAAGCGCCTTGAAGAACAAACCACTGCTCAAAAGAGCGTATTAGATGGTCTAGAAGCTACTATTGCTGAAAAGTCTAAAGAACTAGAAGCAATAACTAAGAGTCGTATGACTTTTGCATCTGGAAGTGCTGACGAAGCTGCTTCTTATGCAGAACGCGAAAAGGCATTCCTTCTTGCTAAGGTTAAGGGTACTACTATTGAGGGTACTAAGTACGGTCGTTCTGTAATTGAAAAGGCTGGCGCACACGTTGCTTCTGCAACTTGGGAACTAGAAGTTTCACGTAATATGGAAGCTGAAATTCGTCGTCAACTAGTAGTTGCTCCAATTGTTCGTTCAATTGACATGCAGACGAACGTTATGACAATTCCTGTAAACCCAGAAGCAGGTGATGCAACTTGGATTACTAATGCTCAGTTTGGTACTACAGCATCCCCAGGTTCTGCTCAGACTCACCAACTAAAAGAAATTACTCTAAACGCATACAAGGTTGCTACAATGGAATACCTTGCATACGAAGAAGAAGAAGATTCTTTACTTGCTCTTCTACCAGTTATTCGTGATGCTATGGTTCGCCGTGTAGCACGTGCTGTAGATAAGGCATTCTTACTAGGTGCTGGTTCCGGTGGGGATCCTGTTAAAGGTTTCTCAATCTATGATGCAACTTCTGTAGTTGTTCCAACAAATACAGGTGCAGCTTCTATTGCTAACTTACGCGCCCTACGTAAAGATCTAGGTGTTTGGGGTCTTGACCCTGCATCAATCTTCTTCATTGTATCTACAGACGTATATTACGATCTACTAGATGATACTAACTTCCAAACAGTAGCAAATGTAGGTAATCAAGCAGCTACATTCCTAACTGGTCAAGTTGGTGTTATTGGTTCAACACCAGTTCTAGTATCTAGTCAATTCCCAACTAAGGCAGGTGGTGCAGCTACTGCATCTACTAACATTGGTGCTATTGCAGTTGCTCCAGCTAACTTCATTGGTGGTAATCAGCGTGGTCTACGTTTCGATACACAAGATCTAGTTGAAACACAACGTAAGGTAATGGTTAACTCTCTACGTACCGGTATGACACAACTGTCTACCGTAAATGGTATGGGTGTATCAGCTCTACGCTGGTCTTAATTTAAAACAAAGTGGGAGACTTCGGTCTCCCCTTTTGTAAGTACTTACTTGAGTATTTACAAAAGAATAAAGGATAATTATGACAAATCTTGTAACACTTGCTGAGTATAAAGCATATGCCGGTATTAATAGTGATACCCAAGATGCTGTTATTAATATTTTAATACCTAAAGTAAGTGAATTAGTAAAAACATACTGTGGCAGAACTTTTATAGATCACTATGATGACCCTATAACCGAGTATAGTGATGGTAATATACAGTATATATATCTAAAGGAAAGCCCACTAGTTTCTATCCTATCAATGGAATATAGTCTAGACTATGGTGCCACCTATACTAATTTAGTAGAGTTTACTGATTATGTAATAAATAACCAGTACGGAAGGGTGGAGGCAATAGCTTCTACAGGTTTTCCTTATTACTTAAATGGATACAAAATTACTTATACGGGCGGATACGTTAGTACCCCAGAAGACTTAAAGTTAGCTTGTTTAGACTTAGTTGCATATTATATAAAGAATGATATGTCCATAAAATCTACTCGCGGAGTGGGTTCTAATAATACTTCTGTTGAGTTCATAACTACAGCTAGTATGCCTTCTCACATTCGTAGAGTGCTTGATCTATATAGAGAAACTCTAATATAATGAGTAATAATGAACGTATTCTTACAGAGATACAAAGAATAGCACAAAAAACTACAGATAGCTATAGAAAAACTCTTAATAATAAAATACATGTAGCTGACATAAGCTATAAAGCTCTTAAGTATAGTGAACCTGATTTAACTATTGAAGAATACAACGAGCTAGTTTCAAAAATTAAGATTCATTATAAGAACTTTAACTCCCTAAAAGAAGCGCTTAGTATAGCTAGAGATAAAAGTACTGTAAGAGGGTTTTCAGCCTATGTGGAAGACTCCGCCTATGGGGTATATCTAATAGGTAAAACATATGGAGCTTTACAAGGAAAATTAGTAAATATATTAAAATCTATTGAACATACTAGCATATTTACTCACACTGAAGAATATACTACTAAATCAGGTGAGCAGAGAAGTAGAACTATTACTAATATAGGGCATATTCCAGGGAGTGATAAACTTGATGCTTTAAAATCACCTCTAAAGAGTAAACTTATAGATATAATAAAAAATATACCTATAGGTAATACTAACCTATTAAATCCTTTGATTGTTGAGTTAAATAACCTATATAATGTACATACCTTTGATACCGAATACTCTTATCAAAGGGAAGATATATCTAAACCTAGTTTAAATAGGATACTCTCTGGTACTATTCTTGTTACTCTACATAGCCAAGAAAGAAATAATAATTTAGCTATTATTGAAAAAGCTATTTCATTAAGAGTATCAGAATTAGTAAATAGTAAGGAATATGTAGAAGAACTACTAAATAGTAGAGGCTCTAATAGTATATTAGAAGATATAAGCTTACAAATAACTGAAACTATCCTCGGTAAACCAATATCTAAAAAACCTCATAAGGTTAAGAAATTTACTAATAGTTTCAAGATTAATGATGAGACTAAGTTAAGTCCTATATCCCTTCGATTTAGAAACGAGAAAGGTAAGTTTGCTAAATTTAACCTAACTAATATACAAAGTTTACTTAATTATAGGCTGCATGATACTATAAGAAAGAATATGGAAAGCCCTGCTTTAAATTATAGGACAGGTAGATTTGCTCATTCTGCTGAAGTTAAGAAACTATCTATATCAAGAGAAGGAATGGTCTCAGCATTTTATACTTATATGAAAAACCCTTACCAAACATTTGAACCAGGGTATGCCCAAGGTTCGCAAGCTAGAAATCCTAAAACTTTAATTAGTAAAAGTATAAGGGAAATAGCTACTGAGATAGTAGGTAATAAACTGAGAGCTATTTCATTATGAGTTCTAGATCAAGTATTATTAATGCATTAATAGTTAAATTAAAAACTATAGATGGTACTGGAAATTTCCAGTCCAATATGTTTAATAATGTAACAAATAAATTAAAGTTTTGGGATGAGATTAATGATTTCCCCTACCTATGTGTAGTACCCGGACCCGAAACCAGAGAGTATTTACCAGGTGATTTTAAATGGGGTTTTTTAACCGTAGGTTTAAAAGTTTATGTTAAGGGGGAAGAGCCTCAACAGGAACTAGAAAAATTACTAGAAGATATAGAAGTAGTAATAGATGCTAATACTGAATTAATATATAGTACTAGCCCACTTTTATTTACAACAGATGTACTTATAACTTCTATTGTAACTGATGAGGGACTATTAGCCCCTTATGGAGTAGGTGAAGTAAGCCTACAAATCCGATATCAAGTCTTATAATATTAACGCAGATAAATATCTAGCAAGATAGTTTAAGACTTTAATTATAAGGAAATAAATATGGCTTTAAATTTAAGTCGTAACACTAGAGTATGGTTTACTACTAATGTAGACCCTAATACTGGTATTATTGTAGATGCTGCTACTGGCTACGGTAGCTGGACAGCTGCAAATACCTATGAACTCCAAGTTCTAGATGGATATAGTTTCAGCCAAGCTACTAATGCTGCTGATATTACTATTAGTGAAGCAGGTAGTGCTCCTGTACGTGGTAAGCGTTCATTTACTACTGCCCTTAATCCTGCAGATTTTAGCTTCTCTACATACATTCGTCCAAATGGGTCTACTGCATCAACAGTAACTTCCATTGAGAAATGTCTTTGGAATGCTCTATTGGGTTCACAAGCAATTAATGCACCTACAGGTGTAGTAGTTACTACAACTACAGCTACTCGTGCAACAACCTCTACTGGCGTTATTAGCAGTGTAATTCTTACAGGTACTGCTACAGGTCTAGCAGTTGGTGATAGTATATTCTTACAAGGGATGGGTAGTACGGCTTGGGATAGTACAGCAGTAGGTGCTCTTACTATTACAACCTTAGTAGCCTCTACAAATACTACTATTGGTGGTGTATTTGCTAAAGCGCCAGCAGCAGCAGGTGGTTTAACTTCTGTATCGAGTGCTTCTACCAAGTATGGTAAGGGTCAATGGTACGAAACAGCTGGAGCTACTTTTGCGCAGGCGACAACTGCAGGCTCTAACAAGAACCAACTTCAGAAATTCGCAATGTTATTCTTAGTAGATAATACTATGTATGTAGTAGATAACTGTGCTCTTAACCAAGCGACTATTGACTTCGGTCTTGATGCTATCTCTATGATTGCATGGACCGGTAACGGGACTCAAGTTAGACAGTTATCCACACTAACAGCTGCATCTCAGATTACTGCCTCAACTCAATATAGTACCTCAGCTAACTATATTACTAATAAGTTATCAACAGTAACTCTTACCTCTAAAATTGGTGGTAATGATGGTACTGCAGGTACTTCATATGTAGTACCTATTACTGGTGGTTCTCTAACTATTAATAATAACAATGGTTATATTACCCCATCTAACCTTGGTACTGTTAACGTACCTATTGGTTACTATACAGGTAATAAGGCCATTAGTGGTACACTAAATGCATATCTACGTACTGGTACCGCTACAGAATCCGGAGCACTTCTAAATGCTGTTCTAGCTGCAGGTTCCGAAACTAAGTATGCTATGCAGATTGAAGTAGGTGGATCAAGCAACGCTATTCGTGTAGAGTTTGAAATGCCTGGTGTAACCTTACAAGTACCTACTGTAGACGTTCAAGATATTGTTTCAACAACTATCAACTTCTCAGCACAAGGTACTGATACAGTTCTATCAAGCCAGACTTACGATATTACTGCAAATAACGAATTACTACTACGTTATTACTCAGCTTAATTAATAAAGCCCGCCCTGTGCGGGCTTTATTTTTGCGGGTATGATAAAATTTTATCTTGACATAGGGCTGCCCCCATGTTATAATAGTGTTAAATTTAGGAATTTTATAAAAGTTTCTAGGTTCTGTAGGGGTTTGGAGTAATTACCCATTTGTTACTGCCTTAACAGTAACCCCCTCTTTTTAAGGGAAATTGAACCCAATAACTTTTGGTTAATAACCATAATACATAAAAATAATAAATAGGAATATAAATGAGTATTACAAATCTATCAAGTTTATTAGTAACTACAAAGACTGCTGAAGTAGACTATCCAGGTCTTTCCGGCTTTAAGGTAAATGTATCTTTTCTAGCTCGCGAAGAAATTATTAAAATTCGTAAGAAGGCTACAAAAGTAACCTTTAAGAATCGTCAACAAGTAGAAGAAGTTAATGATGAACTATTCTTACAGTTGTATACTAATGCTGTTATTAAGGGATGGGATGGACTTAAGTTACGTCATCTAGAAACCTTAGTACCAATTGATCTAAGTGGCCAAAAGGATCTAGAAGCTGAATTAGACTATACAGAGGAAAATGCATTAATGCTAATGAAAAATTCCACTGAGTTTGATGCTTTTATTAGTGAAACTGTAGGTGATCTGGGAAACTTCAACAAGAGCAATGGGAAAGACTAACTGAGTTAGTTAAGTCATACTTTCAGAATGCTAGTATAAAAATGACTAAAGAGCAGTATTTTGATATGTGCGAAATGCTGCAGACTGAACCTATTGACTCTGAAATACCTATAGAAATATCTGATTTACCATATGAAGCACAAATTGCATATAGTATATATATAACATTAAATGATAGCTGGGAGTCGATGTCAGGAGCATATCTTGGTAAACAACTCCAAGGAATTAATGATGTAATGGATATAATGGAAGTAGAAGATAAAAAATCTACTTTAGAGCATATTCAACTATTTGATGCTTGTCGTAAAGAGTATATTTCAAAACAGCAACAAATAAAGCAAAACCAAAAAACTGCGGCTAAAGAGGATAAATCTTAGCCGCAGTTTTACTATGTAGGAAAGGTATGTATGACTAGTACAATTAAAATAGCTGTAGAACTTAATGATAATGGTACGCTAAAGCTTACTACTACAGAAGCAAAAAAGCTAGAAAAAGCTCTTGCTGACGGTAATAAAGCTGCAGTATTACTATCTAAGGGTATCAGTGACCCAGCAAAGGCAAAGGCTTTACAGGATACAGTAGATAACGCAAAAGCACTTACTAGAGAAATCAACAAAATTACTAGTGAGTCAAAGGCAGCAGCAAGAGCTCTTGATTCTATAAAGAAAAGCTCCTCTACACTAGATCGAATCGATAAGGGTTTAAATAGAGGAACTGCAGCCGGGAATACTCGTGGAGATTCCCGTGATTTTGCACGTCAAGCGCAGGGTATGGGTGGTTTAGTACATACATATGCTACTTTTGCTGCAAATATCTGGGCAGTTACAGCAGCTTATCAAGGACTGGCAAAAGCATATGAAGCTGTAAGACTTGAAGAAGCAGGTAAGATGTTAAGTGCTACTCTTGGTATTAGTATGAAGAATCTTGCTAAGGATATACAAACTGCATCAGGATACTCAGTATCTTTTAAAGAAGCTATGCAGTTCGGAGCATTAGGTGTTCAAGCAGGTCTTACTACAAAACAGATTACAGGGCTAACTCAGGCAGCTAAAGGCGCAGCTAACGTACTAGGTAGAGATGTAAATGATGCTATTACCCGTATGATACGTGGTACTGCAAAAATGGAGCAGGAAATACTAGATGAACTAGGTATTTTTGTTAGAGCAAAAGATGCTTATAAAGCCTATGCAAAAGAGCAAGGATATACTAGTGAAGCAACCCTTACACAAACCCAACGTGTACAGGCATACGCTGAAGCTGTAGAAAAAGCCTCTGAAAAGTATAAGAAGTTTGCGGAGATAGATGACCCCTTCGCAAAACTATCTGCTACAATATCACAAGCAGGCACAGAATTACTTAACCTAGTTAATAAAGCAGTTGTACCAGTAATTAATAAGTTATCAGAAAGCGGAAAGCTTGTAGAAACTCTACTATTAGGTGGTGCTACTTATTTACTAAAAATGGCATTACCTGCTATACAGGAATTTCAGAAAAAATTATTTGATAACTCAGCAGCGCTAGCTGCTGCTGATGCTGCTAAGAAAAATCATATATTAAAATTAACACATGACTTAACAGAACTACAAGCAAAAACAGGTAAGATAGATTTTACTCCTTTAGGGGATAATTTAGCTAGGTCTATTGGTAAAGGCATTAAACCAGATGTAATTATTAGAGCTATTAATAGAGCCTTTGGAGGTTCTAAAACTTTTGAAGAGTTTGAACAGAACTTAACAAAAAGCGTAGAGAAAACAGCGGGTATTTATAAAGCTAACGCAGCCAAAGCATTTAAAGCAGGCAATATTGAAGGACAACAGCAATTCCTTCAAATGAATGAAGCACTAAAAACAAGTCAAAATACTATTATCTTAGCCATTAAAGAAAAAATGGCCTTAGAGACTGATTTTAAAAATCTAATCGAAAAAGAAAATAAGTCTTTAGCTGATCAGGCACGTTTAATGGCAGAAATAGATGCCTTAGAGAAACAAAAATATGCTAACAATAGAGCAGGTAGAGCAGCAGAACGAGCAGTAATATCAGGAGATACTGCTAGTAAAATAGCTACTGCAGGTATTGGGGGATTACTTGCTGGAGAAGGCAAAGCTATAGCCGCAGAATGGGCAAGTGCAACTAAACATATGACCGTATTTGGGAGAACTTTAACTTTTGTATCAACAGCTATTAAAGTTACCTCTGCAGTTATTGGCGGATTAATGTCTTTACTTAATATAGGTCTAATGGCTTGGATGGCTTGGGACTTTGTATTAGGACCTCTTGCTAATAAAATGGGTTGGATAAGCGGAGAAGGATCTAAATTAACTAACTCTACTACTAAACTTACCGATGCTGTAGCTACTTCTACTGAATCTTTTACACTATACTCAGGGGTATTAAAAGATACACCGGATGATTTACAATTAGTGACTAAGGCTCATGAGAGTATGGCTAACTCTATATCTTCAGTAGGAGACCAACTTAAAGAAACTGTTAAAATATTTGGGGACTATACTGCTAATGCAGGCTGGATAGATAAACTTGGAGATTTAATTATAGGAGTATTTTCTACTACGAAGATAGAAGATTTTCGTAAGAGCATAGAAGAGGCAAAAATATCTCTTAGCCAATTAGGGGTACAAGATGCCTCTATAGTAGAATCTCTAGCTAGTGCGCAGCAAGCTTTATCAGATCAAGAAGTTAAAGTTAGAAAGACTATTGACGCAGGTAGAAAATATACGGAAAGTAACTTTGGTAAAGGTGCTTTTTATCAGACCAATGATCAAGAAGTACAAATAGAAGCTCAAAAATATAACGATTTATTAAAAATACGCGATGATGTGCAAAAGAAAATTAATGACTCTATGCGCGAGGCTATTAAACTACAAAGAGAGATGGCCACTAATACGTCTTTACATCAAAGCATTATAGGTGCAGGAAATCTAGGAGAAACCTTACTAGATAAAAAAGGTGCTTTAGCTAGGTATAAATTTGATAATGCTGACTTACAAGCTGCATCAGACGCACAGTATGCACTAGTAGAAAAGATGAAAGAGGTAGAAGATGCTAAAGTTAGAATTAAGGATAAAGGCAAACTAGCAGACCCAGAAGATGTTGCATTAGTAAATAGATTCTCTAAGTCTGTAGAAGAAATGTCTCTATCTTTTGACAAACTTGCTCAAAAGATGACCGACCCTGCATTTAGGGAAGCCTATGTTGCATTTATGACGGCCTTAAAAACTAATGATACTTCCTTACTTGAAGGGGCTGCTACGATACTTCAAACAATAGAGCAAGGTTATCAAGCTATTGAAACGCAAAATAAAGAAAACCAAAAACAAAGAGAAGCAGCAGCAGCTAGAGCTGAACGTAGAGCCGCAGCAGCTAAAACGGCTTTAGAGGAACAAGATAGACTAATCGCCGCAGCTAGAGTACGTACTCAGGACTCAGTAATATCTTCCTTAAATGCAGAGATTAATCTTGAAAAGACCAAATATGGGGTAGTTCAAGAAAGCACATTAGCTAAAATAAACCAAGCAGAGCAAGATAAGGTAATATTAGAGTATAATCTAGCTAAGGAAACTAGTGAAAAGAATGCTGCTAATAAGAGAAAGGAAAAGTTACTATCAGAAGAAAGTATACTTAAAACTCTAGGTTTAGAGAATAAAGCTTCAGAAGATATAAAAAAGCAAAAGCTAGCTGAACTAGTAGCAACCCAAAAAATACGTGATACACAAAATAAAATTACTGACTATGAACAAAAAATATCAAGAGGGGCAGATTTAAGAACTAAAAGTAAACAGAATGAATTAGATGTAGTACAGTCTATTGGACTCCTATCTGAGAAAGAATATTCTAATCTTAAAGCTTCTCTAGCTTTAGAAGATCTAAGTAATAAGTATACAAAAGATATTGCGGTTGCTAAACTATCTGAAAATGAATCACAAATAGCATTCCTAGATGCAGAGTTTGCCATTAACGCAAAGAAAATTGAACAAGTTAGACAAGTAGAGGAAATTAAGGCTAAGGAATCTGAAGCTCAGGCTTTATATAATGCAGAACTATCCTTATCTAATACTATTTTAGATGAAATGGTACAAGGTAATATTTCTATTTTAGATAGTACTATAATAGAAGAACAAACTCAAAAAAGTATTACCAATCTAATAGCTCTACGAGCTAATGAACTAGCTGATATAAATAATACTAATGAAAGAAATCTAAAAACTGAGCAGTCTACTTGGGAACTAGCCAAGCAGCAATTTAGTCTAACTAAACAAAGATTTGAACTAACTAAAAAGGCTGAAGGTGCTACTTCTTCTAATATTAGTACTGAAATGGCTTATAGAGTTGAAGAACTAAAGAAGAATGCGAAGACAATGACCGATGGAATTGTTGATGCTATTTTTAGTGCAATAGACTCCGGTGTTGATAAGTTGTTTGAAATTATTAAGTCTAAAAGTGGTAATGTTAAAGAGATATTCTCTGCAATGAATACAGCTTTTCAAGATGCTATAATGGAGTATAATTCAGCACAACTAAAACTAATGATTAAGGATCTCATAACAGGTAAGAAAAATCAAACTGTAGAACAAATTCAAGAAGACATTTCTAAGAATATTATATCTCTGGTCGATGAGGCCAGGGAACACAAGTTAGCTACTCTTAAATTAGTAGAAACTATTGATACTAGTACAGGAAGTTTACGTACAGTTTCTGTAGGTAGTTCACTAACTTCTAATAGTATTCAAGCAGCCCCTGATATTTTAGTTAGTAAGGTAATAAAAAATACTTCAGCTAAAGACCAAGAGATTGCACTTAATGCTTCTGATACTGCTGAGAAGAATAGAATGTTACAAACAGAAACACTTATGGGTGGATTAAAACTAGCTTTTAGTTCCAATGCCCAGGGTTCTGTAGCTAACAGTATGGCTGATGCAGCTAAAAATATGGGTGAATCCGCAAAAACCCTTAATAACTCTATGACAGGATCCCCGGGTGGGTTCTTAGGGGATATAGGTACTAAGTTACAAATGTGGGGTGTAGAATCAGACTCTATATTTGCAGATACTGCTAAGTCTATAGGTAGTACATTAGAATCCGTAGGAACAGGATTCAATGACTTACTAAGTTCTGTTGGTCAATCTTTTGGTTCTATCCTATCAATATCTAGTAGTCTAGCTAATGGAAAGTACTTTACAGCTTTAGGTACAGCAGTTGGTAGTTTCTTTGGTATGGGGACAATAGGCTCTATAGCAGGATCCTTTTTAGATTCTTTATTGGGTAGCCAGCACGAAACTAGACCTAAATACTATTCTACTACAGCAGTAGGTCCTAATAATATATCAAAAAATATTGCGTCAGATCAAAATAGTGATGCAAAGGGAGTTAATTTAACTATTCCAGCAGGAGTTTCCCTAGGTAAATATATTATTGCCGCAGTGGAGAAGTTAGGAGGAAAACTTACTAAGTCATTTCTAATTGATATGGCTTATATGGGCAAGTATAACTCTACCAGTATAGATATTAATAAATCTAGGGTAGCTGAATGGGTTGGTAATAATTCTAAAGTACTTGCAGATAACTATAATAAAGTAGTGACTATGGTTATTAAAAATAAGTTAGCTGAACTACCTAAATACTTATCAGATTTTATTGCTAATATTAATACTACTCTTAAGATTCAAGGAAAAAAAGCACTAACTAGTACAGAAGTTCTTGATAGTGCCTCTGCTTTAGCGACAATATATACTAGTCTTAAAACATTACCACATATATTTAGAGACCTGATACCAACTATTGAGGCAATATCTGGTAAATCTACACTAGAGGATATTCAGAAAGTAATTGATGCCACTAAAGAATATTACTCACTATTTTATTCAGAATCAAAAAGAATGCTAGATACAGTATATAGCCTTAGAAGAGGTACTCAGGAAGCTATAGTACCTAAGGATATAAATAATCCTATAACTAATGATAGTAGTATATATAGCAGAATACTTAATATACTGGGTAGTTCAGATAAAGAGTTCTCAAAAATACTAGATAAAAATAATAAGCCTACTTGGGATACTTCTACATTATATGGAACTAAGTTTCAAAATGAGCAGCTACTTCAAGAGGCTAAGGATGCTAAAGCTAAATTAGAGAGCGCAGTAGACCCTAAGAAGATTAAGAATTACGGTGCTCAACTAGCTGTATTAAATAATACTATTGATAGTTTAACTAATCAATTAACTTCAAATAACTTAGATATTTCTAAGGTTATAGGGGCTAGTGGAGTATTATCTCAAGTTACAGATTTGCAGAATATACTAACAGATTATACACAGCAGTCTTTCCACCCTGAGCAAGCAAAACAGAGATTCGAAGACTTACTAGATGGTATTGATCAGACCTCAATAGCTGGTAGGGAGTTATGGCTAACAGTATTAAATTTAGGAAAATCTTTCTCCGAATTAGTAGATCAGTCTCATCAAATTAACTTTACTAATGTATCTAAAGCTTTTGAAACCCAAATTAACTTAGGAAAATATCTGGGAGATTCTATAGTAGGTAGTGCTAAAAAAGATTATAAAAACTTTTTAGGTACCTCTACTTTAGGTTTAGTTAAGGATGCTACTCTAGAGCAGGCTCAAATAGGTTTAATGGCTTACTTAAACTCAGGTAATATGACTGAAGAAATGAGTTCAATTTGGGATACATACTTTACTCTATTAAATGATTCGGCAACTACTTCTATCAATACTGTTAGTACTATATGGGATAAACTATCTTCCGGTATCAAATCTTTAGTAGATAGTTTTAAGCAGGCCAAAGATAATATTCTATCTTATAGAGAATCTTTGTTACTAGGGGATACCTCTAATCTATCTAATACGGATAAGCTAAAACTAGCCTATAGTACTTTTACAAATTTAAAGACAACTGTAACTAGCGGAACCGCAGGATCTGAAGAAGTATTAGCTGCTATAGACAAGATACCAGGAGCAGCAGATGCTTTACTAGCTCAGGCTAAAACAATGTACGGTAGCGCTAAGCCTTATAATGATTTATTTATTGAAGTTACTTCTTTATTAGATACATTAAGTGTAGGTTCTAGCTCCGTTATAGATCAACAATTATCTAAGCTAGATGCTCAGCTACTAGAGGCTCAAAAACTTGTACCTACGCTAAACAGTAATACTCAAGATATTATTAGTTCGGTTGATCAATTATATACTCAACTAGTAACTGCTACAGATGCTATTAAGGGAATGAGTTTAAATAACCCAACCCCTGCAGATTTATCTACTATTGGAGATATACCTATAATTACAGAACCTGCAGCTGGTTCTAATAGTTTTTATAATAATTTAATATCAAGTGAAAATAACCCAAATAAAGCAACAGGACTATACTCTACAATATCTACGGCTATAAAGAGTATAGTATCACCTACGGATCTATTAGGCGATCCTACCAAGTATTTAGGTAGTGCTTCAAGCATTACGTCAGCTACTTCTAATTTATTAAAAATGGCTATTAATACAGGTAATGCTAAAACTCAGGAAACTTCAATAGCTGCATATGGTAAGGGTACCTCT
>Ga0172367_10004624_pt1 | contig 17035 bp, 5 predicted proteins | sample Lak10m_FD_114542 | JGI IMG/M metagenome (GOLD analysis project Ga0172367, IMG submission 114542) | Freshwater microbial communities from Kabuno Bay, South-Kivu, Congo - kab_022012_10m | ecosystem: Environmental > Aquatic > Freshwater > Lake | place: Democratic Republic of the Congo: South-Kivu...
CCCAGGGACAATATCGTGAATTCCGGGCTCTGACTGCGGTGAGACAGTTTCATCCAGTCCACGGGTCGTGCCACATTGGAAATCTGAACTTCATCCATTAAACCGTTGTAAAACCCGCTCGCCACGGCCCCACCCAAACTCACCACGGGATTCATGGGGACAAGTGTGATCGGAACGGAGGAGGTATTGATGCCATCGAGAAATAGCTCCAGCTTGTTGCCGCGAACTATCAAACCTACATGATGCCATTGGTCGTCTTGTGGAATTCCGGCCACGGGTGTTTCAACGGATTTACCGTTTGATTCGAATCGCCCCAGCAAACCTCGCTGACGAAGGATAATCGCCACGGCATTATTCGCCTCACTGGCCCTGATAACATAAGCATCGCCGGCTTGTTGTGCAGGCTTGATCCAGGCCGAGAAACTCCAACCCTTGGCAGCGTCAACCAGCAGGGATGGGCTGGGTTTTATATTGACAGAGCCTTTACCTTCGAATTTGGCGGATTTACCTATCCAACCGGCTGATTCCACCTGATAAGGCGCATTGGATCCATGGTTACCGAAGGCCGTCGAATCCTTGGGTGGACCATTATCCTCATTGAAGTGATAAACGAGGCCGAAACTGTCATCATAAACTCCTGCAGCAGAATCGGCCGCGGGCGCGCCCTCGTTTCCATAATACATCCAGAAAGTATCCGACGTGGCCGCCCCTTGCAGGGTGGGCATTCTCACCCATACAAGCGCCATTTCTCCCACAGGATCAAACCGTTCTATTTGATACTTCAATGGTGTTTTGTCATCCGCCATGATGCGAATGTCCTTGCCCTCCTTATCCATTTCACTGAAGTAGGTGAAATTTCCGGCATGAAGGCGAACCAGGATGGGGAAATTGACCAGATTTTCCTTCAGATCGGCGCCAGTAATGCTGGTATCCACGCCAATCTGCTTTCTGGACTCCCAGTCTTCGTTCCACCAGGCATGCACTAACGGTGATGCGATTAGCAGAACAAATAGGGCTATGGATGTGTTAAGTCTCATGGAGCTGGGCTTCTGGTTACACGAAAGAAGAATTATGTATTGGCTTGAACTTCAACGAATTGACTGATACGACCACAGGCTTCGAAAACGCGCATGATTCCAGTAGGCAGAGGGCTTACAAAAACTTCCAGCAGTCGGTATCGGCTTTCAAGGCACTCAAAATGATTGAGATTATCAACAAGTCATGTGACAGATTGATTAAGATTAAATGACGATAAGATGACGATAGCGTTCTAAAGCTGGATTTCTCCCACGACTGACAAGCAGATAAGCGCAAGCATACCGGCAACGACGAGCACAGGTAATCCATGCAGCCTGATTGTCAAGGGATTGCTACGGATGCCTAATAGCAGGCACATACCAGAGGATTATTGATATGCCATCCAGCAGTACCTCAAGGGTCCTGTAGAGATTGCATTTATCAAGTATTGCAGGAGATCGAGCGTATGATGCAGGTCTGATACGGAGATTGTGCAGGCAATCCTGGCATTACGAGCCCATACATTGATAGGCTCGCAACCACATATCCTAAAAACTGCCGTTGAGCGATTCAAACTCCCGTTCGCCCTGAGCCTGTCGAAGCCTGCCCTGAGCGAAGTCGAAGGGGGTGAGCGGGAGTTTGAATCGCACCCCACGGGTGAACGCAGAAATGCCGCTCATGCTTCGACGGTGCTCAGCACGAACGGCTTTTCTGCGTTCCAACTGCCGCTTTTAGGATTATCCATCAGGGTTTCAAGAGAACATGCTTCCCGCATCAGAGAGGTTACATGGTCCATGGGACGCACTTTCGTCCGATGAATCGACTTCCCATGGGGGGGTGATCATCATAAGGATGTCGTCATGACGGGAATCTCAAACACAACCGGGTTTCCCATCCCGTACATCGGCGACCCCGCACTCGCCGAATCCGAGGATATCCACCATCACGGGATTGAGTTGATTTTCAGCCAGCTTGTTCTTTTCCTGGGCCTGATTGACGTCATTGTTGACGGCATCCTGGGCGGTATTCGTGGCCGCCGTGGCCGCCGCCGCGGCGCCCGCCGGTGTCACGGGTACCGAAACATTGGTGGCAGGTACACCCGTCGCCGTTCCACTGACCTGGATATTACTTGCCCCGAGCACTGCCGTTGCCGCAATGGTGATGTTGGAGCCGCCGATACCCGCCTCACCGGCATCGACCACGCCCCTGGGCGCGGCCAGGTAAACATCGCCGGGACGCGTGACTGTAGTCGCCGCGGTGCGTATGCCGCTCCCCGAAACCGATGGCGGAAACTCGACCTTGAGATTGCCCTGTTGATCGAAGGTCACAACGGGAGGCGGGACCGCGAGCGCCGACTTGGCCCCGCGTCCGGCATCGATGTTGCCATTGGATGACCACACGGTGATATCACCGCCATTCAGGGCAAACACCCTGGACTGATTCACCATGAAATTCTTGTTCACGATGCTATTGACATCGCCATCACCCTGCACGACGACACCCAGTTCGCTGGCTGATTTCGATCCCGCAAAGGCAGAGGCCAGTCCCGCGTTGACCCCGCCGCCTGGCGCCATGAGATTGATATCTCCACCCGCCAGGGTCGATATCCGGCTAAAGAAGAGTTTGATATCCCCCGCATACCCTTCGGATTTCTTCGATTTTTCCGGAAATAGCGCATGAATGGCGTCGTAACCCTGTTTGTAATCAGCGGTTCTGCCGGATTTGGCGGCCTTGGTCGCGGATTGTCTGATTTCCGAGAACAGGATTTTGAGTAGCAATTGATTTTGCAGGTTTTCAGGCATCGACTTGTAAACCTGACTGGCCTCCGATCCCTCAAGATTTTCGTTCCCGGTCACTTCGCGTACATACTCGGTCATCAAGGGAGAAAACCTTTCACTGGCCGGATCGTATTTCTTGGCAAATTCACCAAATTTGGCGCCCTCCGCGGCGAGACCCGCCAGAATCGTCACGCTGGCTCCCTCCTTGGAAAGCGCGGGATTGGCCGTATTGCCCAGAGTCAATACCCCCAGGGAAGTACCCAGATCCACATCCCTGCCGGCGCTGAGCCATAACTGGCCTGGGCCGGAGAGGCTGATCTGACTGTTGATGTTCAATAATCCGCCAAACTCGTTCCTGGGCGATTTGTAAACGATATCCCGGCCGGCGTGGATCGAAGAAACCGCGTAATCGGAATGTTGAATGTTGAAACTCACATCGGACAGATCCAGTCCTGCATAGACATCCACGGGCTTCGGCAAGGTAAAGAGCAAGGGGTCATCCGCCTTGAAATCGCCACCCGCAAAGAGCAGGGCCCGGCCTGGATCGCCCTGGTGCACCGGGATCTTGGCGTGCAGATAATCCGATATCCCATAAGCATTCAACCTGAGGGAAGCGTCACTCCAATCCTTGGCGGGCAGTTGCGCGGAGGGCAACAGGGCCGGATCGGCATCGGACATGGTGACATTGACATCATTACCCAACTTTCCCGTACCGATCTGACCGGACGCCATCATCTGGAATTCGGCCCTGGGGGCCGGATAGGTGAGGAACGATCTTGTGAGTTCGATATCACCACCCAACGCCTGCAATTTCAGTCCCGCCGGATAAACCGAGAGTGCCCGGTCGGCGCCATTCGACATCAGCAGCACCTCTTCCGGGGCCCTCAGATCATTGATGGATTCAAGTACACCCGTGATATCGTTGTCGAGCCGGATATTCCCGGCCAGAGCCTGTAAATTGAGCTGACTATTCTCTGAATAGGTAAAAAACAGGCTGGGGGCGCGATTGGATTTGGAGGTCGAGCCATCGATGACCGATGGGTTGATGGCGGCGGCCAGTTCAATGTTCTGACCCGCTTGCAGCTCCGCCCGACCGTTGGCCAGTCCCACTATCGCTCCCAGCTTCGTCACAGTCGATGGCGCAATCGAACCCCTGGCATTCAGGCGGGTATCACCCAAGCCGGTAAAGTAAAGCCCCCCCAGTATGTCGTTCCCGGCGGTGACCGCCAGTTTCCCCGCCCCACCCTCGACATATTCATTGGTCAGGTAATTCGCATCTGTCGGCAGATCCGGTCGTGCCTTTATGCCGACCTGCTTGAGGGTATTGGGAATTACAACGCTTAAATCAGCGACATTCCTGCCCGCGCTAACATTGACCGTACCACCGCCCAAAGCGCCGATATTCTGATTGAAGGTCGGCTTCACCTCACCTCTCCGCAATACAGGGCCGCCAACACTGATTCCCATGGCTGTGGGCTTCTCGTTCTCATGATCCCCCGCGGACGTCCAGTTGCCCTGCCTGGAATACCAGCCGTCCAGGAACTGTGGCGTGAGCGCCCCAACGATATCCCGCCCGGCCTGAAGGTTGATGTTGCCGCCCTCCAGGGGATATTCCGCCTGAAAAACATAGGCGGCATAGAGATCATTGAAACTCCCATAGCGCTGATGCGTATCCGCCCGGCCAGCCGTGTAAATCGAGGAGCCGGAATTTGTCAGCAGGATATCGTTACCAGCCTTGACGTCGATGAATCCGGTACCCGTTCGGACGGTCGAGTCAGCCGCAACCCTGAAGTCCTGACCGGCATTGAGTCGGTAGCTCCAGGACTCACCCGTTTGCAAGCGATCGACATAATTGACGGATCCTCCTCCGTCGCCGAGTTCGACCGTTTCATCCTTGACTCCATCGGTCAACTTGCCGTTGATGGTCAGATTGCCCGCCGCGCTCAAACTCAGCACCCCGGCTCTACCGCCATATCGCCAATCCACCAGATTCCAGCCAGACGCGCTGGTCGCGAGGTCCCCTGAACTGCGGACCGAAATCCCCGGCCGCAAGCCTTGAGAGAGATTCAGTCTCTTTTCGATGCTATCGGCATTGGCCATCCAGGTCTCGGTTTCCGTTTTATAGGCATCGACCTGCTCGTTGGTCAGGGTTCCGTTGGCCTGATAGGTTTTAACCGCCTCCACCGTAGTTTTGAACGATCCGCTCACGGCAGTGCCAATGTCCCCCTTGACGGCCACATCCTTGCCCACCCTGGCCGCGACGAATTCGACGCGCCCACCGGGCCCGCCATCAACGCTAGCGACATTAATCGAGGCGCCAGGCGCTACGCGTATACCCTGGACGTTATCCGGATTGTGCGTCACGGCATCCAGAATGACACGCCCCGACTGGCGACCGGTTCCATTGGCCTCGATGCGGGCAGTGGCAGCCAGTTGCAAACTCTGGCCCGCGTTCACCTGAACATTCGCACCCTCGCCCTGTGCTCGCAGCGATCCAGCAATCAGCACGTTGCCGGATTCGGCGCTCAAGCCCACCATTCGCGCCTCCAGACTCTCCCCCGCCGCCAGCGTCCAGTCACCAGTCCTGGCTGACAGATTCACCGAATCGGAGAATCCCGCGGTCTTGATGCGGTTACTCAATTGCCCCAGATTGCCGGCGCTCGCAGTGGAGCCGATATCCATGGCGAACTTCCCGCCTTCGCGCAGGCCTTGCGCTTCGATGGCGCCAGACCAGTCGAAGGCCCCTTGCGGAACGTCAATCTTCAGCGTTCCCCCGACATCGCCCTGCAATTTGAGCCCGGCGCCATCGGCCAGATGCACATTGCCCGTCCGGGTCGCGAGTTCCACCGTGCCGCCTGGCGAACTGACACTGGCGGTTCCCAGCGTCAGGGTGCGCCCTGACACGTCAATCAGGGATTGCGGGGCGAGGTCAACGTCGCCATTGAGCGCCTTCAGTGTCACGACACCCGAGGGCATATCGATGCGGGTGGCGTTTCGAATCGAGTCGGCCGTCACATTCAAGCGCCCTCCCAACCACTCGCGCGCGGGAGTTTCACTGGCGCCTGAACCGACCAGTTCGACGGATTTGCCGGTGGCGTCGATGGTGGTGTTGGCGCCCGAACCGGCGGCAACGTGTGGCGTGTCGATACGCAAATCCGCCGCCGAAACCAAAGTCGAAAGGCCCTCCGTAATCAAGCCGGAACTCGCGCCCAGACTGGCCTGCTCAAAGCCACCCAGGCGGTACTGTCCCTCGCCCAGCACGACCTCCTTGCCCTTGACGGACAAGGTTCCGAGGCCATCACCCTGCTGTTGGGTCGTGGCGCCATTCCGGTTGTCGATACGAATATTCTCGCCTTCCAGCGTGGCGGTTTGACCCGCATCGGCAAAACCCAGCAGGGCATTGCCACGGAGAGTGAGCTTCTTGGTGGAGATACTGACATCGCCGTAAAAACTGATATCACTCGCGCTGCTCAGGGTAAGCTCCGAGGGTTCCAGCTTCCTCAGTTGCTCACCGGTCAATTTGAGGCCACTCGCGCTGCCATCGCCGTCGCCGAGACTGATCCGACCCGCCCCCAGGGCCAGGGAGCCTTCCTTGATTTCGATCTCACCGTCCAGTTGATTCGAAGCTGTCGCATCCAACATCAGGGCCCCGGTAGCCGAGACTTTCGCACCGCCATCCAGGCGGACGGAGCCCGTTTGGCTAGTCACCCCGGTCCGAAAGAGTTCCATCTGTTTGCCGGTGCTGGCCCTGACCAGGGCCGCGTCCCCGGCGACATTCAGGATCGTCGAACCTCCCGCCTGCGCCTTGCCGCTGGCCTGCAGGAGCGAGCCTTGCTTGAACGTAATGCCATCCTTGGCCGCCAGCAGGTAATCCTTGCCCCTCAGCTTCGCCTCTGCATCGAGTTGAACCGTGGAGGACTGCACCGTAAGGTCGGTCTCGCCCTCGAGATCGGAGCGAAAACCGCCCAGGGCAATACTCGAAACGCCCAAACGGTTCAAACTGTTGGCGGACAGGTTGACGACGCCTTCGGTCGCCTCGGCGGAACCCAACTGGTCCACGACATTCAATTTGTCGGCCGCGATATCCAGACGGCCCCCGCGCGCCTTGGCCAAACCATCAGCCTTCACCTTGCCATCCAGTGTCAGTTCACTCTTGGCGCTGATTTGAATGGCGCCGCCATCACGCGGCAGGAAGGGTGTGGCAAGACTATCCTCCCTGTCGGCTTTTTCCTGATAAAAGGTATTGGCTACATCGATCCCGAACTCCGATCGGGTTTTTGCCCTAGCGCCTTTTTCCACGGCAAAGGCGCTCCATTGCGCATCTCGAATAGCCGTTCCGGATACCGCCCTGTACCCCGCCACCACCGTGGCGCCATCCGAGCGGGACACCTTGTCGCCAGGAAGGACGGTAACGCCGTCGGGTTCAGGCGTAACGAGATAAGCGCCGGGCAGAAGCGCGTAATGCGCCGGCAGCAGGACATAGCGGCCGGCCTTGAGACCACCGCCACCGGCCAGGTAGACACTATCCCCGGCCTTGAGATCCGAAACGGGGGTTTCCAGGGGATCGATCGGCGCCGTCTGGCCCCGATAGCCCGGCATGACGGCATAGGAACCCTGATACCCCTCGCTGGCGGGATCCAGGCGGTCGTAACTGCCGCCGGGGCCTGGGAGAAATTCAAATGCCGTCAGCTTGCCACCCCCCCGGGTGTCAACGACCGAGCCCGGTTCTATGCGGACCCGACTTCCCTCCAGCGCCAGTTTCTTTTCAGGCGGCGCGTCAAACACCAGTGTTTGGGTGCCCAGGGGATAAATCCACTCCAGCCCGCCCTGGGTCCTGCCAAAGGGAATCGTGCTGCCCTTGGCGGAGTTGGAGGTCACACTCCCCGGCGCCAGCGTCAGGTTTTCACCGGCTTTGAGATTGATTTCACCCAATGGCGCCGTGATGGCGCCTGCCTGCACGATATTGCTTGCTTCCAGGGTCACTTGACCAGCGGCGGACAGGACCTTGGTCGGTTTGGCGCCGGTACCGTGAATCGTCAGAATGGCTTCAGGATTGTCGAGGATGCCGATGCGAAAATCACTCAAGGTCGTCGGGTAAAGCTGCCGCGCCACGATATCGAGACTGCCCGTAGTCAGAAATTCCCCCTTGAAGTCCCGTTGATCATCACTGGTATTCACCCCGATCAGGCGCAGATCTCCCGCAGAATTCAGCTTGGAGTAGCCAAATCCCTGGAGCACGCCCTCCCCGCGCAAATCCAGGCTGGCTGCATCGGCAAAGAACCAGGCGTCGCCCTTTGTGGGTTTGTACTGCCCAGGGCGGATGAGGCTGGAGCCCACCACCACATGACTCGATGTAAGGTTCAGATTCCCCAGACTGCCATCGTCACCTTCCTGGGCCATGATCACGGGAGCGTCGAAATCGATGCTCCGCTCGGTTTTCAGCGCGGTATCGCCATTGATCTCTATCTTGTTGGGTGTCCGTAGGGTGACCGATGAGAAACCTCCGGACTCGATCTGATTCGAGGAGATGAACCCCTTGCCATAATAGGCCTTGGGCAGCGGTTCCGATTGATCGAGCAACGGCACCGAGACGTTCGGCCATTGCGAGAGGCTGACGATCAGAGGATTTGCAGGGAAGTTGACCTGTCCGGTATTCAATTGCCCCGGCAGATTCCGGTTCAAATTATTCAATTCCAGGGTCAGATCGGCGCCGGCCGCGCCGTCCCCGGAACCGGGTTGACCATTGACCTGCCCCTGCAGCAGAAAGCCTTCCGCCGAGGTGATCAGCAGGCTGCCACCCGATGAAGGGACGAGTTCTCGACGATAGGCCCGGGTCCCGGCGCCGCCCCGGGTGGGTAGATCGAGCTCGGCGGCGGTACCGGAGACATCGATCACGGAACCCAGGGCGGTCGCCACAAAGCCTCTATCGGCGGTCATGGACACCTTGCCGCCAGACAGCACCTTGCCGTGAATTACACCCAGCTCATCCGTAAGACGCTGATCCGTACCGCGGGCGAGCAGGCTGCCCGTGGAACCGAGGCGTATACCCTGATCCGCTAGAAAGCCCTGCTCGGCCTGGACGGTGCTCGGCGGTTTGACTCTCAGATCGTTGGTTCCCGCAGGCGCATTGAGCTGGCCATTGACGACGATGCTGGCATCGGATTGCAGGTGAATTGATCCGCCCGGATCGGTGGCCAATAATGCACCCTCCCCCACCACCAGATTGGCTGATTTTTCGATATCCTGCGCCGTTTGCGAAAGGATCAGCTCCAGTGATCCACCGGGTCTGGAGATATCAGGCAAACTGCCAATCTGACTGAACTCCTCAAGCCGGCCACCCGATGAGCGGCTGGCCGCCTCGCCCTCGCTCAAAATCCGGTTTTGCACCTTCAACTCGACCCTGGCGCCATCCTCTACGTGGAGCCCGCTCTTGTTGGACTGCAGTGTGTAATCCTGGAAGCCGCCCTGCCCAATAAGCCCGGGATCGATCACCAGAGGCTTCATCCGCTGGGCGTTGTCATTGACGGTAATTTCAGCGCCTTCTTCCGGTGGGGGGGAGGTGATCTCGGTCGCTGCCGCGCTGGTGCCTGAACCGATAACGATCTTGTCGGACGCCAGCGTCAGCTTGCCGCCGCGACCTCCGGCCACGGCATACCCCAGCAGCGTAGCCTCGGTGGCGAGATCCGAACCATTAAGTCCCGCGGCATTGAGGCTGATGCTGCCAGCGTCGCCAGGTTTGATCTCTCGTGAGATAGTGCGTTGCGCGCCACCGCTGACATCGATGAGGCTGCCTTTCGCCAACTGAACATCACCCTCACCTTTCAGCGACACTTCGCCGCCATCAAGCCATAGAGGCGATTTTTCAAACCGGCTTTTACCATCGCCCTCGGCCGGCCGATCATTCGACCACTTGCCGGAAGTATCGATTCTGGCGGTAGCTTCCAGGATCAGATCGCCGTTAAGCTCATCCTCCTGTCCCAGCTTCGTATTGAGGTGCACCTTACCGGAATGCGCGACGATCGCTCCGCCCATCTGCAACCGGGTTCCGGTCAGATCGAGACTTCCCCCATCCACCATGGCAATGGTGGCATCCTTGGCGATGCTGACCTCGCCATTGGTCGCGATCCTGGCGGATGACAAACCTGCTTTCAGAAACTCATCGCCCTTGAACGCCAGTGGCGCATCATCGGAAGCACTGGTTAAGGGTTGCTTTGGATCCTGAGTTCCAAACACCACGGCCTGGCGACTGTCGACAAAGGCCGTGGTGTCGAGATTGAGAGTCCCACCCCGGGCTTGCTGTTCGGGTAATCTTTGATGCACACCGTTCAGCGCAATCGCGTTGATTTCGCCCTCGAGCGCCAGTACAGCGCCCTTGATATCTAGTGCACCGGCGGATTTGCCTTCGAGATAACCCCGCTCATAGCGGCCGCTCTCGGCCGGTCCCAGGCGATTGAAGCTGTTGACCTGATTCCAGTCCTTGAAGGTCTGACTGATCTTGCCGACAAGACCGATGTAACGCTGATCAGGGTTCGCGTCACCAATATCCACGGTTTTGCCATTTGGGGCGATCAACTGCGTGGTGTTGACATACCCCGGCCGGTAGAACACCGAACCACCAGAGAAATCGATACGGGCATTGGGACTCAGGGTCACTGCCCCTTCTGAAATCAGGTTGACCTTGCCACCCGTGGTGCTGCGCTCGGCCACCGTGCGTTCGATGCGATCCAGTTCGCCGCTGATATCGGCGATGGGGGTACCCTTGCGAATATCCACCCGGATTTTCTTCGCATAGAGAATCCCGTTACGCTGCAGCGGAGAATCCCGCAGTTCATTGCTCCGCAATTCGACCGTGACAATGTTTCGCGACATCGGCAACTTCACATTGCGCACCCCCGAGACATCGATCACCGCACCCGGATCAATCGCTATCTCGCTCTTGTTGCGGCGGCCGTCGAGCAAGGGTTCGACAGGGTTATCCGTCGCGGTCAGGCTGATATCACCCGACTTCGCCTGGATCAGGGCCTGATCCTTGACCTGAATTTTCTGCCCCATCACCTCAATACGGGAAATGAGCTGATCTTGCCCATCGACGGCTTTCTCCCGGGATTTGAGGTCCGGGGTCGCAATGGTCTGGCTCCCTTCACCAAAGGTTACCCGGGCCTGCTTGCCCAAACCATCGTCGCGAGCCTCCTCCCGCCGGGTGGAGCCCGGCTGGAGCAACCAGCCATTGCTGCTCCTTTCCACGCGAGCACCCTCGCGCGCCAGCAGACGGATGGACCCATTGGCCGAAACCGTGGTTTTCGCCGAAATCCGGCCCTGCTGATTGACCGCAAATCCCATCAGGGTGGTGTTGCCACGATGGGTGATCAAGCTACCGGCATTGGTGACCTCGCCCCCCGTCTGCACCTCGACGATCAAGCCTCTCAAGGCGGGATCGCCACTGGCCTCCTGCAGATACACCTTGTCGCTGGCCGCCACCATAAGAATCTGGCCGTCCGGGGCCTGCAAGGTTCCGGCATTCCTGATCTCGGGCGCTGCCGCGATGATGCGGCCATTCTTGTCGGTATTGATCCTTGAGCCTTCCAGAAACTGGATGGCAATTTTCTGCTTGTTGCCATTGGCGTCGAGCATGAAATTACCCTGGGCATCCTTTCGATACACCTCACCGGTACCAATCAGCGCGGGTCGGCCATCCTGATTGATGACCTTGGTAACACCTCGCTGAAAGGTTTCATCGGTGATATCCAGGGTACTGGCCACGAGCGTATTGACATTGACCTGGGACTCCCGGCCGAAGACGAAGCCATTCTGGTTGAGGAGATACACCTGCCCGTTGGCCGTCAGCTTGCCAAAAATCCGGCTGGGATCCTCCTGGAAGATCCGGTTCAGCGCCACCGCCGAAGCGGAAGGCTGCTTGAACTGGACCGTATTCTCCTTGCCGATATTGAAACTCTGCCAATTCAGGATGGCCTGATTGGTATATTGGTTGATGGTCATCTTATTGCCACTGACCACCTGATCAGCTCGTCCCAAAGTCGCCAGGGCGGCGCTGGGCACGGGCAATTCACCCGCCCGAACGACGGCCGCGTCAGCAAAGGCAATAGTCGCGATGATGGCGCGTATCGCGGCGGCCAGAGGCTTGATGGCCGAGGGATGAGCGCTGTGAAGCGAAGCGCTGGCATTCATAAATTTCGAGGTTCTAGAATTCATAAGCCACCCTGAAGTCGATACGCTGTTGTCCGGCCTTGACGAACTCGGTCGCGACGAATGGATATTCCCAGTAGAACTCACCGAGAAAATGATGGAAGGCCCGCATCCTGAAACCCGCTCCCGTACTGAACAGGTCAAAATTTTCGGGCGTGTTGGGCAAGGGATCGATCATCCACAACTGCGCGGCATCCGTGAAGGCCAGCATTCTGAAATCGTTGAGCGATTCGAGTCCTTCAAAGCCGAAATCGCCAAAATCCGGGCTCCAGAACTCCATCGAGCCGATGACCCCGTTGTCACCGAGCCGTTCCACTTCGTGATAGCCCCGGACCGTCAACATGCCGCCCGCGCCCATTTGCTCATTACTGATGAGGGGTTCATTGGCGACCTGACCGCTGACCCTGAATTGCAGGGCGAGATCCTCCGGCAACGCCTGGCGATGCTTGACTTCACCCGCCAGATAGAGATAGTTGGGCGTTGCGCCATAGCGACGCTTGGCAAACTCCTCGTAACTGCTGCCCATACCGGCGAAGTTGAAGTTGAGTTCGCTATTGAATTGACTGAGTGACCCCCCTTCCTGGAAGTAGGAGGCGCTATAGCCCAACTGGAAGGGCGAATAGGCCACCGGGGAGCTGTCCGACATGCCGGAGTCGGCCCCGACCGGATTGATGCTCTGACCAAAATCCTTGTAGTCCCAACCCAGCGTGACGCTTTGCATCAGCGACCGGGTTTCGTCGATCGGCTTGCTGAGCCTCATGCCGAAGATATTGCCGTTACCCACAACATTCAGGGTGCCGGCTGATGTGACATCGCTGGATGAGTCAAGGCCGATGCCATAGAGTGCCAGCCGTGAGCCAATGGCTTCAATGGGCAACACGTAGGTGCCCGACCAGACCTGAACGTTACTGGGATCTTCCGGAGAAACCTGGTATTGCAGGGAAGCGCTGTGATTCAACTGCCATAGATTGTCATAGCGCAACATGACGGGGAGTCGCAACCGCGTGGTGTTGATAGCGTTGCGCGCGTTCAATTCCATGCTGCCATGCAAGGGCAACTCGTCCTTGACCTCCAGATCCACGTCGATGGTTCCGGGCGTGCTGCCGGCCCGCATGACCGGCGTGATCTGGCGATCCGGGTTTTCCCCGGCGAGTTTGGTCAATTCCTTTTGAGCCTGTGGCAGATTCAGGGGCTTGCCCTCCGCCATGGCGGGCACGGATTCCTTGATGTGGCTGGGCGAGAAATATTGAGCGCCGGTGACCCGCATCCGATCCACGGTCCCTTCCTGTACCTTGAGGATGACTACACCCTCCTTGACATCCTGTTCCGGAATATCAACCAGAGCCGCCTGATAGCCCGCCTGATGATAGGCTTTTTCCAACGCGGTTCTGGCCTGCTCCACATCGGTCAATGATTTTCCCGGCCCCAGAAACTGGTATACGGTTTTCTCGATCGTTCGATTTTCGAGTACGGAATTTCCTTGAATCTGATACTCCCAGACATCAAATTTTGGGTTTTCCGCTACCGTAGGTGGTACGGTTTCAGCGGCCATCGCCAAAACCGATATCGGAACCAGCATCAAGCCGGTCATACTGATGGATGGATTGAGCATCAAGGTATTATTTCGCATCAATCTGGACCGCTATTCTTCAGGTATTTCCGCCAATAACCCAAGCTTCGGTGGAGAATCGCCGGATCACAATGCAGCAGGGTCATAACAAGAAACTACCGGCAGGGAAATCCATGCCGGTAGTCATAGGGGATCGGGTCCTCAAACCCTGTGGGTTTGAAACCCCATGAGCCGCTTACATGCGGATTTCATCATCAAACAAACTGACGGAAGGTACCGCGCAGTTATTGGTGGGAGCACCAAAACCCAGACTGGTCACAGGATTGTTGATGAGGTCGGTGGAGGCGGTGGAGGAACGCCCGAGGTAGCCACTGGTACCCCAGGGATACGTCCGGTTGCTGGCTTTCAGGATGCCGGGCTCAACGGCCTTGGTGGCAATCGCTTGCGCCAGCAACAACTTATTGCCAGCCAAAGTCTTTCTGTTCAGGTAAACCCCTTCCGCCACGAACGGATAGCTACCGCTGGCCATATTTTCCAGGGTGGGGCTCACGCCGTTGATCTTGATATAGCGATACTTTCTGGGAAACACCCCGGAGACGGGGACGTTCCGATCCGTGGCATTGATACCCACGGACCAATTGGCATCGTTGGACCCGTCGAGACAGTTATCCACGGCTCCCGAAGTGGCGTTCTCGGTCACCAGCGGCCCTTGAATCGGATCGTTGAACGTGGTCATCGGCAAAGCCCCCGCGGTACATGGATATCTCATGTAGGCCGCATGCACGGCCGCTTTGGTGCCGGAACCAGACTCCCGTGTGCATAGCTTGACCAAGGTCGAAGTCGGGCGATTGCCGCTGGAAGCGAAATCGAACAGACCCACCAGGCTGCCGCCGTTCTTGACCTTGACCTTATTCCAGTCACCGACGTTGCCCTGCAACAGGCTGACCACCAGCGAAGAACTGAGCGAAGGCATGCACGCCTCGGTTTCTTGACCCACGCAACCCGGCGGCAGCTTGCCTTCGGCAATCTGCGCTTCCTGCAGAGCATTACGCAGCTTCAGCGTGACTGGGGGATTGAAACCCAAATAGCCACTGGGCCGGATATTCAAGCCCTTGATTTGCAGTGTTGTCAGCGCCTTGAAACCCACTGAGGGCAGATTTTCACCCTTGTACAATGCAGGATCAACATCCGTCACCCCCATGTCCGGAGCCAGCAATAACGGAGCGGTTATGCTACAGGACCAGAGGGGTACGGTTATACTGCCGGACGGCATAGTTATCGTTTTAGTGCCTGTCGGTCCCGTACCGCAACTGGCACCATTGAGAGGCATGGCGTCAAGCTTCACCCCAGCGGACACCGGATATACACCCAACCCGGACCCACCGATAGGCGGGTTGTAATTACGAATCGGGCTGGTACCCTGCTGGGAACGTGTGGTCGAACTAAATTTTCTAACTAATATCCTGGTACCATCAACAATACCGGAAATTCCACTGCTCAAACAATAATAGGCGCGGTTGTTGCTTCCGGTGGGAGCAGGATTAGCCGGGGTGCCATCGTAATAGAAATCGACTGAGCCCGGCTTGCACATACCCACGATAGCTCGCTCGACATTGTTTTCCTGGGCCGTTGCACCTGACATCACCAAGGTGACACCGGGGGTGGGATTGGTAATGATGCTAATAGCGTGAGCGCTTCCTGCCGCAGTCCCGGCAACAGCCAGCATGGCGGTCACCAGCGTTTTCATGGATGTCATGTTATACCTCAAAAGATTACAGTATCACTGATTGTTCACGGGCGGTTCCCGCTAAGATCAAGTTACCATTACTATGTGACGATTCGATTAAGGTTTGGTTAATTATTCAAACACTTTGATGGTTATCTGATCGCAAAGCGAACCTCCCTTGACACAGGCCTTCAAGACAGCGTTTTCGGCTACATCCTTTTTCCTGGGTCGCCATAAGAATTTCCCGCTTCGAACTGTGGTAGTTCCAAGCCTCCGCCATTTCTGCCCATCCCCTGGCGAATAACTCAACTTGATGCGGCGCTTACCCTCAAGCAAGTTGGATCGGATCAGAACCAGGCTTTTCTGACCAACCTGTAAAGATTCACTCGATACATTGATCAGCAGACCCGCAAACCTTGGATTGAGGATGCGTTTCTGCGGTACATCGACGGTAGGATCATTATTATTATTATCATCAGCAGCAGGAGGCGGCGCCTCGTCATCCGGCGGCGGCTCATCATCCGGCGGCGGTTCTTCATCGTCGGGTGGCGGTTCCTCATCCGGCGGCGGGCCTCCGCCCGTATCGGAAGGGTCACAGATCTTGTAGGCCGAACCATTCACCGGCACATAGCTCAGCACTCCAGCAGCGGTGAGCGTCCAATTCCCCAAGAGTTCGGTTTTGCCTTTCGGCTTGCCACCCTGCACGAAATAAAAAGCCCCCTCCGCATCCAGACCTACATCCGTCTGGCCACCACGAAACCCCGCGATATTGTCATCACCACCATGATAGGCAATGGAATCCGATAGGTTTACTTGAGAGAAGTTTTCAGAAACCTTTGTGGTTGTTACTGTATTGTTCAGTTTGGCAATATAGGCTTGGAGTAATTTGAGGTCCGCCAGCACATTGGTAGTGGCCGTATCGAAAATGGAATCACCCGAATCGGAAGTCGCGACCAAACCCCAGACACTCCTGTTGGAGCCGTCATCCTTGATGGGATAGACTCCGCCAATCGTATAGGCCAGCGGCGCCTTGGGATTACCGTCTTCATCCACTTCCTTGCTGGAAACGTCGTTGTAATACTTCAGGAAGGCCTGAAATTTCGGGTCCTTTTCCAAATTCGCATCAATACAGCCCTCCTTGGCCTTAAGCGATTCCATGGAAATCCCCAAATCCTTATAGTAGGACTGCTTGCCAATCTCATCCACGATGGATATGAAAAGCTCACTTGACTCTCCTTCACCATTCAGGTAACCCGGATCAATCAAAGCCTGACAGCCAAATGGCGCCAAAAGCCCCAGTACGAACGCGCCGACCCGTAACAACACACCTTGTTTTATATGCCTTATGACGCAGATCATGGCTTTGCTACCTGACTCGATGTTCCTAAGAAGAAACGGCTCTGTTAGTATTGAAAGGGATATCGCGTAGCGAAGTCAGCAGAATCAACTCGCGGGCGCAACATCTCATTCACTCAGCTTACCTTGGCAAGATGACAGTGTTATTACAGAAATGTGACAAAACGTGTTGGGCAGGCGGGGGGGCGTACGGAACAATTCTTCAGTTACATTAAACCTTGTATTGCCCTATGCTGTAGCTCCATTCATCACTGGATAAGCCGTAAACGATCACCCCCCTGTCGCTCATTTTCGATGACTGGCGCACAATGAGCCTCCAACGCTGAGCTTCCCCCCCCGATGCAACTGAGCGACCACAGTCTACGGCAGATCGACGAGGCCTAC
>Ga0172367_10004625_pt1 | contig 17035 bp, 17 predicted proteins | sample Lak10m_FD_114542 | JGI IMG/M metagenome (GOLD analysis project Ga0172367, IMG submission 114542) | Freshwater microbial communities from Kabuno Bay, South-Kivu, Congo - kab_022012_10m | ecosystem: Environmental > Aquatic > Freshwater > Lake | place: Democratic Republic of the Congo: South-Kivu...
CAAGGGATGTTTTTTGAGATATCTCCTGATGAAGTAGAGGGTGATAAAAAAGCGCCTTCTGAAAATAAAGAAAAAAATATTTCACCAGAAGTGAAAAAACCGAGCTTAAAGTTGGTAAAATAGTTCCCGTTTTAAAAGCAGTAGTTTCAAACACGCCGGATTAGCTCAGTTGGTAGAGCAGCGCACTTGTAATGCGAAGGTCGTCAGTTCGATTCCGACATCCGGCACCAAATTCTCAATTTAATCTATATTATTCAATAGGTTAAATCAAAAAATACCTAACTAAAATCACCGGTGCATTAATTGAGTGATCTTATAGTGAAGGTAAAGTCCCCGGCATATATCACCAGAAACCGTTTAGGTATCTACTATTTCCAGTACAAGATTCCATACAACGTTCATCTAAGTCATAATCAACAACAGAGTAAGTCTTTCTTTAGAAAGAGTCTTAGAACCAGGTTACAGTCAGAAGCACTGTCGCTCTCTAAGCACTTATGGGTGATCATGGACACTATCAATAAGAAATATTTCAACAATCCATACTTGTTTGGCAAGGCAATGGAGCTGCTGATGAAGTATGAAGCAGTCGAATTCGCAAATTATGGCGTTGCACAGGCTTTTTTTGATCAGCTTGATGAAGGAGACTCAGAGCTCCTTGAGCTCGCCTTAAAGCAGCGGGAAATCGATTCTAGAGGCAATAACCAGAACTTTCAGGTGATGAAGGAAATGCTCGCTCGATGGGAGAGAGGTGAAAGCAGTCAAATAAGCGAAACTGAAAGCAAAAATAACCCCAGGTTATCGGTGCTTATATCAAATTGGTTAAATATTAAAAAATCTAAGCTTGCTACTAGCTCATACCAGACTACAGAACCTCGAATACATTTATTCGAAGATGCTCTTTATGAAATCTCAGGATCAAAGACTATTCTCATCAGTCAAATCACCCCAGACCTAATTCGAGAATACAGAGAACTTCTAGAAAAACTTCCTGCAAAGAGAAGTGGTGGCGAATTTAAAGGGAAGACGATTAGAGAGTTAGCCGGTATCAATGCAGAGAAAATTTCATCGAAGACTTACCTTTACAATTTAGATACTGCTAAACAATTCCTCAACTGGGCAAGACTCGAGGGCTATCAGGTAAACGAAAGGCTTGAAGGTATCCTGCAGGTTGCTAGAAAAAATACATCTGCGGTAGCGAAAACACAGCGGGTACCGTTCACAGCCGCTGACCTGAAGAAAATATTTGAGGGAGTTCAATACACGGACTGTAAGTTAAAAAGAGCTTCAGATTATTGGGTACCGCTGATAGCCCTATTTACTGGGGCGCGGTTGGGTGAAATATGTCAAATATTGGTTGGAGACATTGAAGAGTTGGAAGGGGTGTGGTGCATCAAGATAACTGATACCGGTGATGATGATAAAAGACTCAAAGCAAAGGGCTCAGAAAGAATAGTCCCGCTTCACAACCAGCTAATCAAATTAGGTTTCATGGACTATCGTGAAACTATGGAGAAAAGAGGGGCAAAATTATTTCCAGATGAAGTTCGTGATGATTCCGGTAGATTCAGTGCATTTCAGAAAAGGATGACTCATTTCTTCAAAGGTCTCAGTCTTGAGGTCTATGACGGCGAGAGCAAGGGGTTCCACTCCTTTAGGCACTTGGTTAGAACCGAGCTGGTCGAACTAAATATCAACGAAGGATTAATCGATTCGATTGTTGGCCATACAAGCAACGAAAGATCGATTGGTAGTAAGTTTTACACACACACCCAGCAGATCAACCAGAAAATGACCGCAATCCAGCTCCTAGATTATGGAGTCGATTTCTCTAAGCTCGTGAATTGGAGACAATTTAGGTTTGCTAGGTTTTATTAATAAATTAAATGGAAAGAGCTTTCGGTATTTCATTGCTCGAGATAAACGAGAGTTGCTTTGTTTTTTTTTTAGTGGGTCTTGCCTTCCTATAAAATTTCATTTGAAACCACGTATCTAAAAGGCTCACTAGGTGTATTTTTTAGCCAGTCATTTGCAAAAATCAGCCATTCATACAGTGATCCCCCATCGAATTTTATTAGGCTATGATTAACTTGGTTATACAATCCAACAAAACCCCCTCTTCTTGTTGCGCGCCCCATAATATCAATCCAGAAAGTTTCACCTCTAGGCCTCTCGAGAAGAATCTCACTTGCCGTCCTTGTACTCGAAACAACAATAGAAGATCGTTGCAACAAATAGTCAAAGAACACAAGATCTGTTATTGATGGTGCCCCAAAGCGCCTCCAAACCATGGCTTGCATTGCATTAGAGTCAAATTGTTCCAATGATTTCTTATCGAACTTCACCAAATAATCAATACAGTTCCTTTTTTTATCTAAAGCGACTATGTAACCGTTTAACTGACCACCAGTTCTGAACAAGAGATGTTCATCGTCTTCTGAAATTGTTTCTTTATTCTTATTCAAGAAGTTGATTGCTATCTGTTTATTGAACTGCTTCTTACTGAGATCAAACTCAGACAAAGGTCCCAACGTCAGTGATTCATACTCACTCATTAAGTTATGCATCGTCATAACCCTAACATTCGAAGACGCTGTGGTTTCAAGAAAGCTATTCTAGGTGGGTCTTTATTCGCTCAGCCAGCTCGCGCACATAATCGTATGATACGAAAGCAAAGTGTCGTTTGGATCTTATAATCATCAAGTTCATTCCTAAATAATTTGCTGTTACAGGGGTTTCTATCTCAATCTCCACCCCTAGTAATGATCCAATATGTTTGGCTGGGGTCTTGCCATGTATGACAATTATTCGTGGCCTTACAGCGCCTAATAAAAAATTAAATAAATCTACGTTGCGTGACTCCTTACTTAAATCGCGCTCTCTAGCTGAGTGGCGTGAATACAAATTAAGCTCAATACAACGCAGCGGTTTCATTTCCTCACATAAAATTTCTATCCTACCTCGAGTAGGTTTGACCTTGCCCTCACGTTCCAAGTAGTCTTTTAGCCAAGCTCCTTTATCAAAGCCTTTTGAAGTACTCCAGTATGGCCAAAATGGTGTCGCCGTAGCTGGATTTATCCCTACTATCGCAACGTCACACTCGATAGGTGAACCTGTACATAGAAATGGCCTAGAATTTTCATCCTCGTTAGTTAATTCCCTAATCTTTTCGTCTAACTCTGCAAGCTTCACACACCCTCCTTTTTTTCTATTTAGTTCATGCGCGATTATTTAAAAGCCATATCGACAAGCTGCTTTGTCTCCGAATCTATGGCTCTGGCCTTTGTTGCCCAACTGTTACTGTTTAGCGCGGCCTGTAATAATCGAGTAACACTAGATGGATGGCTTGATCCATCACAGACTTTTATCCACGTACCACCCGAAGTAAGTAATTCAATGATGACCATATTGCTCATTTGATATGCTCCTCAGTCTTTAATGAATACCCCACGTTACAAGCCTCATAAATCGTTTTCAAGTCTTTTTGATTGAGTAAACGTTGCTTACTTAAATTCTCCACAATAGCCTCAAAGAATTCCTTATTGCGGCTTAAAAGCTCGAAAACAATAGCATACTGGCGAGCCAAAAAATCTCGTGTCATGTTTTCGATTCTTGTTAAGTTTGCATCAGTCAATTCAGCATCAATTGCCAAGTTTTCGGAAGCGCCTTGTGTCGTTTCCATATTGATGGAGATACCTCTGTTCCCAAATACTTGGCTACATAAATCTGTGGCTTTCGTTAAATCAGCCTTGGCTGAACCAAGTCGAACATTTTCAGCTCCATAAACCAAGTGCTCTGCGACCCTGCCACCGAGAGTAACGCGAATTTGATGTCTAAAATCCGCGTAGGTTTTCTTGTCAGCTTTTGAGTAATGATATGCGAATGAGTCGGCGACCAAACCATTAAAGTCTTCCCCTTCAATGATGGTGGCATACTCAGGAACGTTCTCACCCCGAGAGTCTAGAATAGCGACAGTTGCGTGACCTGCTTCATGTACAGCAACATATCTAAGCACTTCAGGAGTTTTTTCTGGATAGACGTCAGATTCCACACTTCCTCGCATGGCAATTTCCACGAGATCTAGGAACTCCACCTTTCGTTTTTCTCGTCTGGCAAGCCTTTGAAGGCGAATGGTCACAAGACCCAACCGGCGTTTGTCGTCGAACTCTAAATCAATCAACTTACCGAGTTTGCCTAAGTCGCCTTTTAAGCTATCGCCGCAGATATCTGGTCCGAGCCCCTCCAAGAAGTTGATGGCGGTTTCTTCTAGGCTTGGTTTGATGACAAGAAATCTACGATCAAATAATCCCTGCTTCCGAAATTTGGTTGAAAGATCCTCATATTTTTCAATTGAAGTGCAAAAAATAATGGGCAACTCAGGGGAAAACTGCCTAACCATGTGGCTGATGTTGTCCTGCAGGGTTCGGAGGGTTTCTGAATCTTGAGATTCTATTTCTTCGACATTTTTCATCCAGTTGCCTGGCTCGAGATAAACGAGAGTCGCTTTATCACATTGGGCAGAGATAGATTCACCAGAAAAATTTTCTTGAATAAAATGCTCATCAAAGTATGTGAAATCAAAACCGATATCCGCAGCAGCGCGTTGAAGAATTTTTCTGCAATCATCCACATCGTTATGAATAAGCACGATGGCGTGACCTACTAAATTCCAGTCATTTAATGACGCTTTTGTTTGAGTGAGATCAATGACTTCACTGACCCAGTTTTTGATAACTTGTACACGCCCAAGTTTTGACCAAGGCAAAGGCTCTAGGGGTAGTTCAGACGATTCGCTTTTAACGAGTTCATTCCATGTTGGGTTAGAGTGGTCTTGATTCATTTATTCGCCCTTATTGGTAATTAAGAGCAAAGTATAGTTTTACATTGCGACAAATTATGTCGCTTTAATCATTTGTAATTATCGTAAGCTTTTTTGAGGGTTCCCGAAATGGCATTTCTTAGGTCATTAGGCTCCTTTACCTCGACGCCAGCCCCTAGAGCTAGGAGCCACCATTTCAATTGTGGAGTATCAGCTACAGTTGCTGTAACGGCATAGTGTGAATCACCCAAAGCAGTAATGCTTTGGTCGTTGCTTAAAGGTGTTTCCAAAAGATGCTTACCAGCTTCAATGGTGAATGTTGCGTTCAATTTTATAAGGTTTCCAAGACCATAATCAAAGCTTCCTTTGGCTATTTCATCGTCGACATCATATCCAGCTGGACGGACTGTTTCCTCAGCTAGCGTCACAGCTGATGTGATGCGGTGCATAGCTAACATTCGCAAATCTTCAAATCTATTAATACGCACACTCATATAAGTTACCCCACCGCGTTGGACGATAGCCAACAGATGGACTTTGTATTGTTTGGTATCTCCATCACGATTTTTGTATTCAATTTTGAGTTGCTTATCCGATAACAAGGCTTCACTAACAATCGCTTGAACTTCAGAATTAACGGATGGGGCAATTAATGTTTGGTTGGGCTGAACTGTTCTTACTTTATCCACCCAAGATTTGAATTTGTTCGATTGAGCGTTAGCGTCCAACTGCTTGTGAGCTGAGACAAAATATGGCGCTAAAATGCTTGTAGTGCTTGCAGGCAACAGCCCTGTTAGATGCTGCTCAACCATCACCATCGTAAGCGCTTCATTGTTACTTAGCGCTGGCAAGTCGAAAGAAGGCGCATCTTTCTGCCAACTCCATCCATATTGTTTATCGCGGTCATCCTGGAACAAAGGAAAAGAAAGAGATAGTTGAATAAGGTCACGCTCTATTGTTCGCTTACTAATAACAAAGCCATCAGCATCGAGCCTCTCCTTTAGTGTGCGAGCACTTATCTTTGCTGGATATCGTGGAATATATCGCAGCATTTGCCATTGTCTTAATATCGTTTCGTGCTGATGCGCCATGTTAGTTTCTTATCAAGTTAATCGGATTTGTCAGCAGAAGATTTCTCTTTTTCAAAAGCTGGCTTGCCAGTGGCCAAAAGATACTTCTCAGCCAGCTCATAATGCTCGTCACTTAGGCTGTAGTAAGCTCTGAAATAATAATCAACGGCCTCTTCTAATTTTCCCGTGAAGTGAAAATGATGTGCTAGAGCGCAAATCGCTAGAGGATAGTTTTGCTCAGCTGCTTTGCGATACCAATATAAGGACTCTTTCTCATTAGCTGCTATGTCAAGGACGTATAACTCGCCACCATATTTGTATATGTTTCCTAGAAACCATTGAGCTAAAGCTGAACCACCCCGTGCTGCTTTTAAGTAACCCTCAAATCTGCACGAAGGCGTTTTTAGATATCCAGCCACTCTAAATATGGCGTCCGCATTACCTTGCCTTGCGGCTTTGGCATACCAATGGAAAGCAGCCTTGTTGTTATCATATTGGTAGTAAGTTCGCGCTAAGTTGTATTGGGCTGTTACATCACCTTTAATCGCTAATGCTTCTAGCTCCTTGAGGTCGGCTCTTATTGGTGGTTCCATCTTTGGTTTTCCATATAGTAAAGCTAAAGTATTAGTAGTTAATGCGACACATGATGTCGCATTTATGAATTATCGTCGCTCAACATCTAAACGGCAATATTGCGTAACATTAGTCAAATTGACTAATAGCTAGTTTGAATGAAGGTCTGATAGGGCGCTTTTTCTGACAGAGATGGTTATGAAGAGTTAATCAAGGAATACCAAAACGAAATAATTTCCAGAGAAAATTCATTAATAACAAACTGGCTGAAGATCACTAAGGCGATTGGTAACGTCAAAGATTTACAAAGGTTGTAAACTCGAACCTATGATTTCTATCACGGCATAGTGAATAGTCGAGTTGTTCTTTAATTTGAGGCATTCCCATTTGGAGTTGTACTGACCCCTGAGGTCAGTAGTTCTAATCTTGATTTCTAGGTCTGGGTGTCTAAACATCTCATAGAATGAGTTAGTGGGTGCCTTGCCTTCATAAAAACCCTTTTCATCAACGAAAACAATAAATCTCCCATGTTTGAACTTGGCTTTATCAACAAGTTGTTCCAGAAAGAGAACGTCTTTGCAGAAGCCACGCATCTGATCTGGGAAAGCTGAATTTCGAGGGTATTTAAGCTCAATAGCACATTCTCGTGTTTCGCCATTGAAGATGGAAATGTCGATTTCTTTTTTCGTAAATTCCGGGAGCGGTTTCTCATCGAAGAAGTATTTAATATTTCTCTCAAATTGGACTTTTAGGCTGTGCTTAGTTAGTTCATCTCGCAATTTGATGCCGAGTTCATGTTGCAGACTGAACTCGTTATACACCTCAATTTTGCCATATTTAATATCTTTTAGAAGCGCGTTAAGGGATTCATCAACAGCACTGAGTATTTCGCCATGCATTAGATGTCTCTTTGATTTATTCTTACTTCCGCTACTGTTACAGCTTCACTAGAAAAAGAATCGGGATGTCTTAGAATAATTGATTCGAAGGTGTAGTCTTGGAGACCGATGTCTTTAAGCATCATATAACCCATAGCATCATCTTTGCGATTAACTGCCCTCTCTACCGCAGAAACAATTCCATGCCGATCGACCATCTGCCATGTCCTACTAGCCCTTGTGCGTTTACCGTTCTTCATAGATAAAGCTTCCTCATAAGCAAAGATAGCTTCAAGGCACTCTGTTTCAATCTCAGAGGAGACACCATAGCTTTGTGCTCTCAATTGGACTGCCCTTTCCCGCGCTTCAACAGCAAGCTCGGGGTGACCCAACCTAGTCACGTTTACAGCAAATATTTCGCACTCTTCAGGTGTTTTTAGTTTTAATACTTTTTCGTCCATTGGTTACCTTAAGAAGTCGACCAACAGCAAAGAGGATTCGGTCAACCTCATAAACAAAATTATTAAGATCCCCTTTAAATCCGCTGCAAAGCGTTTTATGCCACCCCATATAATCAGAAGCTACTTCCTTTTTAAAAATCGATTTGGCTCTTAATGCCCTGAATGACTCTATATCGGCTTTACTCCTCATCATGAATGCCCTAAGTACATGCTGGTCGATAATTGGAGAAGTTTTACTGTTCAGGTGTTTTCCAAAATAATAGAAAACAAAAGCTTTAGACTCAGGGTCATCTTTTTCAAGTATTCCTCTAATGATATGACTCTCTTTACCAAGGTCTCCATTTTTCCACAGGACTGCATACATTATCTTTTCCAGCGTACTCAGACCCTTACCTTTTGCAAGATCTTTTGTGAAGGAAAAGTTTTCAATTGATTCAGAGATTTCTTCTAGATCATCTTTTGTAATGTTGAATGCGATTCTTGGAAATTTATTCCCATTTGGATAATTTTTTTCCAAGAGTCCACTAAAGGCTGCCTCAATGAGCTTCTGGCGTGTTGCTAGTGATTCGTCATCTTTTATTTTTTCTAGCTGTTCAAAAACACCTTTGATTTTTTGCTGCGCAGAGGTGTCGTCAATTTGGTTAACGTCAATATTCATCATCAAAAATAACAATAATTGCTTAAGCCTCTAAATTACCTTTTGCGTAAGTAAATGTAAATAGTTACGTATTTCATCTTTCGAAAAACGTAAATGGGCAATTAATCTTACAAAATGAAAATAGGCGACGTTCTAAAGGAATTACGATCAAAGAGAAAACTTACTCAAGATGAGTTAGCTGACCTTGTAGGCACGACTGCGGCCAATATTTCAAGAATCGAGACAGGTAAACATGGGGTTGGGGTAGATCTAATCAATTCGATAGCATTCGTGTTTGATATGAAAGTCTATCAATTGGTTGCTATGGCTGAGGGGTATGACCCTAGTGAGAATATGTCACGCTTTTCTCCCGATGAAATTACTGTAATCACTACGTATAGATTATTAAGTCTTGAACAGAAGAAGCTAATTAATAAAACATTAGAGGTTCTAGCTCAAACAATCAGATAAGCACTTACTTTGATTGTCGCAACATTAGAAGAAAGCTTTTTATGAGAAGTGAAAAGCTTTCCTTATTCATTATGAAATTTTATAGTGGTTTCTTTTTTGAGGCGATGTACTCATTAATCTCTGTTGGAGATCCAGTAGGAAATAGATTGGGGAAGTAATAGCCTGTTGCCGCTGTTGGCAATGCAACTCTTACAGAACCTTTGGCGGAATCTGATATTAAAAAACCTAATTTTAATAACTCACTTAGTACATCTCTTGAAACACGTTCACCTAGCCCAGTAATTCGAGAGGCCTCGCCACGAGCAAACTCCCCTTTTCGAAAGGCTTCAAGTACCAAAAGGTGAGACTCTTTTTTGATATTTGTTGAGGTAGACAATACGCCGAAAAAGTACTCAACCCGTTTTGACAGATCATCTAAATCGAACATGCTTGACATGAATCCAACTTGATCCATGCAGATGTCGATAAAAAAAGTACTAAACGCTTCCAACGCGCCTAGAGATAGATTTCCTCGGCCATCTAGGTCGCCACGGCGAAGGCTATCAGCGTCTTGCAATAAAGATTTATATTCATCAACATTTCGAGCTAGTCCACGTGCTGGCGACCATAAGCCCACGCCTTCAATGCCGGCAGCTTTCATGGCTAAGACGGAGAATAGTCTAGCAACCCTACCATTGCCATCCATGAAGGGGTGGATCCACAACAGTCGATGATGAGCGCTTGCAATTAAAGGAAGGCGTTGATAAGGAAGCTTGTTTTGCCAGGCTAACTTATAACCTGACTCGAATCTTTTCATAAACTCTGGAAGAGCTGTATGGATTGGAGGGTAATGAGCGCCAACTTCAACTTCAGAAGTTCTTAACTCGCCAGGTACAATTTTCTCAGTTTTCTTGCCATCAGCTGAACTCAGCCAATATAGCTCTTCAGGGAGTTTTTCATAAAAATCCTGATGAATTGAAGAAATCAGCGGCGTTGAAAAAATGTCAGCAAAATTTCCAGTTGTAACTGTAGTTAAGTAAGACTTTTCAACCTCGATATGTGCCCTAGCTTCGAGTTGTAGTACGCGTTTCTCAGGGGATAGGGAGTAATCGCCAGAAAGGGCTCGCTCAATATCTGCCGGTTTGGTGTTATGTCCTTCGATTAAATTCGAGTAGTAGCAGTTCATGTTGCTTACAAGATTGGCTACTGCATCAATGCATTTTGGATGAATAGATGCGGAAAGTTTTGCGGACTCTATGGCTAAGATGTAGCTTTTTTCAAGCAAAGCCTCTCCGGCCTCAAATAAAAGAGGTTCTATCTGTCTTGTGTCATTTGGAAATTGGTAGGACATCCGCCGATTATTATGCCGATTTAACTTGTTGTAAAGTAATTTATATTTCTGGAATGACGGAATAATTATGCCGATTATTTTGCTGGTAAATTTGACAATCTGTATTAATGGAAATTAAAGTTAGAAAGTGGCCCTTCAGACTTATGGTGCAATCATGATAAATTTTACAAATTCAGACTGGATAGCGATTATTGGAGTAGGTGTAGCGATAATATTCGGAATACTTCAGTTTTTTAATAAAACCCCGAAATCAACAAAGAAAAATAAATTCAATATATCCCAAAAATCTGGCAATTTTTCTAAGGGTGATCAGAAGCAGTCGGTTAGGATTGATGTAAATGAATGATAAATATTCTGTTACGGTCAATCAGAAGTCTGGGTTGAGTAGTGAAGGCGACCAGAACTTGAGTATAAGTATTGGAGATACCAATATTCAATCCAGGTCTGCATATAAGAAGCTTATTTCGTTACCCGATAGTCTCATAACATTTGACCCACACTCACTTAAGGAAATCATTACAACAATTGATGAAGGCATGAGTAAGCTCGATTTAGATGAGGTGGATTTTATTACTCAGATTAATATTAATGTGAAGAATGAACTAAACAATCACTCAGTCGATTACTTCGAAGATGTAGTTATCATAGATTTTTATCCACATTTTTATAAATTGGATAATTTTTTTGCAACTAAGGAAATTCAGAATACGGTCCAGCCTAAAGTTGATCAGATTATTAAAAGGCTAAATAGGCAGATAACAGCATTACAAGGTGATGATAGTTTTGAGGCGGTACTCATAAAGCTAACTAATGCACTCATAGATGAGAATCATGAGCAGATGAAAAACAAAGAAGACCAAATTTTGCTGATTCTTTATTATTTTTATTGTAACTGTTGTATTGGCAAAAAAACAAAAGATGAAAAAAATGTTGATGCCTAATCGCTTCTCAAATTTGAAATTCTCCCTCCTCAATACTACAGCATTAGTAATTGACTGCCTTATTCAGGATGGAAAAAGCACTCTCAGTGATTTAACTTTTCATCTAAAGAAATTTTCTCAAGAGTTTGAGCGTGACGATGTGCTTCTGGCAGTAACGTTGTTGTATGCCCTAGGTAGGGTTGAGTATTCACAGCAAAAAGATACTGTATCACTTTTAAGTAATGAGGCATTAAAAAAGGGATGTGATGCTTAAGTTAGTAAAGCTTTATTCCAATAAGCCAGACTCATTCCCTGAAATTATATTTCATGACGGTCTTAACGTAGTCTACGCATCAGTTACAAAAAAAACTAATGATAAAAGGTCTTCGCACTCCTTGGGGAAAACACTATTAGCGGATCTTATTGATTACATGCTAATCAAAGAGGCTGATAAGGATTTTTTCTTGAAAAGTAAGGATATTTTTGAGGATTTTGTTTTTTTTCTTGAGGTACAAACCAGTAGTAATTTATGCATCACTATAGAACGGGCAGCCCGAGGGAAAGTCAGTTTATATACATCTAAGTTTTCAACAAACGTTCTAAACGAAACAGAATTTAGCGTGGTTGAAAAGTCGCTGGGAGTTGAAAGCGCCAGATCAAAATTAGACCAGTTACTACAGTTGTCGATAGTTAGAACTGCTCTGGCAACTTACCGAAAAGGATTGAGATATTGCCTTAGAAGGCAGGAAGAATTTTTAGAGATATTTAAAGCTAAAAATGTGCCTGAAAAAGACCGAGATTGGAAACCTTATTTGTCAGGATTGCTTGGAATAAATCCCGACTTAGTGGCAGCCAAATACACCACAAAAGAAAACATCAATCGACTAACAACAGCCATTAAGGAGCTGGAGCACGTTGACTCAAGTAAAGATGCCCCTGCTCTTGAGGCGGAGATTGCTAGATTGGTGAGATCAACTGAATCAACAAAGAGTGAGTTGAATAATTTTTCATTCCACAGGGTTGACGAGAAAATCACTAAAGAACTTGTGGATGATGTTGGAAGGAAAATTGTCAGAGTTAACCAAGAGCTCTTTTCTGTAGAGCAGAAATTGTCGGACATAGAAGATTCTTTATGTGCCAGCTCTGATGGTGACATATCCCAGATCCGTGAGCTGTTTGAGGCTGTTTCTATTCATTTACCTGATCTGATAGTAAAAACATATGATGATCTGGTTATGTTAAACAAACGTATGTCAGAAGGGCGGCGAGAGCATTTGATATCTGCCCAGCAGAAGCTTACAAAGAAAGCTTCTGAATTGACTATGGCAAGGAGTCAGCTTGATGCACATCAACAAAAACTAAGTCAGATGCTTATCGAAAAGGAATCTTTCAAAAAGTATCAAATTTTGAATTCGAGGCTGAATCACGATGAGGCGAATATTGCGGTTTTAAAAGAGCGTTTGAGTAAGTTAGATAGTGCTGCTGAACTAAAAGTTAAGCTGAATGCAAGTATAAGAGAGGAAGAGCAGTTAAATGAAAAGCTCATATCAAATACGCGGCAGAGCAATAACAAAACTTTAGAAAATATTAACGAAATCTTCAGTGAATTGGTAAAAGAAATTTTGGGAATTGATGCTTACTTCTACGTGACTCTGAATAAAGAAGGTAACCCCCACTTTCAGACCGGGATTAGCGATAATACATCCGTGGATAAAGGTCACTCATTCACAAAAGTAATGGCGGCATGTTTTGATGTTTCTTTAATGACTCATTATTCACAAAGCGAATACTATAGGTTTGCATATCATGACGGATTGCTAGAAAGTCTTGATGACAGAGTGAAATTGAGGTTAATAAATGCTTGGAGAAGATTAGCAAAAGGTAATGGGTTGCAGTTAATCATTACTGTTCTTGATACTGACGTGCCTGAAGACGATCTAGGAAACAAAATTTACTTTGAACCTGAAGAGGTAGTCAGAGAACTAAACGATAAGGGTGACTCTGGCCGTCTCTTTAGGGTAACGAAATTTTAGACGGATTTTTAGGTAGTTTAGTTGGGTTATTTAACGAGTTTAGTGAAATTACAATTAGAAAAATTATTTATGCGAATGGCATTTAGACAGCTATTAACATCAAGAAAATCTTTCACTTTTATAGAGGGAAAATCTCTACGTAAAATATACATCAAGTTTTTTACTCTGACAGTAGGAGGCACTATATGAGGAGTAAATTCTTTCTTCTTGGCATTTTCAACATCAGCCTTTTTGCAGGGGATGCCAATATCAGTTAAGTATTCAGCAAAAACTTGATAACTAATAGACCGATCATCGATTGAAAAGCCGGCTTTGGATTGAGTCCAAGCAGAACAAACTGCTTGCCGAAGCCGTTTTAAATCACCATCTTTTTTATGAAGATATTTTGCAGATTCTTTTGATAGGCCTGAAGTGGTTTCAATGTGATTTGCTAATAAATTAAATGTATCGATATCTTTCACACAAAGAAAATTATCATTCGCATAAAAGGACTCTATACCGTCTCTGATAGACAGAAATTGATTTGTGCTCACCCAGGGTCTAGTGCTAAAGAAAACATGGTTATATTCCCCGGACATTCCAATCGATTTAGGCTGCCTTTTCCAGTCATACTCCATATTGAGCTGTTTATCAAAAACCTTGCTTACAAGATCAGCTTTCCGCTCAACTATGTCGCGCATGCCAGTCAAGGTCTCAATAGGAATTTTATGATTAGGGGTTCTGTCAAAAAATAACTTAATAATTTCTTCATTCTGATCCTCAACAGTTTCCAAACCTTCTTGAATCCTAATGCCACCTTTGGCTAAAACAATGTGAGAACCATCATCTTGGGGACTGCCAGCGATCAATGTAGCTTGCCCACGTGTTTTCCAGCCCAGAGGTTTATTAATTTGGTGTTTTACTTCAAGAAACTCTCTTTTATTTACGAGATTTAATCGAGATTCAATAAAAATCTTGGCTAATTCCCCTTTAGCCGAAATTTCAATATCAGTAGCTTTCGCATTTGTGAGAAAACCGTCAGTAGTGCAACTAAATACCATAGAGTCGGAAGGTAATGAATTCATTACCTCAGCAAGAAGTGCCCTAATGAATGACGTGATAAAAGAGGCATAAACAGGATTGGTGATTTTGCTTGGTGGAAGAATTTTTGTATCTTGATCTCTCAGATCATATACTCTCTTCTCCCTCAAGCCTTGGGCGGTTTTACCATATGAAGAATTGGAGATTTCTTTCCAGAATAGAGCTTTAAGACTTTTCTTATTATTCTTGGCCTCTGTGTTTCTGTTTTGAATACATTCAGTTATGAACTCTCTAAAAACATAGAAATTGGAATCTGTGGGAATGACTACGCCTTCCTTGATTTTAATTTTTGCACCAAGTGATAATGCGACAACGATTTCTGGGCTTGAGCAATAGCTTTCACCTTCAAGAGGAAATATAAGTCCAAAGGGAGTTCTGACTGGTAAGGAGGGGTAACGGACAGACTTGTTGAATTTGAATTCCACGTGAGCAAACCCTAAAGTGGTGGCTTTGAAATCATTTAGGCTTTTGGTGTGTTTCAGTTCTTTCCACAAAGGCTTTTTTATTAGAGCCATTGCGGTCGGGTATGCGCCTGACAGATCGTAGTCAGTCCACGTATCTTCAAAACAAGGGCCAAACCAAAACTGTTCGTTTCTGCCACCATGGTATGTTTCGTTTATAAAGTCTGAAGAGTGATGAACTACATCAATAGAGACATCTTTTTTTGATTTAATCATCCTGTTAAGGCGCTTATTAAAGTAACGGTCTTCAATTTGCTCTTTTCCGACTAATTCCAAATAATTTTTATGACCTCTTTTTGCCCAATTGGTTATAAGTAAATCAATTCCAATCGAAGTTAAAGTGATGGGCACTTTGTGTTTGCCAGTTAATACTTCATATAAAGCAATAATCTCCTCGATATATCTAAGGCAAATCAAAGCATCATTCAACGCGTATTTTTCAAAAAGCGGCCAATTTTCATGGCGAAGCTTATCCATATTGGCGATAAGATGCTTTTGTTCAGCTCTGTTTTCTGAAAGATTTATTTTTGGCACCCCTACTAATTGCCCAAGAGCCTTAAGGCTCTTGGACGCCTGCGGCGTTAGTAGCATGGTATCTCTTAGAAAAAGGCTAATTTTAATTGACTCAGAAGAGCCAGTATTTTCAAAAAAATCTAATGAAATGGGTTTGTCGGTGTTTACGAAAGTGTTTCTTAGATTATTTAATTCCTGAAGATGCTCCCTAAAATCACTAAAGGCTGGTACGTCAGCTCGAGTGAAGTGTCCAACTAGATATATTTTTGTAGGCAATTTTTTAATATCGAAATTGCGAGCACCTAAGCCTAAAGCGAAGATGATAAATTCTTTTATGGATAGCCTTTGACCATTCAGTGGACAGTGAATGCCTTGCCAAGTAAGGGCTTCACCCTTGGGTGAGCAAAGTTTCGCGTGAAACTGATAAGAGAGAACAGTATAAGTAGCTTTGCCTTGTTTGATTTGATCGCGAGTAAGCGCCGTGGGAGGGGTTTTGAACTCAGTATCAAAGCCGAGTAATAAGTAAGGCTCATCGCTATTGATTTTTTCATCTCTGCAGTAAAAGTCAGTCCTCCCCACCCATATCACACTTTTACTGTTTGCCCCTTTTATTTCAGGGGGTTCTAGATAAAAACTAGCTTTTTCTATATCGACTTCTTGCATAAAAATAAGCCTATCTCGATGGGGTGTGATAACAATATAACACACGCATAATTTGAAATTTATTTGTCAAATGACGCTTGTGGAAATGAAAACAAAAGTTCATCAAACAGTGGCCATTTTTCACGATAGTCACGAAAATTAAATAACCAGATGGTTTGGCATATAAATATATTAAATTAACTGGTTGGGGGAAAATCTAATGACCTATGAAAATACAGAGCCAAGAGTTCAAGCTCTTAAGGAGTTGATGACGCTAGACGACAATTGGTTTTTTCTTACAGTAAATGGAATTACAAATTCTCGTTATCGCTTTGAAGAAGACTTGTTAAAGCTTGCTCAGTGGACTAACAGGTATTGTTTAGGTAGAAGTTATATACAAAAAAATAAAACGATGAGGATTTTTGGAAGTGTTGAGGTTGGAGGGCTTCAAGAAGGGCTCCATGCTCATTTGTTAATAAATAAACCTGAAGATGTAAGAAGGTCGACCCAAGAGCTAAATATCTTTATACGTAAGAGTTGGCTGAAGTTATCAGGTGCAAAGGGGCGGGTTGCGGGTAATTTAGTTCATTTTGAAGAGGCTCGAGACTTTCAAAGTGTTTGTGATTACACAATGAAAACTGTACGTTCAACGCAAAACGACACACTCTTATATATATAAGGTATAGCTGTAATTTAGAACTGAGCCGTGCTCGTTCTAAACTTTGTCATGATCCAATGTGCTTAATAGGCATAGCCTCTCTTGTACTTCAAAGCCCTAGATGTAAAATTATTTTGATTCAGGTAATAAAAAGATTAGAATGCCAACAGGTGAGTTAATTAGGTGCGTTAATTAACTTTAGTTACAACAGGCAACCGGCCTGATTTCAACCCTTAGGTATTTTTAGTGCCGAATCCGACATCCGGCACCATCTTCTTTCCCAGTATGAAAATTAAACTTGCGGCTGCATAGCAGGTTTCTACGCAATTAAGCTTTATTTGGGTTGGAATCCAGGTTTTTAAACGAAGTTTTAAATCTCACGTGCAACCTCAATATTTGTTGACAAATGAAACAAACGTCAGCATAATCACGGGTTCGGTTTGGAGGGGTGGCCGAGTGGTTAAAGGCGACGGACTGTAAATCCGTTCTCTC
>Ga0172367_10004626_pt1 | contig 17032 bp, 17 predicted proteins | sample Lak10m_FD_114542 | JGI IMG/M metagenome (GOLD analysis project Ga0172367, IMG submission 114542) | Freshwater microbial communities from Kabuno Bay, South-Kivu, Congo - kab_022012_10m | ecosystem: Environmental > Aquatic > Freshwater > Lake | place: Democratic Republic of the Congo: South-Kivu...
AAGAAATCCTTATGAATAGGACTAAACTGGCGAACATTTTCGTATCGTTGGAGTTGCTGAAAGTCCTTGTCGCTTGAGACGATCACGATCTTCTCCTTGTCGTGAAAGTTCTTTACAAGAGTGGCAATGATGTCATCTGCTTCGCAGTTGTCAACACGCATATTCTTATAGGGAAAGTTCTCCATCACTTCCTGACGGATCTTGGTCAAGATCTCAAAGACCTTGTCCCACTGCTCCTTGTCTTTGTCGTGAGTCTTCTTGCGATTTGCCTTGTAGTGAGGAAAGAATTCACGACGCCAAGGATCAGACGAGTCCTGACAGATCACCAGTTCCCCATGCTCTTCCTTGAAGCGAGTACGATACATTCTGTATGTGTTGATGACGATGTGACGAATAACATCTTCCGACACTTCGTTCATACTCTTGTATTGTGAAAAAATGCTGGCAATGAGAATTTGTGTATTGTCAATGAGGATCATTTTGTGATTGCTTGAACGATGATTGTCTGATCGTTTACCTTACCGTTTACTGGCTTTTCTTTTGTCTTGATCTCGCTAAATGCGTTATTGATGGCACGAATACCACCCAAGAACTTCTGAACGGACTTCTTGGGATCTCTTACTTTCTTCATAAGAGATGTCTTGATATCGTAATTGAGTATCTTGTTTCCCTTAACACTCAAGCCACTGGACAACTCCGATGCGTTGTATACCGACACCACCTGTGTCTTGGTATTATACAGCACAAGTCGATTCGCACCAATAATTTCCTGCGGATTGATGGATTTGATCGAAAGATCAGGAAACTCTTTCATATACACCATCTTGGCAACAAGTTGCTCAGGTGTCTTTTCCTTCTTCTTTCGTGGTTTGCGACTAGTCTTTGCTACGCTAACCTGTTCCTTGGCAAGAGTAATAATCTCACCATAAAAATCAGCATACTTACGCAGACTAGGTTTGGTCAACCAAGAGTATGCTTCTTTCATATCCTTATCACCTTCAAGAGCAAGATTGATGTCTTCCAATCTTGACTGAAAGTGAGTGGATATGTAGTCGGCTTGAGCCGCTTTAACTTCGTGCCTCTTGAACCATTCAACAAGATCATATGAATGTTTCTTACTGTTCTTCAATGCTTCAGCAAGAGAATCAATTTCCAATTCAAGTGAACAGATAAGACGATGTGCTTTTTCACGAATGTGATCCTGCACACTTACTTTTGGTGTTTCTTCTACTTCTTTGTTTGTATTTTTGACAAGAAGATATTGAATACAATCCTTCAGTTTCTTAGAAGCATCCTCTGGCAGAGTGGTTCCACGACAAATCATTCTACCATAAGCGGCAGCGGCAAAGTATTCATATGCTTTCTTTGGACCCTTGATTGCTCTGGAGATTTCATCTTTAGAAAAGGATTGATTCTCCATATATTCTTTTATGAATTTAGGATACATCTTTGCTGGCGCATTTCTATACCAGTTAAGAGCAATAGAAATCTGACCTTCATCTTTTATTTCGGGTTCAGAGCCAATAAGAACACTAATAGGATCTGCTCCCTTGCTGAGTGACTTATATCGTTTAGTCATAGAAGTATTCTACTACAGTATCTCAACAAGTCAAGTTATGGTTTCCAGAATACAAAAACTGGTTCATACTTTAAATATCGTCCGTCTACCTTGCAGTAATTCTTGCACTTGGGTATACCGTCTTCCCCAATACGATTAGTTCCAGGCATAGGTTCTAGCGCCATCTTCATTGTATATTTGTACTTCATACCAAGTTCTTCTAATATCTTTTTCGAGTCTTCTTCAAGCGGCAGATACTCTCCCTTGACAAGAAGATCAGCAATGTTCCAGAGAAGATAACGCTCTGAAGCGAGCCATTCAACGCAAGTCTCAAGGGTCGGACGAAGGAATCCATCTCTCCAATTTTCATATGAAGAGAATTTCTTATACGACTGATTGGCGTCTTCCGAATACGCTTCTCTGTTGAAGTACGGTGGCGAGGTGAATACAAGATCTATCTTTCCTTTGTACTTGGCGAATCTTTCATTATTTCTAATAACTTCTGATCCAAGCATAAAGACTTCATAAGTGTTTGTCTCGGAGAAAAATGAGTTTCCTCTGTAGGTTTTAGTATTGTAGAAATCCGCAATACAACCATACTTGCCACACGGATGCATTCCTTCAGGATAATTTTCAGGATTTGGATCAGTGCCAATATAATGTACCACCCGATCATCACGAATGGACATAGCACCCAAAATACGGCCACCCCAACCGCTAGAGGGATCGTATATATTAAGTACTTGATTTGATTTAATGTGATCCGTAAATCGTTCATACAGATATTTGGCAGTCATTGGTGGAAAATTTACTGCCGGCTGTATATAGCCTATACGAAAAGACGCAAATCCTGCGGGGAATACCTTTTCCCCTTTCTTATAGATTCTAAGAGCATAGATCTTATCGTCTGGGAGATTATCAGCATCAAATGTGGAATAATGTCGATATGACATCTTTGGTTTCCACTTCTCGAATTGTTCCTTCGAAAGATGCAGAATCTTGGACTGTTCTATTTGAAAATAACCAGAGTTTAATCCTTCTCGTGGCTCAACTTGCTCCAACATGAAATCATGTCCGTTGAAAACCGATGGATTCGAAAAGAAAGCATCCATCCATTCGTCCGCATCATTTACATCAACGATTGAATATTTCTTTTCGTTACGAATAGCAGACAGCGCATGTTTGTACATGGAATCTCGACGAAGATGACGAGACGCTCCCTTTACCATTCTAGGAAGATATTCGTCCTTTGAAAACAAATTATAAATTGAATAACCAGTATCCTTATCGGAGTAGTTAATTCTGGTCTTGAACATATTTGAAAAGAATTGATCTACTTCAACACCCACACGGGATTTGTTTATGATTACATCGTCTGGAGTATCGCTGAGTTCGTCGGAGTGAGTGAATTCGTGAACAGGAAATGCTTCCAGCCTATTAAACTGCTCCACTATTTCCTTTTCACTTTTGCCAGTTCTAGGTGGACATCCATAGGTGTCCCATGTATGGAGAACTTCCTTACGCATGTCCACTACCCACTTTTCAAACTCATCTGGCTTCATCTCCAAAAGATCCTCGAAAAGAACATTAATCTTGGAGTTGATCACATAATCATTACGCTCATAGTATGGCTTGTTCATTTGAATACCTGTAGATAAGTCCTGCTAATGTGCCGTTCAACCATTTTACAGTACCTACCTGTAAAAATCCATTTCTTTCATAGAATTTTGTCGCTCGCTCGTTGTCGGCACGAACACTCAACCAAACCGCTGGCAAGTTGAGCGAAGATATGTAGGCAAGAAACTGTACCAGTATATCCTTTGCTTTACCATTTCCTTCATTTCCATTTACTATCTGATGCAGCATACAGTTGTTTCTTGGTATACCACAAGTACCGACTCTAGTTCTTTTCTTATAGACGCTGAATATAATCACCACACCATCCTGATACACACATCTGCCACTGTTTATGGCACGCTGCAAGTAATCAAAACGAATGTGTGGAAATATATCTGCTCTTTTGCGAAAGATTTCGTATATTTCTTTCTCTTGTTCTTTTATTGCAAAATTCATACCATCCTGCTGAAGTTGTTCTTCTTTGTAAATGAAATGTGTTGTTGAAACTTATCTTGCAGAAGTTCCTTGGATTTGTGTGAAATAACATACACATTTGTATTCTTGTCGATGCTTTTTAATATATTCAAGAATGATTCTGTGGCATAGTCATCCAAACTACCATCCAGAACTTCGTCAAAGATCAGCAGATTGCAACTAAGAGAATTCTTGATGGCAGCAATCTTTCTCCAAGCGAAGAGAAGAGCAAGATCAATCTTTCTTTTCTCTCCTTCGCTGAAACTATCATATGTGAAGATGTCTCTGTGACGAGATTTGATAGTTTCTTCGAACGACTCACTCAATTGAAACTGGACAAAGAAATCCATTTGACCAAGATACTTGTTGATTACCTTGTTCATAATTGGAAGATAATGCTTGATGATCTTTCCTTTGATTCCACTGTCCTTGAGTAGAGATGCTGCAATAGTGTGGTAGTGAACATCCTCGACTATGTTTTTTCTACCCTCTGTAGCATCTATACCTTCCTGAAGAATTTCATTGAACTTCTTCTTCTCTTCGTCTACATTCTTGGTATCTTTTGCTGCTTTATTGATGAGATCGGTTGTCTTTGTTATGACACCTTTTGTCGATGCTATCTTGGCATTATTCAGTTGAATCTGCTTTTGCAGTTCGTTTATACTCTTGTTTGTCTTGCTGTTACTCTCAACATAACCGTAGACAACCTTGATTCTACCTTCCAAGGTTTCCTTCTTGGCATTCAAATTAAAGAGATCTTCTTTGAGAACCTTGGTTATGCTTTGCTTATGATCTTCTGCCAAATCTTGCTTACATCGAGTACAGGAACTATTCTTTTCGTAGAAAGATATTTCCTTTTCGATCTTCGAGATATCGGATTGAATGTTGGACATTTCTATATTATGAACAACCATGTCGGTTTGAATCAGTTGCTTCTCAAGTTCGTCCACCTGAGACAATAGTTTTTCATTGTCATCCGACAGAACTTGTATTTCTTTTTTGTATTCTTCTATACTGTTCTGTGAATTTTCTATCTGTTCCTTGTTGGTATTTTCCAAAGTCTTGACTAGTTTCTTCTGGGATTCTGCTCTTTCCTTCAGGATGGTAATCTTGCTATCTGCATTTTTTTGCTCTTCCTTCAGCATTCCCAACTTTCCCTTGAGCAGAATATTCATTGTGGAGAAAACATCTATGTCTAGAAGATTCTCTACAACCGATCTGCGCTCGGCTGCCTGTAGTCTCATAAACGGAACATAGTTGGTCGATCCCAAAATAACCACTTGACAGAAGGACTTATATGACATTCGAAGAATCTGATCCTCGAACATCTTCTGATAGTCTTTATTAGTAGCATCTTGGTTGATCAAAGCACCATCTTTGTATATTTCAAATATCTTGGGTGCAAGACCTCGACGAATTTTGTACTTAACACCAGAAATATCAAATTCTATTTCAGTCACACAATCCTTCTGATTGATGGAATTGACTAACTGAGGAATGTTGATGTTTCGATATGGTTTGCCAAAGAGACAAAAGACGATTGCATCAAGCAGTGTCGTCTTACCAGATCCGTTCTCTCCGCTGATGAGAGTAGTGGAATTTTTGTTCAGTTGTAGTTCTGTAAACACATTACCTGTCGAAAGAAAGTTCTTCCAACGGATCTTTTCAAATAATATCATAATTTACTTCTTGTGTTTTGCTTTATGTGGTCTTCTCTTGAGAGACATCTTTCTTCTACGATTTGCTTGAGAACGCTTGCGTCTGGACTTTCTTGCCGCTCTTCTGGCTCTACGCTTCAGTTTCATCAATTCCCTAGTAGGTCTTTTCTGACATCTTCTGCCTATCTTCTTTTGACCTGGTGGACATTGAAATATGATCTTTCTTTTACCTCTGCGAATGACTATCTTTCTTTTCGCAGATCCTTCTAAAAGGACCGATGCACTAGGATTGATCAAGTCATAATCTTGCAACTCTTCGCATAATTCATCAAACGAGTCGAAAACTAAAACACAATCTTCCTGTACTTCATAATTAAAATTATTATCTTCCAAGAAGATCGTCAATTCCTCTACGGGAATATTTTCAGAGGTTATGACTACATTTTTGTCCGTTTCTGTCAATTCCAACGAACCAGTGCTGTCACGCAACTGTTGTAGTTTCTGCATTTCCTGTAGGAACTTGTAGTGCATTTAGACCCTCTTTGTACCAATCTGGTATATTTCCCATCTTCCATTTGGCGAAGCGGGACTTCTCTTGTATGTAGTATTGACGGTATGCTTTAATTGCATTTCCTTTCACCTTACAACTATCTGGCATCGCCTGTGGTGGTTCTTGAAATGGTTTCCAAAGCAAATTTCTTGGTGGAAAAGCCAAATAGTTTCTATATAGATTCTCCATGCTATGATGCTTACCGTTGTATCTAAAGGTATATTCACGAAGCAGTTCCCAACCATGTGTCCACAACCAATCGTAATGAATGCTGCTCTCTTGAATCCACACATTACAAGGATGGTTGATCATAGTGGCTTTGCAAAGCATTTGATCTGTATTCGGATCTCCCATAATATATTTCTTGTAAGAACGACCAGATACTGGATGAGTGCTGTTTAGCGGAACACCCATCATAAACCGATGCGCGGTGGACAACATCTGGGCGGTTTCCACAATCATCTTGACCACATGCTTGTCGCACATCATACTTGCTGCCGTGGCTGCATTCGGATGCAAATAAAAGATATTCATAAAGTTAGACTTTCCATATAAAGTTCTTGAATGATCTTCTTCAACTTTGTTTTGTCATCGACTTCTTCCATCGAGTCGATTTCGTTATTGATAATAGTAATCGTATCTTCGGTTGTGTCAACTATATCTTCCTTGGAAATCTCAATTACCTCTTCTATGAAGGTAACTGATGCAGGACTCTGTGCATATATGATTTCCACAAAACGATCATATGTGTATGGTTTTGTTTTGTTTAAAACTACAATTTTAACAAAACAATTCTTATAGATGCTAGAATCTAGATTCTTAAGCGGATCTTCTGTCTTATCATCATAGGAAACGACATGGAACATTTTTCTTTCATTTGGAATGAAAGTCATACTTTGATCTTCGGTATCAAATATATGAAATCCTTTTGTATCATATGCATCTGAAAATGTAATTTGATAAGGAGTACCAAGATAGGTAATATTCTTATCCTGTTGTTTTATATGAAAATGACCAGAATAAACAGCATCGAACTTATCAAACAAAGAAGCATCCAGACCATGTTCGTGCTTGACTCCAGAAACAACTTGAAACCCATTGATCTCAAAGTGACCCATCAGAGTCGAAACCCTGGCATCCTTGATAAATTTTATGGCACTGTCTGAGTTGGATTCGTTAATCCAAGGAACCAATCCAACTTCCAATCCATCCAATTTGATTATTACTGGATTCTTATAGATGAAGATGGATTTGCAGTGCCCAAACAACTCCATCATGGAATTTATGCTACTGGTATTTCGATAAAATGTATCGTGATTTCCCAGTATGATGTTTAGAGTAATATTGTTCTTTTCAAAGAACGAAACAAACCTGTCTCTGACTTGAGACAGGGTATAGAAGTTAATAAACTTTCGGCGATCAAGAAGATCACCAAGATGTATTACTGTCGTTATATTGTTTTCTAGAAGATAGGGAAAGAACTGCTGCTCAAAGAAACCCAAAAACTCATCTAGAAACAAAGGCGAATCGTTTTTAACTCCAAAGTGGGTATCTGTTACAACCGCTACCTTCATTCAGCATCCTTTTTTGTTTTTGTTTTCTTCTTTTCAAAGGAAGAAAAATAAGCAGTTTCATCTTCGGATATACCCATCGCTTTGAGTATTTCCGTAAAGTCGCCCGCTTTATCCATTGATTCTAGATACTTGTATTTTATGTAATTCTGCTTTTTCTCTTTTTGTATTCGTCTGAGAAAAGCATAGTATATTATTTGAGTAAAATAAGAGAAAGGATTGTTGGATTTATCTGGATCAAAATTGGAAGCATACATGAGACAGTTTTCAACACCGTCACTTATCATGTCTTCCTTGAATTGATAGTTCATAAAGTTTGGTTTTTTGGCTAAATTTTCAGCAATCTGCATGAATGCTCTGCCAATGTATTCCGTGACGGGGGGTTTCTCGTCACCGCTTTCTTCCGCTTCTTTAACCGTCTTCTTCCATTTTTGCATCTCTTCGAAGAATTTCTTGTTGTCTAAGTAATGTTCTGGTTTCTTTTTGCTCATTTTATATCTCCATGTAGAGATTATACTTCTGTATACATGCAAGTCAAGCAAACAAGAAAAAATATCGGAAAGACCTTGACAGGTTTAAAAGTGTTGTTATACTTCTCTGTGCCAGGTATGATAAGGACCTTTATTACTTAAGATAGTCGTTAGGATCGGGCGACCAGTCTTCTAGAGAATTCCCCCACGAAGGCTTTTGCTTTTCGGTTGGGGGTTTCTTTTTTGGAGCCACTGGTGCCTCTTCCTCTAGAAAGTCTTCAATATCTTCATCGTCAATTTCGTCATCCATGTCATCGTCTTCTTCCATGTCCATTTCTATACCAAGCATATCTAGAAAGTTCATGGATGCTTCTGGCGACAATTGAAGTTCGACATTTACAGTGTGAAAATTGTTTAATTTTTGATTTTCGTCCTGAAGTTTGGAATTTATTTCCCTCATGGCTTGTTCGATTTCTTCTGGAGTAATCTCAGCCTTGGATTTCTCAAACTCATAGACACTGGTTATCTTCTCGTCTGGCGAAAGAATTGCCATTATAGTGTCGCTGGGAATCTCTATCGTTTTGTCGGTTGAATATTCTGCCCAGTTTCTGATCATCAAAAACTCTTTCATACCACGAGTCTTATCGTCAATCATGGATATGGTCTTGAATATCATTGGTGATTCCACACTTATGATATCCTTTTTTGTCACAGGAAGAAGACTGGCAATTATAGATTCTCCATTTTTAAACTTGAGGATTCTGTAATTCGTTTTATCCATTTGACTCCTCTATTGGTATTAGAATCTTTTTGAATTCAAACTTCTCCGATTCGTAGATCTTTAGTCTTTCTACGAAATGCTTTAGAGTATGGTTCTGATGTGATTTCCACGAAAGATCATCGGATATATCATACAACTTTGCCTTATCCTTGTGTTCTGACTTTCTAAGTTGTCTACCGATAGACTGTAGAACTCTGATTCTACTCTTAGAAGGAGAAGAGAATACAATATTATGTAGTCTTCTGATAGAAACACCCGTAGAGAAAGTGCCATAAGAAGCAATTACAATCGCGTTTTCTTCCTTCTCCACAATTTGGCGAATACCTTCTCTATCGTCTGCTTCTGTTCCACCATGTACAAAGAATACCTTTCTATTCTTAGCCAAATTCTTGATCTTTTCATATAGAGGTTTTCCATGCTTCTCTACGAATTGAAACAATACCAGTGTGTTTCCTTTAGTGCTATTTGTTAGTTTTGCTATAAAGTCGTTTCTGGCTTCATTCTGCACCAGCCAATCTATCTCTTCCTGATATGTAAGTTTCTTCATGCTCTGTCTGACTTGATCTGGATATTGAAGAACCAAACAATCAATCGACAACTCAGATAGAAGATTCTTTTCCATAAGTTCTTTTGTAGATGTTAGTCTATGAACTCTTCCAAACAATCCTTCTATGACCAATTTGTGAGTGAATGAGCCATCGAGAGTACCTGTAGTTCCTATTCTATAAGGACAATCTTTTAGTTTTGTCATTATATTTGTCAAAGATTTTGATTTGAATAGATGACACTCATCTCCTACCACGACATGAAACTGCTCGAAGTAACTTGCTGGTAGATTATAGATGCTTTGCCAAGTTGTTATCACTATTTTCTTGTCAGTTTCTTTTTCCTGTCCACCGAATATCTTGTGACAGTATTCACGACACTTCCATTTAGTTGCTTTTGAATAATCAAAAAAATCAGAATACATCTGAGACACCAATGATATGGTTGGAACTATGATCAATATCTTTTTATCTTCTGGAATTTGGTTCTGTAGATATCTGCACAGAACATAAATCATCAAACTCTTACCTGAGCCAGTAGGTGAAAGCAAAAGACATCTTTCTTTTTGAAGAGCATGTACGATACCTTCTATCTGATGATTGTGTGGATCTATTGCTTTTCCAGCAGCAGAAATACCAAGAGTCTTGCAGTAATCTTTTATATAATCACAGGTTATATCTGGATTATTTGCTTGGTTGTATTCTTGGACGCTGTATTGTCTGTCTTTTGCAAACTTTACGACATAATCGTATAGACCAGCGTATATCTGTTGATTGAGTGTATTGTATAGTTTTATCTTACCATCCCACATTCTGTTTCTGTATGCTGGCATGAACTTGTGACCAGGAACTTCAAATGTAAAGAAGTCTGAAAGTTCCTTGGTAAAACCAGAGTCACACTTCACTCTTATAAAGACAGAATCTATGGGTTCTATTACAAAATCACTCATATCATATTATTTATATCATTCAGGAAACTCCGCTGATGAACTTGCGCCAAGTTATGGCATCTCTGATATGATACTGGCGATTGTTCAATCCCTTTATTACCGATTCCAGATAGTTGATCTTTTCTTCTTGAAACTGTACCTTGCTGTTGGCATTGATTACATCTTCATCTGCATTCATATAAAGATCCACATCTTGTTTCAGAATACGGAGTTGAAAAGGTTCCCAGTTCAATCTGTCTAGGGTTTCTTGATCCAGTTTACCATTGTAATACTCCCACTTCAGTTTTTGAAGTTTATACAAATCTATCTTGTACTTGTGTAGTATGAGTTTCTCATCGTGCAGTATATTGAGATACTTGCTATGAAGACGAGGAACATTTAATGATTCTCGATCAAGACAGGTTTCATCAATTGGCATGTCCTGTCCAACCATATCACGAATTTGTTTTAGGTCCATAATTAACTTTGTTGTGTTATGTAGCGATAATCGAATCCACTATATGCGAATGTTGCGCGACAAGTGGCTGGAGATATGTCTGTCACTTTAGTATCTAGCACTATGCTGCTAAGTTCTATTGGAAAGATGTCCTTGAATGTAAATTGAATAAATCCTTTGGAGTTACTATTCATCATTATGAGGGTTGCATCTGAAAACTTTTCCATTTCATTTGGAGATTGTTGTCTGAAGTCTGTTTCGTTTATAAGAATAGTCATCCAGTTTCTTATTTCAGCCCAGTTTGACATGTTTTCGTTTACTATAAAATCTATAGACAGATTATCTTGAAGCAAACTGGTTCCTGCTCTTCTCACTTGCACTCCGAATGGAGTGGGTAGTTTGGTTTCACCAACTACGATACTTGGCAGAGAGACGGATTGACAGAAATAAACCATGTGAGGTGTTCTGTGCAATACGAATTTAAACTCATTAAGTTGAAGTGGATTGTCCTGCTTTGGTTGACGAATCAAAGCATTTTTCAAACTTTCACTACTGAGATATCTGTAGGGTATGCTGCTTGAAGATATGTCCATTCTATTCTCCTATAGTATCTATAAACGAACAGGGGAGTCCTTTCGGACTCCCCTGATTTCATCACTTATCCCTTTATTATGAGGAAGCGGCGTCGTTACCGTGGAGGTTCTTGACCTTGAAGATACGGTAGTATTGATTGCTACGACGAGACAATCCTTCACCGTCTGCTGCACCCGTAAGTACATTTCTGACGAATGGATTGGATACCATGCCGTAACGAGTCTTGAATCCAATCTTTGGTTGGAATGTACCAGTATCAACTGCTCTTACCATTTGCAGAGGTACATATGGGCAGTAGAAAAGTCCTGCGTCATATGGAGATGTACCCTTGTAACCGAGGCAGACGAAATCAATTGGTGTGAAGTCGTTTATTTCAGTTGGCATAGAATATGGGTCGATGTAGACCTTGATTCTACCTTGGTGAAGAGTACCAGCGAAGGTGTTTCCGTTTACATCAGTGTTGAGTTGTCCACTGAATGCTGGAGAGAAGTCGAGAAGACCACTCATGGAGAGAGCAGCAGCAACATCTGGGGAGACGATTGCGATGTTACCCTTACCACGGCGTGTTTCTGCACCGATGACATTGCATTCTCTTTCGATTTGGAATGTCAAGCCACGGAACTTCTCAGCAGACCAACGACCGTCAGAATCGAGTTCGAGGTCGTATTGACCACCAAGAACCGCTGGGTTGCCGAATGCTCCGCCACCAGCCTGCATTGCAGCAAGATCCGATTGCTTGCAACCGAGTTTAGCAACATCATAGATTGTACGAACGAGTTCTCGGTTGATTTCAAACATGATCTCTGTGGAGAGAATGTTTGCAAGTTCTGTTTCGGCGTCGAGTCCGTGAACAGCCTTGAGATCTTGTGCGAGTTCTGTTGTGTACTCTGCCTTGAGTGCGCGAGACTTTGCAACAACGGATGTCTTTTCGATTGTGAAGGACATTTCGTTGAATTCTTTACCAGAAGAACCAGTAACTTCAGCATTTGCAGTGGTCATACCGCGACCGGCTTCGAATGCAGTAGAAGTTGCTCCGTTTTCACCAGCAAAGATGTCGTCCATTTGTCCGATCTGTGAATTGGACAAACCTGTTCTATAACCAGATTGATTGTTAGACTCGATGAAGAGCGCTTCTGCGCCTGCTCTGACACCTGTGGTGTTTGTAGCAGCATTGAACTTGCTCTTCATTGCAAAGATGAGTCCTGTTGGACCATTCATTGGTTGTACACCAGCGATATCATATGCCATCAAATTTGGCATAGCACGACGAACGAGCGAGATGAGGATTGGATCGAATGCGTCGATACCTTGTCCTGCTGTTGTAGAAGCACCACCGATTGTACCGAGGCCGGTGCCGTTTACACCTTGAGCCTCTTCACGGAGAAACTTCTCTTGATTCTCTAGAAGAATTGTAGTTACATTCTTCTTGTAACTGTCGTTGATTGCTGGGAGAGCCTTGTGTTCTACAATAGGCGTCCACTTCTTTCTTGTTTGCTCTGTGAGCATTGTCTTATCCATTTGTTATACTCCTTTTAGACTAAATCTTATTTATTTAGTGTTTTGTTAATTTTGAAGCGATCTTTCGATTGCCTTGGAATAGACTTCCATGGCTGGTGATAGTTTTACTGGTTCTTGTTCAATTTCAGTCTCTTCTTCGAGAACTACTCTTTCGAAGAGTGGTTTTAGTTCTTTCTTGGATTCCTTAAGAACTTTCTTTGGCTTGTTTGAAGAGACTACACCTTCAACCAAAACCTTCACTTTACTTGTATAATCTTGCTCATTTTCGAAGGAAACATTCTCTACTAGAGGACGAATCTGCTCTGCTTCGATTGCAGTGAGATGATTTGTTTGCTCTTGAAAGATTTGTTGTGCTTTGAGTGACTTGATTGTGTTGACGAGAGAAGCGTTTGTTTCGATCTCTTCGTTGAGACGATTCTCAAGGTGAGACACTGCTTCGGACAACTCATCAAATACATTTGTCTTCTCTTGTGGAACTTCGATATAAGACTCGGTGAAGAGGCTCTTGAGTCCACGAATGAAGTTTTCGCTGATTTCGGTACGAAGGCCGTTATCTACCGCCAGTTGGTTGTCCTTCATCCATTCTTGTACGACATAATTGAGATAGGTGTCGAGTTGTTCTTCAAGTGTTTCCTTGACTTGAACAATCTTGCTTTCAAATTGCTCTGACAATTCATTACGAAGAGCGCCAGAGATTTGCTTTACCTTTGTCACTACTGCTGCTTCGTAGAGAGAAGCAGCCTTGGATACGAATTCTTCGGAGAGTTCTTCACTGCCACCGAACATAGCACGAACATCCTTCTGGAGTTCTTCTTTGTTCATTACTGGGCTGAATACTGGAATCTGTGCAGAAGCAGCGGATGGTTTCATGTTCAATGTTCCCGCAAGTTGACCAGGTCCTGCACCAACATATTGCTTGGTTCCTAGTTGCTCACCTTTTCCTTCTACATCGTGCGTGCCACCACCATGAGCATCAGATACTTCATCACCGCCACTTGATGGTGCGGATGGTAGAGATGCACTGGCCATAGATGGTTTCATGGATAGAGTAGAAGCAAGGTTTCCTCGTTTGGATGGAGCGGCTTGTGCTGGAGCAGAGTCTTCCTCTTCTCCCTCGTCTTCAGAAGAATCATCTTCATAATCTTCATCTTCGTCCTCTTCATCCTCTTCATCCTCGTCCTCGTCCTCGTCCTCGTCTTCTTCGTCCTCATCGACCTCTTCGTAGAGATCCTCGTCGTCATCGTAGTATTCCTCTTCGGTTTCCTCGATGTTCTCCTTTGGGTCTACTTCTTCGGCGAAGAGACTGTCGATTATTTCTTCTGCAAGTTGCTTAGGATCCATTAGATAATCTCCTTGATTCTAATTCTTTTTTATTTATAATCTGTTTAATTTTGATAGGAAGTCTTCAAAAATCTTGAGTTTAGTTCTTTCCAAGTCACGGGAAGAAGTCTTTGTAATTTGCTTCTTATAATTGTCTAGATCTACTTGTTTAAAGATACCATTCTCCCAGATCCACTCCCTACCTTCCATTATGCCATTTACGAAAGCATTTGGCGCGGATGGATCTGCAACAATATCTACTGCTGCTAACATAAAGTCTTCTTGTACTTCTTGATAACCGTTCTTTTCAATCAAAGAACCCATACCACGGGAAGATACACCTAATTTTGCACCTTCGTCCATGAGGTTCTTTACGATTCTACCGTATGGTGTATCTAATATCTTGGCTCTACCGCAAATCTGTGTTTTATCAAAATGCAACTCTTTGATCATGTGAGCAGCACGCTCAAGATTGACTGTCGGACCTTCTGGGTGTCCAAGTTCACCAATTGCTCTATTTGTAACGACATATTCACGAATATAACGGTTTATTTCCTTTTCCATAATTGACTGAGGATATACTCTACCGTTCTTATTCTGTTGTTCTGATTCCATAAAAACACCTTCGATGAAATAATTCTTCTTACCATCGTTTGTGTTTTCGGTCAGAATACGAACATCAAGGGTTGTTTCGGTGATTAACTTCATTATTTCTTACCCTTTTTCTTGTTCTTGTTCTTTAATGCTCCAGCAATTCTGTCTGCTTTTGTTGCTATGTGATAAGGAGGTGCAAGTGCGGCAAAATTTTCCTGAACATTTTCACCGCACTCGGAGCATTCTTCCTCTTCGGAGAACATTTCTTGAGCCAATTCTTGCTTTCTAGCAGCGAAAGCATCTCCAATTTTTGAATAAAGAGATTGGTTGATTGCCTGCTTGAATTGCTCAAGATCGCCATTAATTAGATGATTGATTGCATCGGACATATGTGTTCTCCGTTAACTTATTTATTATTTTAGTTATTTAGGTAAATATTGATCAGTTCACAGTATTCTGGGTATTTTTGTTCTGTCTTAGCCATGAACCTTTTTCTGTATTCCACTGCTCTAGAGTCTTGACCTATTTTTATTCTACTCATAAAATGTACAAATCCACTTTCCTCACTTCTCTGTTCCAGAATAGTTGTGTAATTGTTGGAAGTTTTGTCAACTATTCCAAGTGGAGCCTGAATGTGATCCAAAGAATTGTACTTTTCCAAATAAAACTGCATTAACATTTGTTCTTCTAAGAATGACAAAAAATATGTGATATAGATTTGAGATTTATTTTGTAAAAATAAATCAATTTTTTCTCTATTAATAAACATAAAATCGTAAATAGTTTTACTATATGTTCTTAGTAATTCGATGTCATTTCCACCTAATACACCAGCAATACAAGTGTAACTATCTTGATTTTTGTTGAAAGAGTCATAAAAATTTTTAAATTGAACTGGGCAGTTTTCAAAATTTAGTAAAATGTCTTTACATGCATTTAGATGTAAATCATCACTATTACTTGATCTTTTTACCACTTCCTGTATATACAGTGGTTGTGATATCTCTGGTATTGATTTTACAAAATAAGCATCATTATCAAAATGTAAAAATGGTTGTTCTTGAATGCTATATGCTTTTAATTTACCTATAGTCCAATTATATTTTGAAATAGAATTTATTTCATTTAAACAAGTATTGACCGTTGAATATGGTAAACCCAATCTGTTCACAAGAAGTTCTTTACCTATCTCATCAGTTACCAACTCTACAGTATGACCTTGTTCTAGGAAAGAAAACAAAGATCTTATCCATGTATACCAGTATAATTTAGAATTATTATACCCACTTAAAGTCGTGGTATTATCAAAATTTAATTTATCTTGATTTACAAAACTACCAGTGTACAAACTCTGCACTATTTTCATAATTATTCTCCACCACCGATAAAGGCTGCTCCAAAAGGAGATCCATCACAATTCAAAGAAACGCTAGTTCCTGCATAAAATGCAGTAAGTTGTGCTTGTAATGCATCTACTGCTCCATTAGCATACTCTAAACAATTAAATGTAAATGTTCCTGTAGAAGACATCACATTTTCTTGACAAGGTCCAACCGTGCTACAAACTACACTCCATGATGCGGTGACATTACCTACATCTGGATCTGCACCATTAGGACAAAAGACGCTTATGATTCCTCCACCTAAAGCCAGTGCTTGACACGGCGCAGATGATCCAGTAGCACCACCTGTTCCACCTGTTCCGCCTGGACAGCAACTATTACACGGTGGACAATCTGGACATTTTGGACAATCTTCTGGACATATTCTAGCAGCACTTTTTGCACATATATTTTGACATCCACCATCTTCTTGCTCTGGAGGACATGGACACTCTTTAGATTGATCCTGATAGTAGTCAGATTTAGGGTCTGAAGGACATTGTTGAGGACACTTTGCTTGATCTCCATCGTCGTTGCAAGGACATTCTTTTTTTGCATCTTGATAATAATATTGTGCAGGACTGAAAGCCGTTCCATCTGATTTTTTGCATTCTTGTGGACATTTTGGAAGTGCTCCACCAACAGGACACACGCATTTAGATGCTCCTATTAGACCAAACAAAGTGCCTAAAGCACCTGAACAATTGCACCAATCTGATGGTTGTAGTGCTTGTCCGTTTTTAGGAGATGCACATGTTGCACATGGTTCGGGTTGCGGACAGTCAGGACAGTCTGGGCAATCTTCTTTTGGAGGACACGGAGTGTCCTCAGGCCCGAAAGGGATGCCGTTTGTAGGAAACGCCCCGCTTTCCCCTGCAATATACATTATCTTATTGCAAGCGTCTATGAAGACATCCCCTGCTGCGATGTCATCACAATTTTGTAGTTGATTATCTGCCGTACATCCTTCACACTCACACTGTCCACCTGCGCTGTCGCATATATCACCACCTT
>Ga0172367_10004628_pt1 | contig 17031 bp, 24 predicted proteins | sample Lak10m_FD_114542 | JGI IMG/M metagenome (GOLD analysis project Ga0172367, IMG submission 114542) | Freshwater microbial communities from Kabuno Bay, South-Kivu, Congo - kab_022012_10m | ecosystem: Environmental > Aquatic > Freshwater > Lake | place: Democratic Republic of the Congo: South-Kivu...
ATGGGCTTTATTTAATATTGGTCGTTTAGCTATCCAACAAGTTCAAAGATTATCACGCCAACGTTAAGATATTAGCCGAAAATATTTTCAGTTATGATTGACTTTTAAAAATTACTATTATATTAATTAAAATTTACAAAAAATCAAACTATGTCACATACAGTTAAAATTTATGATACATGTATCGGATGTACTCAATGCGTGCGAGCATGTCCTACTGATGTTTTAGAAATGGTTGCTTGGGATGGTTGTAAAGCAGGCCAAATTGCATCTTCTCCACGAGTAGAGGATTGTGTAGGGTGTAAACGTTGCGAAACTGCATGTCCTACTGACTTTTTAAGTGTAAGAGTTTATTAGGTGCAGAAACAACAAGAAGTTTAGGTTTAGCTTATTAGTTCTAAAATATTACAAAAATAAAGGAATGATAATTTATTATTCCTTTATTTTTATGAAACCCATCCATAACTATGTAAACCTTTACCAAGAAAATTTACACCTAAATAACAAATCCAAATAACAAAAAACCCTAATCCACCTAAAATTGCAGTCTTTTTACCCTCCCAACCTTTCGTAATTCGTGCATGTAAATATGTAGCAAAAACAAGCCATGTAATTAATGCCCATGTTTCTTTAGGATCCCAACTCCAATAAGAACCCCAAGCTTCATTTGCCCAAACACCACCTGCAATAATACCTATAGTTAAAAAAGGAAAACCCAAACCAATAATTCTGTAACTCCAATTATCTAAACTCTGTAATAGTTTTAATTTACCTAATTCTGAAACATTATTTTGTGGAGAAACAAATTTAGCTTCATAATAATCTAACATAATATTATATAATGGTGTAGATGTATCATCGATTTGTTTTAAATCGACTTCTCTATATTGCGAAATAACTAAAAATAGAATACATAATAATGAACCCATGATTAAGGTTCCATAACTTAATAGCATCATACTAACATGCATCATTAACCAATTAGATTGTAAAGCAGGTACTAAAGGACTTGCTTTTTGCATTTCTGGACTAAGTGTTAAATTACTAAAACCATTAATTAATAAAGCTACAGGTATTAAAATTGCTCCGATTAATTTACTTTTAGTTTGTGATTCAACATATAGATATAAAGTTAAAAGTGTCCAAGTTAAGAATAATAAAGATTCATATAAATTACTTAAAGGAAAATAACCAGCTACAATCCATCTAGAACCAAGTATAAAAAACAAAAGACCATTTGCTATTGTTGAAGCTAGTTTACCGAAATTTGATAAAAAATTAGTTTTATTAAAAAAAGCTAAATTAACCCAATAAGAAATCATTGCAATTAACAATATGGCAAAAACAATATTTGACAACGAATTTTGAATTTCATTCCAATTCACAAAATTTCTCCACTATAATTTATAATAATAAGCTTTGTAATATAGTATTCTACTAAAAAGCGATCAAATTTATTAGTCTATTCAACTATTTTAAGGAATAAAATTTTCTAGATAATATATCAAAATAAGATAGAATTGACATTAATAATTAACTACGAGTAATATAATTCATAATTATAAAAAAGGAAATTTTTACTTATGGAATTATTAAGAAAATATGAAATAATGATCTTATTAACTGAAGAATTTAATGATAGTGAATTAAAAAGTTGGGTATTTAATTATGCTAAAAATTTAAGAAAATTTAATGTGACTGATATTTCAGTAATTTCTCGTGGAAAACATAAATTAGCATACCCAATTATTGATAAATCAAAAGGTAATTACATTCAATTAAATTTTTCAAGTATGCCGAAATATATTGAAACATTTTTAGCTAGTTTAAAATTAGATTCAAAAGTTTTACGATATTTGGTTATAAGTAAATAAAACACAAATAAAATATTGTTTAATATATTTTTTTGATTAAGATGTATTGAACAATATTTTATTTGTGTTTTCAATCATTTTATGATATCATTGAGGTAGTACTTATATCCTCAGTAGCTCAGTGGTAGAGCAATCGGCTGTTAACCGATTGGCCGTAGGTTCAAATCCTACCTGGGGAGTTTTTAAAAATGTTAAAAAATTAATGGAAAATTTTGATAAATTGAAAATCGGACCTAAATCTTTCAATTCACGTTTGATGTTAGGAACTGGAAAATATAGAACAATTAACGATGCTTTAGATAGTATTCAAAAAAGCGAATGTGAAATAGTAACCGTAGCTATAAGAAGATTACCGGCAAACTTAAAAAATGATAACACAACTTTTTTAACTTCATTAGATTGGAATAAACTTTGGTTATTACCAAATACGGCTGGGGCTCAAACAGCAGAAGAAGCTATTCGTATGGCTTTTTTAGGTCATGAATTAGCTTGTCAACTAGGTCAGCCAGATAATTTTTTTGTAAAATTAGAAGTTATTTCCGATCCAAAATATCTATTACCTGATCCTATTGGAACATTAAAAGCAGCCGAATTTTTAGTTAAAAAAGGTTTTATTGTATTACCTTATATTAATGCAGATCCAATGCTAGCATTACATTTAGAAGATTTAGGCTGTGCAACAGTTATGCCATTAGGGTCACCTATAGGTTCAGGTCAAGGTTTAAACAATTTATCGAACATTAAAATTATCATTGAAAATGCAAGTATACCTGTTATTGTCGACGCAGGGATTGGAACTCCCAGTGAGGCTTCTCAATCTTTGGAATTAGGTGCGGATGGTGTGCTGTTAAATACAGCAGTAGCACAATCTAAAAACCCCGCTCAAATGGCAGAAGCTATGAAATTAGGAGTTCAATCAGGGCGTTTAGCTTATCTAGCAGGTAGAATGGAAAAAAAATATTACGCGAACCCAAGTTCGCCTATCGATCAAATAAGTCAATTTTAAAAGTTAGATTAATAGTAATATCTATTAATCTAACTTTTAAAATTGACTTATTTATTCATTGTCTTTTTTGTTATTTTTAGCTTTATTTCGATTTTCTTTCACAATATCATTATACATTCTTAATAGATATGTTGTTTTAATTGGCCGTTGTTGTAACCACATTTTACCAAATAATAAACCTGTTACACCGTTTACTATATCTTTAGGTAATCTGTGGCGAGCAAAAGCTATAAACCTAATTACATATAAAGCTAAATATAATCCATTTTTAATAATACTTACAAAAAATCTGACAATAGGATTTTTGATATTAGGGAATCGAAGAGGTTTAAATACAGGTTTAAAATCATATTCAACAACTTCAGTTTTTGGTTCATTTAAATCTATTTTTTGTTTTTCAATAGTAGTAGTTTTCGTTAAAGATGAAGGTAACACACGTTCACGTTCAGGACGTTTTAGCCTTTCCCATTGATTTAATGGTTCGTTTGATTCATCATTAACATTTATATTCAAGTTAGCAGTTGTTGTATCAATTTTGATTGAAATTTCATCTGTATATGTTTCATCATCAGGAATTCCAAAAGGATTTTCATATTCTTGATCTAAATATTCAAATTTATCACGAATATTAGTAAAGTTTTCAACTTTCTCTAATTCTGCTGATACAGCATTTAATGTTTTAGTAGTAGATTTGTTAGAATCTGGTGAAGAACTAAATAAACGATTTACCATCATTTTACGTCCAGTTCTGTCGGTATTTGAAATAACTACTGCATTATTTAAAATATCTCTAACCTCACCAACTTCCTTAGTTGCTTTCATTTCAGTTTTTAACTGCTTTAAGGTCTTACGTGTAACAATAATACTAGTTCCTGGTTTTAAATCTTCAGATAGACAACGTTCTGCTAATTGATCTTCTAGATAACTCATAATTACTCGACGTAATGGTCGAGCTCCATATATAGGATCATGTCCTTCTTCGACTAATAATGCTCTTACTGGTTCGGTTACAACCAAATTAATGCCTTTGTCTTTTAAGCGATCAATTAATTGCTTAATCATAATAGCAGAGATATCCCAAATATCATGTTTTGATAAATGGTTAAAAACAATTATTTCATCAATACGATTTAAAAATTCAGGACGGAAGAAATTTTTAAGTTCTTCTTTTACTAATTTATTTACTTTTCTTACAATTTCAGCGTCTTTTTCTAGTTCTGCTTCAGGCTCCCAATCTCCAAAAGGATTATCATTAATCATTAATTTTAATCCTGAGCCTTTGATATCATCTTTTGATTTTATACCACTTTCTCGTTCAATAATTTTTGAACCTAAATTAGTTGTCATAACAATCATAGTATTAGTAAAATCAATTACTCTACCTTTTGAATCTGTAAGTCTACCATCATCTAAAATTTGTAGTAATAAATTAAAAACATCTGGATGTGCTTTTTCAACTTCATCTAATAGAACTACAGAATATGGTTTTGTTCGAACAGCTTCTGTTAATTGTCCACCTTCGTTGTAACCAACATAACCTGGAGGTGAACCTATTAATTTAGCTACAGTGTGTTTCTCCATATATTCTGACATATCTAATCGAATCATACTACTTTCATCACCAAACATATATTCAGCAACAGCTTTTGTTAATTCTGTTTTTCCAACTCCAGTTGGACCTGCAAAAATAAAACTCGCAATTGGACGATTTGGATTTCTTAAACCAACACGAGCACGTCGAATTGCATTGGAAACAGAAATTACAGCTTGTTGTTGACCAATAATTCTTTCACGAATAATTTGTTCCATTTGTAATAAACGTTCTGATTCAGAACCTGTAATTTTATTAACAGGAACTCCAGTCCAATTAGACACAACATTTGCAACATCATTTTCTAAAACTTTATCAATTTCTTTCCGATTAAAACCACGCATTTCATCAGCTAAGGCTGATTGTTTCATAATTCGAATGTGTGTTCTTAATTCCATCTCTCTATCAAATTGATTTTGAGCAAGCGAAAAATTATGTGTTTTCATCGAATTTTCTTTTTCTTTGATTACTGTCTGAAGTTCATTCATTAAGTTTCGTAAGCCTTCAGGTAATCTTCGATTTTCTAATCGAACTCTGGCACCCGATTCATCTAAAACATCAATAGCTTTATCTGGTAAGAAACGATCAGGGATATACTTATCCGATAAGATAGCAGCTTGTTCAATAGCTTTTCGATCATATGTTAATGTATGATGTTGTTCAAATTTAGGTTTCAAACCTTGTAAAATTTCTATTGTTGTCCCTACACTAGGTTCTTCTACTAATACAGGTTGGAATCGACGTTCCAATGCTGGATCACGTTCAATATATTTTCTATACTCATCTTTTGTAGTAGCACCAATACAACGGAATTTGCCTCGTGCTAATGCCGGTTTTAAAATATTAGCTGCATCAACAGCACCTTCAGCAGCACCAGCACCTACTAGTGTATGAATTTCATCAATAACAATAATCACAGCACTATCATTTTGAACTTCTTCGACAATTCGTTTTAATCTTTCTTCGAATTCTCCACGATATTTAGTCCCAGCTAAAATAGATCCTAAATCTAAAGCCATAATCAAACTACCATCTAAAAAATCTGGTACATTTTCATTCAATATTAATTGAGCTAAACCTTCAGCCACAGCTGTTTTACCAACACCAGGTTCTCCTATTAAAACAGGATTGTTTTTTGTTCTTCTAGCTAAAACAGCAATTAGATCGTTTATTTCTTTCTCTCTTCCAATAACAGGATCTAATTTACCATCAACAGCTTCTTTTGTTATATTTTCTGAAAATTCATCTAAAGTTGGTGTTTGACTTCCTTTTCGCTCACGTTCTAATAAAAATTTTTCAGCTTGAGTTAACGGTCTTAAAATTTCTTCTTGAGTTTCTTCAATGTAACTAAAAATGATGTCTCTTAATTTTTTAGTATCTACTCCTAATTTATCAAGAGTTCTCATAGCAACACCATCAGTTTCGCCTAATAATGCTAATAAAATATGTTCTGTTCCTACAAAATTTTGTCCAAGATCTTTACCTTCATTTACTGCCATTTCTAATACTCGTTTAGCTCTAGGAGTAAAAGGTATTTCAGAGGCAACAAATCCTGTACCACGACCTATATACATTTCTATCTCTTTTCTCGCTTTTTTTAATGAAACTTTCATTTTTTTTAAAGCTTTTGCACCAATACCATGTCGTTGGCCTATTACACCTAAAAGAAGTTGTTCAGTTCCAACAAAGTTGTGACCCATTCTTCTAGCCTCTTCTTGAGATAGCATTATTACTTTAATTGCTCCTTCAGTAAAGCGTTCAAACATAATTTAAATTTCCTTTTTATTTAAAAAATGATTTTGATATATATATCATAGAAAATTAGTTAATTTTTTTAACCTTCTAGATCTTAAATAACATTATACAACTTACTGTTAAAAATTAACTAATTTTTTTAATAAAAATCTAGGCGACACCCAGATTCGAACTGGGGATCGAGGATTTGCAATCCACTGCCTTACCACTTGGCCATACCGCCTATTACTATAGAAAGTTATTATAACATTCTAAGATTTTAAATCCTAGTTAAAAAAATAAAAATGTTAGATTAAATTAATCTAACATTTTTATTTTTTTTAACTAGGATTCGATACTGCTAATTTATAAAAAACACCAGAAGGTAAATCTGCATTAGATAATAAATCAAACAAATTATCATTATTCTCAGAATTATAATAAATTTCTAGTATTCTTTTATGAGTTCTAACTTCAAAATGTTCTCTTGAATCTTTATCTACATGAGGGGAACGTAATACACAATAAATTCGTTTTTTGGTAGGTAATTTAACAATTCCTACAGAATTTAATTCAATATTTTGTAAAAGATTCATCATTTTATTACATGATGAATTTAATAATTCATAATTAAATGATTCTAATCTGACCCGGATTTTTGAATTTATCATAAAGAATAGAATTAATTATTTAACAATTTTAGAAACAACACCTGCTCCAATCGTACGTCCACCTTCTCGAATCGCAAATCTCATTCCTTCTTCAATTGCTACAGGATAAATTAATTCTGCAGTCATTTTAATACGATCTCCAGGCATTACCATCTCTACAGTTGTACCATCGTCAGATGTAAATTTAGTGATAGCTCCTGTAACATCAGTAGTTCTTACATAGAATTGTGGACGATAACCAGTGAAGAAAGGTGTATGACGTCCACCTTCATCTTTTGTTAAAACATATACTTCAGATTCAAAGTTTGTATGGGGAGTGATTGTTCCAGGTTTTGATAATACCATACCACGTTGGATATCATCACGTGTAGTACCTCGTAATAATATACCTACGTTGTCACCAGCAAAACCTTCATCTAATGTTTTTTGGAACATTTCAATACCGGTAATTGTAGTGGTTTTTGTGTCAGTAATACCAACGATTTCAACACTATCACCTACTTTAACAATACCACGTTCAATACGTCCTGTAGATACAGTACCACGTCCTGTGATAGAGAAAACATCTTCAATAGCCATTAAGAATGTTTTTTCTGTATCACGTACAGGTGTTGGAATATACGAATCAACTGCATCCATTAATGCATAAATTTTGTCAACCCATGGATTATCACCTCTACGTACTTTAGGATTAGCTGTAATTGCTTCGATAGCTTGTAAAGCTGAACCAGGGCAGATTGGAATATCATCCCCTGGGAAATCATATGCAGAAAGAAGTTCACGAACTTCTAATTCTACTAATTCTAATAATTCTGCATCGTCAACTTGATCTTCTTTGTTTAAAAACACAACGATATCAGGAACCCCTACTTGTTTCGCTAATAAAATATGTTCTCGTGTTTGAGGCATAGGACCATCAGCAGCGGATACTACTAAAATAGCACCATCCATTTGTGCAGCACCAGTAATCATATTTTTTACGTAATCCGCGTGACCTGGACAATCTACATGGGCATAATGACGAGCATCTGTTTCGTATTCTACGTGCGCTGTATTAATGGTAATACCACGAGCACGCTCTTCCGGTGCTCCATCAATATCTGAATAAGCTTTAGCTACACCATTTCCTTCTAAAGCCATTGTTGCAGTAATAGCTGCAGTCAATGTTGTTTTCCCATGATCTACGTGACCAATTGTTCCAATATTAACATGGGGTTTTGTACGTTCAAATTTTTCACGTGCCATAATTTAATTTTTAATTAGATAAATATAAAATGTTTTTAGACTTTTAGCGAGATATTAAATATAAATTTATATTTAATATCTAAAATGTGCAAATGCTTTGTTAGCTTCTGCCATTTTATGTGTTTCTTCTTTTTTCTTTATAGTATTACCAATTTCGTTAGATGTGTCAATAATTTCATTAGCTAACTTAATTGCCATAGATCTTCCAACACGTTGATTTGAATAACGAATAATCCAACGTAATGATAAATTAGTTGCTCTAAATCCGCTAACTTCAATAGGAACTTGATATGTTGAACCTCCTACACGACGTGCTTTAACTTCAACGAGAGGACTAGAATTTTGAATAGCTTTTTCGAAAACACCTAGCGGATCTTGGTCAGTTTTTTTTTTTATAATTTCAAAAGCTTGATATACAATATTTTTAGCTAAATTCTTTTTTCCCGATTTTAAAATACGAGCAATAAGTAAACTAACTAAATAACTATTATAAAGAGGATCTGGTTGTGGAAATCGTTTTTTTGATATATTTCTACGAGACATATTTATTTATTCAATATTTATAAAACTATATATGTATTTATTTAACTTTAGGTTTTTTAACACCATATTTTGATCGACCTTGAGTTCGAGATTTAACTCCACCTGTATCTAAAGCTCCACGAATTATATGGTATCGAACACCAGGTAAATCTTTAACCCTTCCACCTCGAATTAAAACTACAGAATGTTCTTGTAAATTATGGCCAATCCCTGGTATATAAGCTGTAACTTCAAAACCTGAACTCAACCTAACCCTTGCTACTTTTCGAATGGCTGAATTTGGTTTTTTTGGAGTCGTAGTATAAACACGAGTACAAACACCCCGTCTCTGTGGACATTTAACTAAAGCAGGGCATTTTGTTTTCTTTTTGATTTGAATTCGTCTTGATCGAACTAATTGTTGTATAGTAGGCATATAATTGAACTTTTAATTTAAGATCTAAGTTTTTATTAATCTGTATAATCTAATTGATATTTTTTCATAAATTTTTCGACTCTTCCTTCACTATCAATCATAACTGTAGTATCGTTATAAAAAGGATGATTTCCTAACCACATATCAATTTGTAATTCTCGTCTAGTTGAACCAATAAAACAAAGTGGTTTTCCATCACAAAGAATCGGTGTTTGAGGAAACCATTGGGGATGTATATCAGCTTTTGGCATATTTGTTTTGTTCTTATAAATTTAACGTTTAGAATATTGTGGAGCTTTACGAGCTTTTCGTAAACCATATTTTTTGCGTTCTTTAATACGCGAATCTCTTGTTAGAAATCCATAAGGTTTTAAAATTTGACGATTTGTAGATTCTAATTTACATAATAATCTAGCAACTCCTAATCTTATGGATTCTGTTTGACCTGTAAGACCACCACCTTTAACTAAAGCAATAATATCAAATTGATTTTCTAATTGCAATTTTTCTAAAGGCGCCTTTACCATATTTAAATAACTAGCATTATATTGCAAATATTTTTCTCCTGGTATTTTATTGATAATAATATTACCATTTCCAGGGATTAAAAAAACTCGAGCAATAGCTTCTTTCCGTTTTCCTAGTCCCAGATTATTTTTCTGAAAAATTAATTTTGTATCAGAATTCATAAAATTTTTAAGTAAATTAATAGTTTCTTTATCTTTTTTATTTATCGTAAAAATGAGCGAGTCAAAGGGAATTTTAATTAACTTTTTTATTATCAAACGATAGATTATTTAAATCTAATTTAATTGGATTTTGAGCTTCATGTGGATGAGTTTCTCCACTATAAATATTAAGCCTTCTCATTAAACGTTTTGTTTCTGTCGTTGATAACATTCCTTTAATAGCTCGCTCAATAGTAAATTTTGGAAGTGAATCTATTGCATTTTTAATAGTTAAAGCACTACCTACACGACCAGGATTATTAACAATATAATGTTTACTACTTCTGTTTATAATAATATCGTCAGCATTTAACAATATTATATAATCACCAATATCATTAGAGGGATAATAATGAGGTTTAATTTTACCTTTTAATAAAGCAACAATCAATGTTGCTAAACGGCCCAATTTTTGATTTTTGCAATCAATAATAAACCAATTTCGAGTTTCATATTTCGAACTTGGTAAAAAAGTTTTGTTTAGGGAATTCATAATTTTTTTAATTAATTCTTAGTAAAAATATAGAATTAATTATTCTGAATATCTTTTTTCAGAATAATATTTAATTTATTTTTTAACGTCGAGAAAACTTCGTCAGCAGATTTTCGACCAAAATTTTTAAGTTCTTGTAATTGTTCTGGAGAATATTGTAATAAATCCCCTACAGTATTGATTTTTGCTTTTTTTAAACAATTATAAGCCCGAACTGACAATTGTAATTCTTCAATAGCAATGTTCGTATAAGGTTCCATCGTTAACGAAGTATTGTTTATTTTCGGTTCTACGATTTCATGACTATTTTTAGTTTCAATCAAAGAAGTAAATAAGTTAATTATTATTTGACAAGCTTTTTTTAAAGCATCAATAGGTTTAATACTTCCATTAGTCCAAATTTCAATAAATAATCTTTCTGTAATAGAATTTTCATTATCATAAACGTTTTCAATTTTAAAATTAACTTTCTGAACAGGCATAAAAATACTATCAATTTGAAGAAAACTTTTATCTTCATCGACAAACATTTGTGAAGCTAATTTATATCCTGTTCCATGTTCAATTTTGAATTCTATTTCTAAATTTATAGAACTTGAAATACTGGCAATGTAATGGTTTTTATTAACAATTTCTAATCCTGTAGGTAAACTAATTAAATCAGCTGTAACCACTAAAGGACCTTGAACTTTTAAACGACCAAATTTTATATCTTTAGTATTACTTTTAATGACGATCCCTTTAAGATTCAATAATATTTCGAGAATATCTTCACGAACTCCTGGAATCGTTGCGAATTCATGCCGAATTCCAACAATACGAACAGCCGATATAGCAGTACCTTCTAAATCACCCAACAATACTCTTCTTAAATGATTTCCAATAGTTATTCCTTGCCCAGGCTGTAAGTCATTAATTAAAAATTGTCCATAACAAACACCTGACTGAAGTTTTTCTGATTTTAACGGCTTAAAATAGAAATTGGTCATTTTAAAAATTAATTAGAAAGTTAAAAATTAAACACGACGTTTTTTAGGTGGTCGACAACCATTGTGAGGAACTGACGTAATATCTTCAATTGAACTTATTTCAAATCCAGCTGCTTCAATAGCCCGAATAGCTGTTTCACGACCTGAACCTTGACCTTTAACTAAAATCTGAACACTTTTCATACCTGTACTAGCTGCTTCAAGAGCAGCTTTTTCTGCGGCTGTTTGAGCAGCAAAAGGAGTACTTTTTCTAGCACCTTTAAATCCTGAGCTTCCAGCAGAAGCCCATGAAACTGTATCACCTACTAAATTTGTTATTGTTACTATAGTATTGTTAAAAGTAGATTGAATATGTACAACTCCTTTAACAAAGTTACTTTTGTCTTTTTTATTTGTTTGAGCCATGGAAAAATAAAATTTTAATGATTAATTCAAATACTTTTATTTCTTTTTATTTGTAACTGTTTTTTTCGAGCCACGTCTTGCTCTTGCATTTGTTCTTGTACGTTGACCACGAACAGGAAGACTATTACGATGACGTTTTCCCCGATAACAATTAATTTCATTTAATCGTTTTATATTTAAACCATTAAATCTTCTAAGATCTCCTTCTAACTTTAAATCTAAAATAGGATCTTCGATTGCTTCACGTAAAGCAACTGTTTCTTCTGTCGTAATATCATTCGTTCTTGTTTCAGGGTTAATATTAGCTACTTCAATAATTTTTTTCGCTGAAGTAAGTCCTATTCCATGAATATATGTAAGAGCGTATGCAATTCGTTTATTTTTTGGTAAATCAACACCAACTAATCTAACCATTATCTTAACTCCTTTTAAATATTATCCCTGACGTTGTTTATGTTTTGGATTTGAACAAATTACCATAATTTTACCATGTCGTTTAATTACACGACATTTATCACACATTTTCTTAACTGATGGTCTAACTTTCATTATAAATTTTGATTAGAATCTAAATATATTTTTTTTTATAAATATTTGAATAAATGATATCGTCGACTTCTTTTGAAATATCAACTAAAACCCCAGCCATAATTAATAATGAGGTTGTACTTAATCCATTCAAACTTGAAATTTGTAATATAACTTCAATTATATTAGGAAGAGTAGCAAGTAATGCTAAAATAACGGCACCTAACACTGTTAATCTATTCATTACTTTTTTTAAATAAAAAGTTGTTTGAACGCCAGGTCGAATACCTGGAATTGTTACAGCCATTTTTTGTAATTGATCTGCTATATCTTTAGGATTTAAGACTATTGTTGAATAAAAAGAACTAAATAATAATATTAAACCAAAATAAAAAATCCAATAACTAATTTTTGCAATAAGACTTAGATTACTGATTGGAAGATTTAATTGAGGAAATAGTCCTAAATTACTTATGTAGCCTGGTAATACCAAAACTGTGGTAGTTAAAATAATAGGCATTACTCCTGCTTGATTTAATCTAACAGGAATATAATTATTAACTATATTTGATGAACCTAATCTTCGTTGATTTAATTGTTTTGAGGATATAATTGGAATTCTACGAACACCTTCTTGTAATAAAACAATTCCACATAAAGAAAGAAGAATTAAACTACTAATAATAATTATTGCCGGAAGAGTTAAATTTTGTAGATTTTCATTTATTAAAGTTTTACAAAGATTTGGAAAGCTTGAAACAATATTAGTATATATAAGTAAAGAAGCTCCATTACCCAATCCATAATCTGTAACTAATTCACTTAACCATAATACAATCATAGCACCAGTAGTCAACCATATTACTATTTCAAATAATAGTTGTGTATTCCAATTAAATAAAATTGGTCTTAAATAAAGTCCTAATCCCACACTTTGAATTATTGCCCAAACTAATGTGACAAATCTCGTTAAACGATTTAACGATCGCCGAGCATTCAAATCACCTTCTTTTTGTAATTTGGATAAAGCAGGAGAAAATGCTATAATCAATTGAATAAAAATTGAAGCATTAATATAAGGAAAAATATTTAAAGTAAAAAGACCTATTACAAAACTATCTTTACCGGAAAATGTACTAACAATACTTCTTGCAAATGGATTATTTTGAATATAAAGTGCTAAGTCTGTATGATTAATTCCAGGAATAGGTAAAAAACTACCAATTCGAATAAATAAAATGACACCCAAACTAATTAATAAACGTTGTAATATAATACGAAGACTTATACTATTAAGAATTTTCACTGATTTATTTTCAATTCAACTAAATGATTATTATTATAGTGTTTTTTAGAATCTTAATGAAATTAGGAATTTCGTCTTTTTTCTACTTCTGTTTTTGTTGTTAGCTGTTCTAAACCACAAATTGCAGCTCGAGCATTATTTAACAAATTATTTGATCCTAGTTGTTTTGCAATTACATTTTTAACTCCAGCAACTTCTAATACAATTCGAACAGCCCCACCGGCAATAACACCTGAACCTTCAACAGCAGGTTTCATAATAATTTGACAAGCACCAAATCGACCTACAGTATTGTGTGGAATACTTAGTGATTTAGTCAGTGGAAGAGTTATTAAATTTTTACGACCATCTGTTTTTGCTTTTTTAAAAGCATTAACTACATCATCTGCTTTTGCTACACCAACCCCAACTTTTCCATTTTCATCACCTAGAACAACGATAGCACGAAAACTTAATTTTTTGCCACCTTTTGTTACTTTCGAAACTCGACTAATTTTAATTAATCGCTCTACAAATTTTGGTTCTTGTACTTGATTATTACGTCGTGAATTTTTTTTTAATTTATTTAGTTGTTTTAAATCACTACTCATAAAACTTTTTTAATTTTCCTACTTTTTTCTAAATGTTTAATTAAAATTGAAGTCCACCTGCTCTTGCACCATCAGCTAACGCTTTAATTCGACCATGATATAGATAAGACCCTCGATCAAAAACAATTTTAGTTATATTTTTTTTTAAACTAAGTTCTGCTAATTTTTCGCCTATAATTCGTGATGCTTGGCAAGTTCTACCATTTTGTAATTCGACTTTTATTGCACGATCTAAAGTAGAACAAGAAACTAAAGTTTGTCCTATAGTATCATCAATAATTTGCGCATAGATATTTTCGTTTGAACGATAAACGGATAAACGGGGTCTGTCACTGGTACCTTTAATTTTGCCACGTAAAGAATCACGTTTAAGAATTTTATATTTATTCGGTTTTAACCGTTTATTTTTATTTTTTAATTTTAATAAAGCTTGTTTTGAGAATTTCATAATTCTAACTTTTATGTTTAAATAGTAAAAGATAATTTAACTCTTGGAAATTTTCTAAAAATTAGTTTAAATATCAATTTCTTTAGAAAATTATTTTTTCCCTGATTTTCCTGATTTCCCTGATTTCCCCGATTTTCCTACTTTACGTATAATTTGTTCATTCTTATACAAAATGCCTTTTCCTTTATAAGGTTCAGGGCGTCTCCATGATCTTATTTTAGAAGCAAATAATCCTAAAAGTTCTTTATCACATGATTTTAGATTAATCGTAGTATTTTGAACTACTTCTATAGTAATAGGCTTTGGAATTTCAATTTTAACAGGATGACTATAACCTAAATTTAAAGTAATTTCTGTTTTATCTACAGCAGCTCGATAACCTACACCTTTTAATACTAAAGTTAATTCAAATTGTTTAGAAACACCAATAACCATATTATTAATTAAAGTCCGATACAATCCATGTAGAGATTTAAAGTTTTTTGTATTATCTTTTAATAAAACATTTAAAATATTTTCATTATGAGTAATTTCAATAATTTCTGGGATTGTTGTTTGTAATGTACCAAATTTTCCTTTAACTGTAACTTTTGAACCTTCGCAATTAATTTCAACATCTTTCGGTACTTCTATAGGTAATTTTCCGATACGTGACATTTTAGAAACTCCTTAATTTACCATATATAACATAAAATTTCACCACCGATACCTAATTCTTTAGCTTTTAAATTTGTCATTACTCCTTTTGATGTAGAAATAATCGCAATTCCTAAATTATCTAAAACGGTAGGCAATTTTTTTGAATTCACATAAACTCGTAAACCTGATTTGCTAACTCTTTCTAATTTTGCAATAACAGCTTTTCTCTCTTTTCCTATATACTTTAATGAAATTAATAGATATTTTCTATTATTTTCTTCATAATTTTCAAAGTTTTCTATAAAACCTTCTTCTTTTAATATTGTTGCTATTGCTGACGACATTTTTGTCGTAGGAATTTGTACAATTTGATGTTTTACCATATTGGCATTTCGAATACGTGTTAGCATATCGGCAATATTATCTGTTACCACCTTTTTCTCCTTGTAAATTATAATTTTTTCTCAATCTATTCTTGAGACCAACGTTTTCTTTTTAAATGTCTTTTACGATCCCATACTCGATTAATATCAGCAAATGAAGAATGTTTATCGTAATAACCACTATCATTTAATGGGAAACGTAAAAATCTAAAAAGAATTAATCCATTTAAAATACGATCCATAGTCGTTGAACGATATTTTGGTAAACAATTCTCTAAAACAAGAGTAATTGTAAATCCTCGGTTTTGATCGACATCATCATAATTAATTTCGGGAAAAATTAATTGTTCTTTTAAACCAAAGGTAAAATTCCCTGCTTTATCAAAACTTCGTAAGGAAAAACCACGAAAATCTCGAATCTGAGCAAATGTAAAGAAAATTAATTTTGTTAAAAATGCATACATTTTTTCATTACGTAAAGTTACAGTCAGACCTAATTCCATATTTTCCCTAATCTTAAAACCTGCAATAGCCTTTTTTGATCTTGTAATTACTGGTTTTTGACCTGTTATTTTCTCAAACTCATCAATACTTTTTTTTAATAAGTTTGTGTTTTGAGCAGCCAAGCCTAAACCACGATTAATTTGAATTTTTTTTAATTTGGGAATTGTATGTGGATTTTTAAACAGATTAGGACTATTTTTTAGAATAATTGGTTTAATACCATTTTTATATTCTTCTTTAATATTATCAAGCAAGCTATAAATTTCAGAAATTTCTTCTATTGAATGTTGACTTAGCATATTATTTTATTAATTAAATAATTTCACATTTGAATGATGAATAGGTGCTTCAAATTGTTTTATTTCACCTACTTCATTTTCAGTTCTAGGTTTTATATGTTTAAATTTAAAATTAACACCTTTTATAACAATTTTACCTGTATTTTTATTTATGCGAATTACTTCTCCGGTTTCATTTTTATGAAATCCTGAAATAATTTTAACATTATCTCCTACTCGTACATGTATTTTTTGTTGTTTAATCATTTATAAAACCTCCGGCGCTAAGGATACAATTTTTGATAAGTTTTTATCACGAATTTCACGTGCAACAGGTCCAAAAACACGAGTTCCACGTGGATTATTATCCATATTTACAATTACACCTGCATTGTCATCAAACCGAATATACATTCCATCAGAGCGTCTAATACTTTTGCAAGTTCGAACAACGACTGCTCTAACTACATCTGAACGTTTAACGGGCATATTTGGAATGGCTTCTTTTACTACTGCAATGATAGTATCACCTATTTCGGCATACTTTTTATTACCACCTAGAACCCTAATACACATAATTTTTTTAGCACCAGTATTATCTGCTACTGTTAACATTGTTTGAGGATAAATCATAAAAGTATTTTTAACTAATTAACGATGA